>VOFK01002654.1_pt1 | contig 14127 bp, 30 predicted proteins | sample 5384121 | NCBI WGS metagenome assembly VOFK01 (sample SAMN12384730, study PRJNA508395) | human gut metagenome | isolation source: healthy gut J | host: Homo sapiens | reverse complement strand
CACCGAACGCCTTAGACCTGGCGGCCGTTGTCCAGTGTTCTTACAGCGGCCGGTAATGCGGCCAGCCCTTTGCCGCATCTCTACAAAAGTCCACATACATCTCGGTATGTACGCCCAAATTTTCAGGTCGTCTCGGAAAATCATGGCGCCATGGCGTTAAGCATGCCGCCGATGCCAGCCGGCAGGCGCCGTTGGATGTCGATCCACCACCAGGCGGGCAACAGCCTGGTCAACTTCGGGGGCACCGCCGCCGCCCAGCTGGTCGATCGGCGGGTTGTCACCCTCGATAATGCCGTCAACCTGGAATGTGCGAGGCAGTTGTCGTAGCAGGCGAACCGGCATGTTGTAGCATTCACTTCCACAAACACCTTGTCGGCCTTGCGGGCATCGGCCGAATGGCTGGCTGGGGGCCGAGGTTAATAGCCGTGGCTATCCATGGGGGCAACCACAAACACCGCAATGTTCCGGGTCGGGGCTTTCGCGGCAGCGCGGCAGCTCCGGAGTAGCGCAGGGGAGAATAGTAAGCGTAATTTTAAGTGGGCAAATTCTGGCCTTGCGCTCAATGCCGCCCATATGCCAGCTGTTCCAGGTCATGTGTGCAGCGGGATCCTCGATCTGGAAGATGGCGGGCACCCACATCAGATGCCGCCGCGGAAGTTGACATCCTCCAGCTCAGGCAGACGCTTTGCAATGGCAGCGTCCACCGCTACGGGGGTGTTCACAGCCCAGCCGTAATCCACCCAGTCGCCGCTTTTGACCAGAGCGGCAGCCTGCGCAGCAGTCATAAGCTTCTGTGCGTACAGTTCCTTGCAATCCATTATAAACCATCCTCTCTTAAAATAACATAAAAGGAATTGTAAATTTATCATTTACTCTTCCTCCACGGACAAATCTTTGCAGGATGTTTACCACCTGTTTGGGAACACAGCTCTGACACAGGCGGATGATATCCTGATAACCAGCAAAGGCAGCTGTCCGGACAGGGGCAGCAGATCTGCACAACTTAGTTATAACATTAACAAAGTGCAGAATCAATAGTTTATCGAGAAAAAATTTGACCGACTGGCAATATGGACAAAATTCGCGGAGTTTTTGGACGATTGTTTGGTGCTGAAAAAACAAAAAACTTTGCAAAAAGGACTTGATAAAATTTTGACGATATGGTTTACTTATAGCGTAGCAAGCAGCTGCGATGCAACACGACATTGATTGTTTAAAATTTTTAACGATAAAACGTACAGCTTGCACAAAAATCTTGCACACAAGACTGGAAAGTGCTATCATGTCAGAACCAAAACGCGCTTTTCACAGCGCTCAAGGAGGACACCAGACGATGGCAACAGCAGTTTATCCCGGTCCTTTGATCCGGTCACCAAAAGGACATCTCGACATCATCAAGCGTGCCGCGAAAATCAACGATCACCTGATCGTGGCCGTGCTCATCAACAGTGCGAAGCACCCTTTGTTCACCGTAGAAGAGCGGGTGGCCAGCTGCTGCGGGAATGCTGCAAAGACATCCCGAATGTGACGGTGGAGAGCTTCGACGGCCTGACCGTGGAGTTCGCCAAAAGCGCCACGCTTCGGTCATGGTGCGGGGGCCTGCGGGCGGTCACGGATTTCGAAAACGAGATCCAGTTGGCTCAGACCAATCACGCGTTGATGCCCGGCATCGAGACGATGTTTCTTGCGACGAGCATCAAGTGGAGCTACCTTTCTTCCACCATTGTAAAAGAGGCAGCTTACTACGGCAGCGACATCAGGTAAGTTCGTCACACCCAATGTGGAAAAAGCCGTCAACGAAAAAATGCGCAGCTCCGGGAGAAAAAAGAGACCTGAGACCTCGCAAAAAAAAGCCGCAGGGCGTTTTGATAAAAAATGGGTAACCGATAAGTAACACATACACAATTCAGGAGGCTATTCACATGAAAAAGATCGTTATCGCATCTGCATGCCGTACCGCGATTGGTAAATTCGGCGGCACTCTGGCCAACGTTCCCGCTACTTGAGCTGGGCTCCATCGTCATCAAGGAGGCCCTGAACCGTGCAAACGTCGCACCTGAGCAGGTCGATCATGTCTACATGGGCTGTGTCATTCAGGCTGGTCTGGGCCAGAACGTTGCCCGTCAGGCTTCTCTGAAGGCTGGCCTGCCCATCGAGACCCCGTGGTGTCACCGTCAACGTGGTCTGCGGCTCTGGTCTGAACTGCGTCAATATGGCTGCTCAGATGATCGAGGCTGGCGATGCTGATATCGTGGTCGCAGGCGGCATGGAGAACATGGACATGGCTCCCTTCGCACTGCAGAAGGCTCGTTACGGCTACCGCATGGGCGCTCCTATGGGCAAGAGCGAGCTGGTCGATACCATGGTCAACGATGCTCTGTGGGATGCAACCGGCTTCAACAAGCACATGGGCATGACCGCTGAGAATGTCTGCAGCAACGAGACCTACCAGAAGAAGTACGGCTACAACCCCATCACCCGCGAGATGCTGGATGATTTCGCCTACCACAGCCAGGTCAAGGCCGACAAGGCCATCAAGGACGGCGCTTTCAAGGATGAGATCGTTCCTGTCGTCATCAAGGGCAAGAAGGGCGACACCGTGTTCGATACCGATGAGGGCCCCGTCTGAGCGCTCCCTGAGGTTCTGGCAAAGCTGAAGCCCGCTTTTCACCAAGGACGGCATCGTCACCGCAGGCAACTCCTCCGCCATCAACGACGGCGCAGCTGCTCTGGTGGTCATGAGCGAGGAAAAGGCCAGGAGCTGGGCGTGAAGCCTCTGGCAACCTGGGTCGCCGGTGCTCTGGCAGGCGTTGAGCCCGAGGTCATGGGTCTGGGCCCCATCGCTGCTACCAAGAAGGTCATGGCCAAGACCGGCATGACCGTTGCTGACATGGACCTCATCGAGGCCAACGAGGCATTTGCAGCTCAGTCTGTGGCTGTCAGCCAGGCTCTGGACTTCGATATGAGCAAGGTTAACGTAAATGGCGGCGCAATCGCTCTGGGCACCGGTCGGCGCTTCCGGCGCTCGTATCCCTGGTCACCCTGCTGTACCTGCTATGAAGCACCGTGGGGTGCTCACAAGGGTCTGGCTACCTGTGCATCGGCGGCGGCATGGGCTGCGCTACCATCGTTGAGATGGACTGGCTCCACCTCTTGGAATCCTGACTGAACCACAGACCCGGACAGGAAGGGAACCGGAGATTTCAATCCGTCCGGGGGCTGTTTGTGATAATTGATAAGATTTGAATAGGAGGTTTTCACAATGGCATTTGTAAAACCGAGGTGCAGACGGCGCTGTCGAGATCATCACTATCGACCGTCCGAAGGCACTGAACGCCCTGAATCGAAGTTCTGGCGAGCCTGAAGGCAGCTTTTTGAGGCTGTGGATCAGAGACCGTCCGCTGCATCGTTCCTGACCGGCGAAGGCGACAAAGCTGTGGCAGGCGCTGACATCGGCTCCATGAGCACCATGACCAAGGCGGCGGCTGTGAGATCTCTATGAGCTGTGATATCAGAATCTGTTCCGACAATGCAGTCTTCGGACAGCCGTGAGGTAGGACTGGGCGGCACCCCAGGCTTCGGCGGTACAGAGACTGGCTCGTCTGGTTGGTGCAGGCATGCAAAACAGCTGATCTACACCGCACGCAATATCAAGGCAGCAGACGACAGAATCGGTCTGGTAAACGGTTTACAGCGCAGAATTGTAGATGCAGACGGCAATGTGGTAAAGGTGCACAGGAAGTTGCTGGCAGCAGCACAGAAGATGGCATCTACCATCGCAAAGAACGCTCCCATCGCTGTCCGCAACTGCAAGAAGGCTATCAACGATGGTCTTCAGGTAGATATCGATCAGGCAATCGTGGTCGAGGAGAAGCTTTTCGGTGATGCTTCGAGACAGAGGATCAGAAATGGTATGGCTTTCTTCCTTGACAAGAACAAGGAGAAGTTAAAGAGAGCCTTTTAAGAACTGCTAATCATTACGAATACGTAAAAGTATAAAAATCAGGGAGGTATTTACCATGAAAGTAGGAGTTATCGGCGCAGGTACTATGGGACAGGGTATTGCAAAAGCATTTGCCCAGGTTGACGGATATGAAGTAGCTGCCTTTGCGATATCAATGAAGAGAGTGGGCTGAAACGGCAAAATAGAAAATCGTAAAAGGCTTTGAGAAAGACTGGTAGAAAAAGGAAAGATGACTCAGGAGGCTGTTGACGCTATCGTAGCTAAGAATCACTCCGGGCCTGAAGGAAGATCTGTGTGCAGACTGCGATCTGATCGTAGAAGCTGCATTTGAGAACATGGAAGTTAAGAAAACAGACATTCAAAGAATTGGACAAGATCTGCAAAAAAAGAGTGTGTATTTTGCTCCAACACATCCAGCCTTTCCATCACCGAGGTCGGCAACGGACTGACCCGTCCTCTGATCGGTATGCACTTCTTCAATCCCGCAGACCGTATGAAGCTGGTTGAGGTGATTGCAGGTGTGAATACTCCCGCAAGAGACCGTAGACACCGATCAAGAAGATATCGCCGAAGAGATCGGCAAAGACACCCTGTTCAGGTAAACGAGGCAGCAGGCTTTGTTGTTAACCGTATCCTTGATCCCTATGATCAATGAAGCAGCTTTATCAAGATGATGGAAGGTGTATCCATATCGCAGGATATCGACACCGCTATGAAGCTGGGTGCTAACCATCCCATGGGACCTCTGGCTCTGGGCGACCTGATCGGTCTGGATATCTGCCTTGCCATTATGGATGTACTTATAACCAGAGACAGGCGACAGCAAGTATCGTGCATGTCCATTACTTCGTAAGATGGTTCGCGGCGGACAGCTTGGACAGAAGACCGGCAAAAAGCTTCTATGTATACAATGCTGACCGTAAAAAACAGTATACGGCTTGGACAGCCTTAATTAAATAAGTATAAATTTACAATGGAGGATTAAATCATGGATTTTACATTGTCCAAAGAGCATGAGATGGCGAGACAGCTGTTTCAGAGATTCGCCGAGAAGGAAGTAAAAACCTCTTGCGCAGGAAACCGATGAGACCGAAGTAATTCCCCAGAGTGACTGTTGACAAAATGGCAAAAGTGGTTTCATGGGGAATTCCGGTTCCCAAAGGAATACGGCGGACAGGGCTGTGATCCTCTGACCTACGCTATGTGTGTAGAGGAGCTTTCCAAGGTTTGCGGCACCACCGGCGTTATCGTTTCTGCACATACCTCTCTTTGCTGCGATCCGATCATGACATTCGGTACAGAAGGATCAGAAAGAAGAAATATCCTCCCGTTCCCTTTGCAAGGGCCGAAAAGCTTGGTGCTTTCGGTCTGACCGAGAACCCGGTGCAGGTACCGATGCACAGGGACAGCAGACCAAGGCTGTATTAGACGGCGATGAGTGGGTCATCAACGGATCCAAGTGCTTCATCACAAACGGTAAGGAAGCTGACGTATACGTTGTTTTCGCAGTAACCGGTGTCGTAGAGAAGAGAGGCCGCAAGATGAAGGAGATCTCTTCCTTTATCGTTGAGAAAGGTACTCCCGGCTTTACATTCGGTACCAAAGAGAAGAAGATGGGTATCAAGGGTTCTTCCACTTACGAGCTGATCTTCCACGATTGCCGTATCCCCAAGGAGAATATGCTTGGTAAGCAGGGACGGGCTTCAAGATCGCAATGCACACTCTGGACGGCGGCCGTATCGGTATCGCTTCTCAGGCTCTGGGTATTGCAGAGGGCGCTTTGGAGAGAACAATCATTGCATATGTAAAAGAAAGAAAGCAGTTTGGAAAGCCGTGTGCATTCCAGAATACACAGTTCCAGCTGGCAGATATGGCTACAAAAGTAGAGGCTGCCAAGCTGCTGGTTTATAAAGCTGCTATGGCAAAGGTACAAGACCACTCAGAAGATCTCTTACTCCGTAGAAGCTGCAATGGCAAGCTGTACGCTGCAGAAGTTGCTATGGAAGTTACTACCAAGGCTGTACAGCTGCACGGCGGCTACGGTTACACCAGAGAGTACGAAGTTGAACGTATGATGCGCGATGCAAAGATCACCGAGATCTACGAGGGTACTTCCGAAGTTCAGAGAATGGTTATCTCCGGCAGATCTGCTGAAATAATCCATACAAAGTAAAAAGAGGCATTTGTCGGAAATAGGAAAAGTAAGGAGAAAATACAATGAAGATCGTTGTTTGTATTAAGCAGGTACCCGATACCAAGGGCGGTGTTAAGTTCAATCCTGACGGCACTCTTGACAGAAGTGCGCATGCTGCTATTATGAATCCCGATGATAAGGCTGGTCTGGAAGCAGCGCTTCGCTTAAAAGATCAGTATGGCGCAGAAGTTACCGTACTGACCATGGGTCTTCCCAAGGCAGCAGAAGCTCTGCGTGAGGCGCTGGCTATGGGCGCAGACAAGGCATTCTGGTTACCGACAGAGTACTGGGCGGTGCTGATACCTGGGCTACCTCCACCACCATTGCAGGTGCACTGAAAACCGTGGACTACGATCTGATCATTACCGGACGTCAGGCGATCGACGGCGATACCGCTCAGGTAGGACCGCAGATCGCAGAGCATCTGGGATTCCGGTTAATCTCTTATGCACAGGACATCAAAGGTTGAGGGAGACAAGGTGATCGTTCAGAGACAGTATGATGACAGATATCATGTAGTAGAGGCTCAGATGCCCTGCCTGATCACTGCACTGTCCGAGCTGAATAAGCCTCGTTATATGACTCCCGGCGGAATTTTCGATGCATGCAAAGGCAGAGATCACTACCTGGGGCAGAGCTGATCTGAAAGATGTTGATGACAGCAACCTTGGCCTTGAAGGGATCTCCTACCAAGATTGCAAAGGCATCCGATAAGAGTTCGTAAGGGCGCAGGTGAAAGATCGTTCCCGATTCACCTGAAGACGGAGCAGCTACATTGTGGCTAAATTCAAAAGAAAAGCATATCATCATCTAATATAGAGGCAAACCATGGTAACCAATATGAATTTGAAGAATACAAGGGTGTATATGTGTTCGCCCAGCAGGTAGACAATGAGATCAGTGGTATCGCATTAGAACTGCTCGGCAAAGGTAAAGAGCTGGCTGCAAAGCTGGAGACCGAGGTAACCGCGGTTCTGATCGGTTATAATGTAAAGAATCTGGCAGATAAGCTGGCTGAGTATGGCGCAGATAAGGTAATCCTTGTGGACGATCCCGAACTGGAGACTTACAGAACCGAGCCTTATGCACATGCACTGGCATCTGTTATCGAGAAATATAAGCCTGAGATCGTTCTGGTAGGTGCAACTGCTATCGGACGTGACCTCGGCCCTACCGTTTCCGCAAGAGTTAAGACCGGTCTGACTGCGGACTGTACTGTACTTGAGATCGGTGATTTCCCTCTGTTTGCTATTCCGGGACAGGAGCAGAAGCACAACCAGCTGCTTATGACTCGTCCTGCATTTGGTGGTAACACGATCGCTACAATCGCGTGCCCGGACAACCGACCTCAGATGGCAACTGTTCGTCCGGGTGTTATGCAGAAGATCGCTCCGATCGCAAGGTGCAAAGGCTGTAATCGAAGAGTACAATCCCGGATTTACTCCGAACAACAAATATGTAGACCATCAAGGAAGTCGTTAAGGCTGTATCCGATACCGTTGATATCATGGATGCTAAGATCCTGGTATCCGGCGGACGTGGAGTTGGCAGCGCAGAGAACTTCAAAATCCTGGACGATCTGGCAGAGGTACTTGGCGGTACCGTAAGCTGCTCCTGTGCAGTTGTAGATAATGGCTGGAAGCCCAAGGATCTGCAGGTTGGACAGACCGGTAAGACAGTTCGTCCTCAGATTTACTTTGCAATCGGTATCTCCGGTGCTATTCAGCATGTAGCAGGTATGGAAGAGTCTGATCTCATTGTTGCCATCAACAAGGATGAGACCGCGCCTATCTTCGATGTGGCTGACTACGGTATCGTAGGCGACCTGAACAAGGTAGTTCCCGCTCTGACCGAGCAGCTGAAGGCTGCAAAGGCTGAGAAGGCAGCAAAAACTAATTCGTAACAACGGATTAAAAACATATAAAGAACTCCCGCCTGATTCCCCGGTCCGTCCGGGAGTCGGGCGGAGTTCTTTTCTGCAAAAAATTGATGCAACTTGTGCAAGTTTCTTGCCTTGTATGCTTGCGCTGAGGGAAGCAAAATAGTAAAATAAAATGATACCAAGGGTAACAAGGTGAAAAATAAATTTTTCACCTGCAAATTTGTGCCTTCGGCTCAAAGTTTGCAGGTTGTTGAAAGGCGTGAGTAGTTTTTATGGCAAAACAAAAAAAAAGAAGTAAAGACCAACGCAATGCGGATCCTGGAATCTTTGAAGATTCCTATACCCATCACACCTACGAGTGTGAGGAATTCGTGGACGGTCTTCAGATAGCTGACAAATTATCCCTGCCCTATGAACAGGTCTATAAGACGTTGGTCACCGTGAGCAACAGCAAGAATTATTTTTTGTATTCGTTAAATCCCCCTATTGCGGCGGAGCTGGATCTGAAAAAGGCAGCGAAAATCGGTAGGGGAAAAGAGCGTGGAAATGATCCACGTAAAGACATGCTAACGCCATTACCGGTTATATCCGCGGCGGCTGTACTGCCATTGGCATGAAAAAGCAGTACGTGACCAGAATCGATGAAAGCGCAAAGACACAGGAGCAGATCTATGTCAGCGGCGGCAAGATCGGATCTCAGATCCGTCTGACACCGGAGGATCTGGCCAAAGGCAGCGAAAGCAGAATTTGCCGATATTATCCGGCATGAAAATTAACCGGGAGGGAAGATACCGTAAGGGATCTCGACAATTACGAATATATATAAAGGGAGTATCTATGGAAAAAGAAAAAACAATTCTCGATTACGACACCGTGGCACTGGATGAAGCACAGGATGCGGTGATCATCATAGACCAGACCTTATTACCCGGCAGGATCGAACTGATCGCTTTACATACGGCACAGGAAATTTGGGATGCCATTTATCTGTTGAAAGTCAGAGGGGCTCCGGCCATCGGCGTAGCGGCGGCACTGGGTATTTATCTGCTGGCAAACCGCATCGAGACCGAAGATTTTGAAAAGTTTTATGAGAAATTTACCGAATATAAGGAATATCTGGTTCTTCAGACCCACCGCAGCCAACCTGTCCTGGGCATTGAAGCGTATGAATGCCGTGGCTGTGAAGGCCGGCAGAGAAGAACACAAAACCGTGGCAGAAGTGAAGGAAATCCTGCATGATGAAGCCTTACAGATTCGGGCAGAAGATGTGGAAGTATGCCGAAAAATCGGAGAATTTGGACTGGAACTGGTAAAACCGGGAGATGGCATCCTGACTCACTGTAATGCAGGACAACTTGCAACCGTAAAATATGGTACTGCAACAGCACCTATTTATCTGGGACAGGAGAAGGGCTATAACTTCCATGTATTTGCGGATGAGACCAGACCCCTGTTGCAGGGCGCCAGACTGACTGCTTTTTGAACTGCATTCGCGGGCGTGGATGTCACACTGATCTGCGACAATATGTCTGCTTCTGTAATGTCCAAGGGCTGGGTACAGGCAGTGTTCGTGGGTTGTGACAGAGTGGCGGCTAACGGAGATACGGCCAACAAGATCGGCACCAGCGTAGTAGCAGCGGTAGCAAAGCAGTACGGTGTACCGGTATATCTGTGCACCTACATCTACCATTGACATGGCTACCGTTACCGGCGCAGATATCTGCATCCCGAGCAGCGCAAGGCGGAAGAGGTCACCGAGATGTGGTATAAGGAGCGCATGGCCCCGGAAGGTGTAAAGGTATACAATCCCGCTTTTGATGTAACGGATCATGAACTGATCGCCGGAATCGTAACAGAGTACGGTGTGGCAAGAGCGCACCGAGAGCCTGAAGGAGATCATGGAACGCAAAGGCACAGAGAGGCTGATGGTGTAGATATGAAGCGAAATGTAAGTCTTGCGGAGATATCCGATGGCCGATTATACAAAGCAAATGATATGGTAAAAGCGGTTGCGGTGGTTGCAATGGCTGTTCGGTGTTGTCACGGCATGGAGCAATTCCATTATCCTGGATCCCTATGATGTGTACCGGATGACTACAGGAATGGGGAAAAGCATGCAGGAGCTATTAGCGGCATCGGTGGAGCTCAATGTGGTGGACGGTGTGATCTTACCGAATCTGAAAATGCAGGGAGCAGAGGGAAGCCTGTGCGTATCTGGACGGAGAGGGTCGATGCAGTATTCACCCGTACCGTCCGGAATCTGCCGGCTATTTCCGCTGGGAGAAGATATTATGAAAATGGAGGATTTTCCATTTTCTCCAGACCGGGGAATGTGCAAAAGGGAGAACCGCAGCAAGATAAAAGTCAGTAAATGGATCGATACTCCGGATCTGACCCGCAATCAGCAATTTACCTTACAATGGCATGACCTGTTACATGCCATGGAAGAAAGACTGACAGGAGAAGACGAAGGGAAACAGAGGGAAGAAAATCTCCTGCTGCTGCGTCTGTTTTATTTATTGCCGTATGAGGGGACGATAGATTTTTACACACAGTTTACAGAGAGGATGGAACATTGGAATTGGGACAGAACGGACAGATTTAACAGTTTAAACAAGCTCTCCATTGAGAAGCGCCTATTGAAAGTATTTCGTAAGACCACGATACTGCTGAGCATGACGGGTGTCATCGCCTGTGTGGCCATGGGAATCGTGAGTTATCAGTATTCCTACGCCTTGAAGCATTACGGTTTCGCGCAGGGTGACATCGGTAAAGGCGATGATCGTTATCGCGGAGATGCGGAGTGAGACCCGTGCCGCCATCGGCTATGATGACGATACACTGATCGCTACAGCAAAAATGCCCATGACATGACGGCGGAACAGCTGGATACCATATCAGTGCCCTGGAAGATGATATGATCACGGATGAGGGAAGAGCTACCTACCAGCAGATCAAGGATGGCGTAGCTTCTTATCAGCAGATCGAGGCACAGATACTGGAACTGGGAACAGCTTCCGATTCTGCTAAGCGGATGCAGGCACAGCAGATGGCAGGCGAACAGATGGATCCCGTGTTCCAGCAGGTCTATGCAGATATGACGAGCCTGTTGGACAGCAGTGTAACGAACGGAAATGCCATGGAAGCCAAGCTGAATGTTTTTCCGTGTGTTATTTTTATCGTAATCCTTCTGATCATCGGAGTAGGCTTTGCGGGATCTGAAAAGCGGGAAAAAAAGAATAGCCAAAGGAATCGCCGGACCGCTGAAAGCGCTGGCAGACAGACTGGATGGGTTTGCTGCAGGTGATCTGTCTTCAGAGTTCCCGGAAGTAAAGACAGATGACGAAGTGGCAGAGATGAATCGTGCCGCCATTGCAATGGCTGAAAATCTGCGAATGATCATTGAGGATATCAAGCAGGCTCTGAATGCCATGGCAAATGGTGACTGGACGGTAAAATTTCTTTACCCCGATCTCTATGCAGGGGATCTGGATGAATTGAAGGAAGCCCTGAGAGATATCAAATATAAAGATGAACGAAGCATTGTACAATGTAAATTCCGTATCCGGCCAGGTATCCATGGGTGCCGGAAGCCTGGCAGATGCGGCACAGTCTCTGGCAGAGGGCGCTACCGAGCAGGCCGGAGCCGTACAGCAGCTAGGCAACCATTACTAATATTACCTCTATGGTAGACAATACTGCAGAGCATACCAAGAATTCCAGCAGGCAGGCACAGGAATACTCTGCTAAGGCAGATGAAGGCCGTACCGAGATGAATCATCTGATGGAGATCATGGAACAGATCAACGAGAGACTTCCGAGAAGATCAGCAACATCATCGGTGAGATCGAGGATATTGCCAGTCAGACCAATCTGCTGTCCTTAAATGCGTCCATTGAGGCAGCCAGAGCGGGGAGGCCGGAAGAGGTTTTGCTGTGGTGGCAGACCAGATTGGTAAGCTGGCAGAGCAGAGTGCGCAGTCCGCTGTCAATACCAGAGAGCTGATCGGCGGTACACTGGAGGAGATCCATGCCGGCAATGAAGCTGTGGATCATGCGTCCCAGACGTTGAGCGTTATCGTGGAAGGCGTCCGCAGGATCGCACAGGATTCTGAGGAACTGAACCACATTGCAGCTGCTCAGTCAGATGCCATGAATCAGGCGGAGAGCGGTGTGAACCAGATCTCCGAGATCGTACAGTCAACTCTGCGGCAGCAGAAGAATTATCCGCTACCAGTGAGGAACTGCTGGCTCAGTCCGAGAATATGACCAATCTGGTAAAAGCAGTTCAAAAAGCTGATCGATGAGGAGAAGATTCAGGCGAGAAAAAGGAGGCTGACAATGCCGGTATTTGATTTCAGCAGTATCCCGGAAAATGAGAAGAAGCAGGATCCCGTATGCACCTATACCATGTTCCGTTCCAATGAGGCTGCGGCAAGTCCCGAAAAGCCGATCCTGATCCTGGACAACAGCAGCGAGCAGTGGAAGCACCATGCTATCGGTGTCTTCGGCAATCCAGAACAAACGCACGAATTTCGAATTCAGGGAAGAGGGCAGCAGTGCCTATGCCGATATTTTACAAGATCGATGCAAGATTCGTAAGCCTCGTCAGATGGTTAGGAGAAAATCACATCAATGTCCAGGCTTTCCGGGGAAAAACCGGGAAGAAGGCTATGTGGTATACAAGATCCGAGAGACTGCATTTGGCGGCGGAACCAAGCTTTCGGCAGAAGATGGATTTTTTACAGTTCATGATGGAAAGACTGTTCGCCAGCAGTGCTCCCGCAGAAGAGGAACAGGGGGAGGACGAAGAGGAAGACGGCGATGATATGAAAGCTTACCAGCCTTCAGAGTATCTCCGATTTCATGACATGCGCCGGAAGGACCATGCCGGAAAACATCCGCCTGTGGGCCAGAAGAAATCTGGCGGTGGCCAGATCCCATGAGGTGTCTCGGAAGAGAGAAGACATGCCCAGAGAGCGCTGTCCATCATGATGAACATTCAGTGGAAGGGCAATTACTTCGAAGCCATTGATCCGGTGGAAGCCAGACGGATCCTGGACGAGGAATTGTACGGCATGGAGAGAGTCAAGCAGCGGATCATGGAGACCATTATCCAGATTAACCGTACCCACACCTTTACCGGCCTACGGACTGCTTCTGGTGGGACCGGCGGGAACCGGTAAATCCCAGATCGCCTTATGCGGTGCAAGCGAGGATCCTGAAAATGCCGTGGACAACTCTGGATATGAGTTCCATTAACGATCCGGAGCAGCTGACCGGAAGCTCCAGAATCTATGCCAATGCCAAGCCGGGCATTATCATGGAGGCTTTTTCCATGGCGGGAGAGTCTAATCTGGTATTCATCATCAATGAGTTGGACAAGGCGGCAAACGGCCGTAAGGGTAACGGCAATCCGGCGGATGTGCTTCTGACACTGCTTGACAATCTGGGATTCACGGACAACTATATGGAATGTACCGTTCCCACCTTTGGTGTCTACCCCATCGCCACTGCCAATGACAAGGAGCAGATCAGTGCCCCGTTAATGTCGCCGTTTTGCAGTGATCGATATACCGGATTACACACCGGAGGAGAAGAAGATCATTTTCTCCAGATTTGCCTTGCCAAAGGTGCTGAAAAGGATTGGACTGCAGGCAAACGAATGCACACTCACCGAAGAGGGACTGGATGCGGTGGTGGAGGATCTATTCAACACCAGTGGAATCCGTGACCTTGAGCAGGCGGCGGGCATCTGGCAGCCAATGCCCTGTATCCAGATCAGAAGTGGACGGGGTAAAGGAAGTTGTATTTGATGCAGAAAAAGTGAAGAAATTATTTCTATAAGTAATAGAAGCAGGTAGTCGCAGGATGCGGTTGCCTGCTTTTTGTGAAAGTCGGGGGCTTTTGGCCCCGGCATCATATAGAAAACGAGGTAGAGGAGGGACATGACAAAAGAAAGTATTAGTGATCACGGATGCAGAACGAATTCATCACCGGAGCGCTGAAACAAGGAGGAGTGCGAGCGGCGGTAAGAAAGTATATCGTTGCGGCAGCAAGGGAATTAAGAATACAACAATACGTAATA
>VOFK01001313.1_pt1 | contig 14137 bp, 27 predicted proteins | sample 5384121 | NCBI WGS metagenome assembly VOFK01 (sample SAMN12384730, study PRJNA508395) | human gut metagenome | isolation source: healthy gut J | host: Homo sapiens | reverse complement strand
ACTGATATGCAGGTTTGCCACCAACCGCAACTACCACATGTTTTTACTAATAAATTCCAGCATAGGTCAATCCCCGGAATAACTGCTCTTTAATACATTTTTTACCATCACATAAAACACATGTTAAAGATTCATCGCTCAACAATATTTCTTTAGCTTTATTCATTTTCACCACGCTTATTGTACCAGAATATAAACAACGGTATAATTGACCACTGTAAAATAAGTCCCGGTAATCCCTGAACTATGCTTGACAAAATAACTGACGACGACACTGCCTGTATATTAAAAATATAAAATGAGGCAAGTATTGCAGCTGCTCTAACTCCTCTGCCAAAAAACTGTGCGATAATACTTTCAAAATAACCGGAAGTTTTACGTCCTTTAAAGCGCCTGCCGCAAAACCATATACCAAAAGTTCTACCATCATAAACGGAAGCATTGCTGAAGCCGGCATTCCCCGTTAGAGCAAAACTTATAAGCGGACTAAACAACCCGGCAATAATTCCAACTACCGGACCCGCAATAAGCGCGGCTATCAAAATCGGCAAGTGCATAGGTAAAAATGACTGTCCAAGCGCTGGACCTGTTCCGAAACAATTCCTACAGAATGAAATACCTGCGGAAGAACAACGGCAGCAATACTGCCAAAACTGTTGCGGGCTGTCTTTTTCTGATAACTTTTTATCTAATACATCTGAATTCAACATAATATTCCTCCTCACTTATAATCTAATTATACTATATAAATTTCAATTCTTCAATACCAATCTTTAATTAATTCCTAATAACCAACACTGTATTAGCAATTCCATATCTCATCTGAACAAATACGGAGCCGCCTTGTTCAATATCAGAATTATCACCTTTTTATAAGAACTTTTGTTCGGCGGTCATACACATATACACTTCCGTTGAGCGGAATAGTTCTTAAATAACCCTGAATTGTATTCCCCCATAAGCAAAATCTTATCGGAAAACTTTTTATCAACTATGCCTAAAGATGTGTATAGCTCACTATAAAACAATTCTTCACTCAGAGCCCCATAGTCTGCTAGATTTTTTTTTTCATAATAATCATTATTGTAAATCTGTTCTTTTGTGCTAATATCCGAAAGCAGCAATATTTTCCATCACGTTCGGAATATTGAAGAACCTCACCCGTACTAAATGGATTTACACCATTTTTTGTATCCCGGTTAACGTATCCGTCAATCCATCCGTTAGTCCTGTCTGTGGCTCGTCATTATCAAACAGTAATTCTTTCTCTTCGCCTCCGAAAACATTTTCAGACTTAAACATTTATCACCCTCATCATTTACATATGTTCCCGAATTTATAATAACTCCAACTGGACTATAGTTATATATATCAGCGTCGTCCGTGCCCAAAGTTATTACTGCGGCCCCCACCTTTATACTCATCATTTAAATCAAACAGCTGTACATTATACGCGGTATCGCTGAGCAATCTGCTTAAATCAGACACTTCATATTTTGCTATCTCGATTTATCATTTGGCACAACAAACACTTGCGTTTCCGAACTCAATTGGTACTTTGACGCAAATATATTTAAAGTATCATAAAATTTCGCTGAATCAGATACATAGTTCCTTGTAAACAGCTCAGTATTAATTCACCGAACAAATCAACAGCAGTATCAAGAACAGCTATAGTGCCGTCACCCTTCAATGAAAAATTTAACTAGTTGTGGAGACAGATTAAAAAGCTTTTAACAGAAGAAACTGAGCCGTTAAGCGACTTTGACGTTGCCTTTATTTCTTCGGCTTTGCCGCTTTCTGAATAATCTGAAGAGTAGCCGTATACCAAAAACATCATTTAACTCTGAGACTGACTTTAAATATCCATATCGTTCGCCTGCCGCTCACCGCTCCTCTGCAATCCACGATGTTTCCATTTATGTCCAAATATACAGTTACTGTATCTGAACTTATATCAATCGTCCGATTAGTATCAAGAAGTAATTTGAAAGCTTATACGTCTTATCTCCTATTGTATATTCCTGCTCAGAACTATTTATATTCGTGACTGTTCCAGTATCAGTATCGACTGATATTCTTATATCAGCAATTTTACCGTCTTCACTTTTGGCTATACACACAACCTCATTTTTATTTATCTTTTGTATTCAGGGTATAAAGAACTATTTCATTGTCATATTTTAGTATTACCGTATCTGCCTCATCAAAGATTAAAATTAACCGCACCCTTATACTTATCCGTAAGCACTTTCCGCCCAGCTTTGAAGAATCTGATGCTATATATGTATCATAGTCATACACCATTATATAATCCGCATAACTGCTTCCGACGTTATTAGAAATAACTTTTAGATATCCGCATTTAATATCTATATTGTCAATAAGTCCAACCCTGGTTTGATATTTATAATTATATATTACTTTTGTATTAGTTCCGACAGCTATCCGCTTTTTTCTGCCGTCATCACCATTATAACATAAATATCCATCATCTAAACGATCATAACTATTGTAATCAATTTCTGTAATCTTAGTGTTTTTATCCTGTTCAACATACAAGGCTGTATAGTCAGTCTCATCTTTATCATACTTCACATAAGCCCGTAACCATTATGCCCAAATATTGAAGCATATCATAATCCCCGGTTTTGTATGACTGATTATTAAGCTCAAAACCTTCCATCTTTTGCGGCTCCCTCTGCAAACACACTTGCGTACCCAACATCGGTTATTTCCCCTCGGCGCTCATAAATGCCGTGATATCTGTTTAATATAGTTGAACCGTCATATTCATATCTGTTTTGACCATCTCCAAAAGAAGTTTGATATATCAATTCAACATCCAAAGCATTGTCCATTAATATAGCAGCGTCGCCTCGGGATAAACTATCCTCATTTTTCAGGTCTTCAATTTCCTTCAATAATTTTAAACGTGACGCCTCGCATATATCCTGACGGGTAACCACCATTTTTTTGATTTGCAACAGCCGTATAACCCAAAGAAGAAACCATAATTTTTACCGCTTCCTGAAGCGATATATTAAGCTCAGGATTAAAATTACCGTTTTCATCCCCGTTTACTATACCAAGACTGTAGAGTGCATATATTGAGCCTGCTCCCCCCAGTAATCAGCAGGTTACATCATTAAAAACCTGCTTTAGAGACGCCGGATTATATACAGAATTTAAATCCAGGAGCTTAGCCATCATCGCTGAAAACTCAGCCCTTGTTATATCACCGCTCGGTTTAAACTCCGACTTACTATAACCGTTTATCAACCCAAGATTTTTTAGTTTAGCTGTTGAATTATAATATTTTGTTGACACACAGTCTGCAAAACCAACTTCGTCAGTATTATGTTCTTTTAACTCAATACTTTCTATACAAGGCGACCATGGCGTACCGCCGATATTTCCAAATATAATCTTTATAAATTTAGCTTCCGCAGGCAGTTTCTTTAAACTGTAATGCACGGTTATCCACTTACTTGGCTCCGTATCATCAACAGTGATGATTGGATTAAACGATGTCCAATTTTCTCCGTCTGCAGAACTTTCAAACGTGAAATGTGAAAGTTCCTCATTGGGTGAAAAATGCAGTGTTAAAAACAAAATAACCATTGGGTTCCACCGCGTATTCCAGCCATTCGGCATCGGAAGTCACCCTTATGATATGTGTATCATCACCGCTGAAAAGCATACTTGTTTTTCATCTGTAACCATCAAGTGATAAACCTTCACTATAGGCAACAACTTTTAGAGAAAAATCAGCACAGTCATCGTATACATTTCGTTCAGTATTTATATCAACATCTGAACTTTCTGCAAAAACTCCCTGAACACTCACGGCACAAATAATAATAGATAATATAATTGATAATAATTTTTTTTTTCATATGTAAACTCCAAATTAAATTTGATTCTCTACTCAAAAGTATAGACCGTTTTCCGTCTGATTCCATGGTCTTTTTTTTAAGATCAATCATCCTTTTGATTTTTTGCTTCCCCTAAACCTTAACAATAAAGTTTTTTTCAGACATTATGAACTTTCCGTCTATCAAAACATCAGCTAAATTTAAAAAGCCGCATAATGTCCTTATCCTCTTTAGCCATTTCATATAACTGTTCAAATGTATATCCGGAATAAACAGTTATGTTTTTTTCCTAAACTTATAATCTCTTCTGCAAGGTCAGCCAACGCCCCCGGCCTGACAAAAAAACGGCTCGCCTCCGGAAAAGTTATTCCGCTCAGCAAAGGGTTTGCTTTAAATTCTTCCAAAACCTGTCCGCTGTCTACAATTGTTCCTCCGTTAAAATCATGTGTCTGAGGATTATTGACAGCCATAACAGTGATGCGGACACCCCTGAACAAACAAAACAAAAGCGTATTCCGTCACCGTCTGTAATGGATTCTTTTACAACTCCCGCTATTTTAACTTGCTCACTCAACATTCCCCATTTCATTAATGGCGGCTCTTTTTGCAACGTAAGCAATATCAACAATATCTATAACGCCGTCTTTGTTTATATCCCCGTCCCTGACGCTTTTCCAGTCCTTATCTTCAAGTTCAGATTTATCAAAATAAGTCAATATTATTTTAACATCGTTTTCATTTACGGAAGGTTCCGTCACCGTCAACATCTCCTAAAACGGCAGCCTTCAATACAACTTCGATTTCAGTTGAAAGATTATAATCAGTATTCTCTGCCTTTATCTTAAACTTACTGCCATCTTTAAAATCGCTGTATATTTTGATAACTCCGTCTTCTGAAATTTCTAAATTTCCAATTTCACTTTCAGCTATAGAAGAATTTAACACTGCCATCAAATTTCTCACCTATTTGGTCAGAATATAAACCCAATATACTGATACTCAGAAAAATCATATCTTGGAATTATAAGCTCGTTTTTCCCTTCAATATTTATCTTCACCGGCTTTGCTTCTCCAATTACAGCAGATACCTTTGCAATTAGAGGCGTCCACCAATTCTGTGTTTCAGGAAAAATCGCTTTTTATATACTTAGTTTGATTTAGTTCTGAAAGCCTATACGAAGCCTTTGTCCATTTTCCCGAGATTCTAAATAATCACAGTTAACTTCCGGTTTGCTCCATGTGTTTCCGTCTGATGAAATCTCAAATTTAAAATCAGTAAGTTCTTCTCCTGCAAAAAAAATATGATATTATTTCAGCTTCATCAGAGTATGGTATTGAATAAATAACCTCAGCTTCACCGTCACCCGCTCTTTGAAAAGTAGTAAAGTCATCGTAAAAAGCGTCCTTGCTCCCATCATCAGGAATCAAATAAGCGTAAACATTATTATATGAGTATAATTCAGCCAAATTCTCGCACTCATAATCAATATCGGTGTCAAACGATGAACCCGGAGTTTCACTCGGCAGCGGTTCTTCAGTAGGAATAGATGTAGGAGTCGGAATCAAATCCGGTACCTCTGTTGGCGTCGCACTAAGGTTCACTCTCAACAGTATCAGAATCATTTTGTTTACTATCCAAATCGTTTTCTGAAACAGGATATGCTTTATCCTTTTGCCTAAAACCTTCATCTGTTCCTCAGATTCAACAGGATTCAGCGTATTAATAAGATTCCAAATTAGCTGTGCCGTTTCAGCTCTGCTCATATCATCTTTAGGTCTAAAACATTGGTTTTCATCACCGTTGATCACACCTGATGAATAAAGTCTATAAACATAATCAACAGCATAGTCAGAGATTATATTTTCATCTTCAAATGTTATTTTAAGTCTGTATGAATCAAGTGATATACCCATTGCGTCAATTCCGCGGCACACTATAGCCGCCGCTTCTTCACGGCTGATATAAGAATCAGGTCTGAAAGTTTCATCATCATATCCATTGACCATTTTCAAATTTAATGCGGCAGAAAACATACGGCGCATACCATTCTGAATTATATGTGTCAGAAAATGGCAAAGATATATTATTTTCAGATACGCCTGCTTCCAAAGCCGTAATTATAAATTTCAAAAAATTCCGCTCTTGTAACACTGTTTTCAGGTTTAAAGCTTCCATCCTCATATCCATTAACTATACCCAAGTTATAAAGTTCAATAACAGCATTTTTTGACCAGCTTTCATCATTAACAGTTTATATCATTAAATATATCTGTTGGTTTATTTGTTTCCTCAGGTATAACAGTTGGTATATTATTTGAAGGTTCCATTGTAGGAGAAACCCCGGTAGTAGAGTTTGTTCCGCCTCCAACGGTTATTGAACCGCCGGATCCTCCGCCTCCCCCGGAACTTCCTCCTCCGGAATTCTTAGCCTTTATTGATAAACTCACGTTTTTATTCAAATCATTATATTTTGTGTAACCCATACCGCTGTCAATGAGCACAGCTTCCAACAAAGTAACCTGAGTATTTCCGCTCTTTTTTGCAACAAAATTCAACGTAGTCAGTACACTGCTCTTGATATTTGAATTGTCAGAAGAGCTGACCGCTATTTTAAGAATCCCGTCTGAAACCTTTTCAGCAGTAACAACCTTGTCCTTTTCTTTTCAAAACTATATGATTTATATGTAAGAAAATTTTCATCATAGGAAAACACCAGTTCAAATCCATATAGATTTTCAGGCTGACCTGATACATCAGTTTTTACATAAGCGGCATCTCCCACAGTTAAAAACTGTTACAGGATTAGAAACACTGAACACAGCCTGTCCTTCAGTTTCATAAGGTGGCGGAAGTTCAACTCCATAAGCAGTAACAGAAACGGTAATTAAAACTGCTACTAAAATACATGATAAGCAACAACTCTTAAACTTTTTTCATAATACCCCCATAGAAAAAAAAAATAAGGCGGAATAATTTTCGATTATTCCGCCAGATTCTGAATTTATCTTTCATAAAATGCTTTGTAACCTTTATAAGCCATATAGATATCCAGCTTTCCGGCAATCTCGTAAGGAGAGTATCGAAAGAATCGGAACCCCAACATCTACAACATCCATATCTAAAATTAGCAACAAAACCGGCGATAGTTCCGCCGCCGCCGCCGTCTATCTTGCCTAACTCGCCTGACTGCCATTTTTACATCATTTTCATTAAATATCTTTCTAATTTGAGCCATAAGTTCAGCGTTTGCACGTCACTTTTGAACCGCTCTTTCGCCCGAAACCGCTGTATTTCATAACACCAATACCGCCGTTAACCAAAGAAGCATTTCTCTTTTTCGCTCGCTTCAGGGAAGTTCGGGTCAAAAGCCGCACATACATCTGCAGAAAGACAAATTGAGTTTGATATTGTGTCACGCAGCTTAATATCGTTATAATCTTTAACTGATTTATCAACAATCTTTGCAAGTACGTTCTCAAAGTATCTGGAACGCATACCTGTATTGCCTACGCTGCCAATCTCTTCTTTATCGACAAGCAAACATACAGCAGTATATTTAGGTTTCTTAACATCCGCTACAGATCTTAACGCGGCATATGCACAAACCCTGTCATCTTTGACCATACCCCTGCAACCATGCTTCTGTCAAAACCCTTAAATCACGACTTTATAGGCCGGTACAGCTTCGATTTCAGAACTTATAAAAAGTCTTCTTCACATATATCATACTTTTCATTGAGAAGATTCAAAAATATTATACTTAACTTTTTCCTTCACATCTTCTCCGCAGTCTTTTCCTTCAATGTTTCCCAATATAATATTCAGACTTTCCCCGAATGGCTTCTGCCAACTTCTTTTTGCATTTGGTCTTTTTAGCAAAAATGCGGAAGCAAGTCAGATATTACAAAAGTTGGGTCGTCATCCTTTCACCAATTGAAATTGTATCTGTGTTCCATCCTGCAGCGTTGCAACCCCATGCAGAGCAAGAGGTATAGTTGTCCACTGATACTTTTTATACCGCCGTAGTAGTGAGTTTTAAAATATGCAAATGACTGTCCTCATATAAGGGATTCGGCTTCAAGTCAAGTCTTGAGAATCGATATGAGCGCCTACAATTGATGTTGCCGTTTGTAATATCCTCCGAACCGATAACTGCCGCAATTATTCCTTTTCCGCGGTTAACAGTATAAACTTTGTCTCCTGCTTTTAATGAATCCTTTGAGCTGAGAGGCACAAACCATTAGTTTCCAAATATTTTTGAGCGTTTACTGCAAACTCACGTTCTGTCTTAGACATATCCAAAAAGACCTGTATTCACTGCTGTAAGCCGCCATGTTCTTTTTTATCCGTTTCACTCAATGATGAATACTGATTCTTTGTTTTCATAAAAAAGATTCTTTTCAGTTTCGTTTGACATAATAATACCTCCTATTTATATTTTTACACTATTCATAAAGCTCTTTGTATTTTTGGTATGCGGAATTCACCCGGTAACATGTTTTTTGTCTCCGCAAAAGGAATATCTGAAAGTCCGCCTTACCATCCTTATATCTTTTCATCTTTCAGCCAGCTGTCAACATTTCCAATACCGCCGTTATAGGCGGCAATAGCCAGGCTTATATCGCCTTCATATTTATCAAGAAGCCATGATAAGTAATATGTGCCGATATGTATATTTATATCCGGAACATATAAATCATCCGGCAAATTAACTTTCAAATCAAGTTTTTTAGCACAGTCCGGAAGCCGTCTCTGTCTGAAGCTGCATAAGTCCCGTACGCTCCGGCTTGGGATACTGCATACTGGTCGAACTTACTTTCACGGCTTTTTATAACCGCGTAAACTAAATATTTATCAACATCATACTTTTGGAGTATTTTTTCAACCAAGTTTTGATATTTTATTGGATAAGTCTGCTGCTGTTATATTACATACCAAAGCGCATTATTTTATTCCTGAAACACAGCTCCTAAAACAGAAAAGCTGATAATAATATAATAACTATTACACCAAAAACGGCAGCCACAGCACACCCTTTTATTGCCTTTTTCTTCGGAGACCTGCGCCGTGTTCTGTCAGGGTATTCTCATATATTTCAACCTCAAATCAGTATTTTACGTATTCAAACTTATCAACTCTTTATAAATACCTGTTACACATGTTCTAAGTTCATCAATATTTTCATAATTATTTTCTATAACAAAATCTGCTCTTTTTATTAATTCTTCATCAGTAAGCTGATTTTTATACGGCCTCGAAATTTCTGATTCATCCATACCATCCCTGCAGCATTACGCGTTTGATGATAATTTCCCGGCTGGCTGTAACAACAACAGACTTGTCGTATTTTATATTAAAATCATCAGAAAATAATAATGGCACGTCAAGCACAATCATATCACCTGAACCGCTGGCAGAGATATACTTATCAATCATATTCTGCATTTTTATAAAAAAATATATTTATGAGTAATGCGGTTTAACACTTCAAGTTCAGCTTTATTATTAAAAAACAATTTTAGCCAATTCTTTTTTCTGTTTATAGTTCCGTCACAACTTAAAAATTTTCCTGCCGAAATGCTCAACAGTTTCAAAATACGCCGGAGTATCCTTATCAAGAACAGTTCTGGAAATCTCGTCCGCGTCAATAGTATATGCGCCCAACTCTGATAAAAAATGTGGGAAACGGTACTTTTACCGGAACCGATAACTCCTGTAAGCCCAACAATAATCAATCAGCCCAACTCCTTACATACATACCAATATATTATAACACATACTATCATTTCCTATCAAGCAAATCAGAAATTGCTTTCAAATATTTAATATAATTGAAACCTGCTGTAATATTTTTGTTATCATATTAAGCGCTTATTTTGTATCATACCAGCTATGCCCAACGTTCAGGTCAACAATCAGCGGAACCTTCAGCTTAGCCGCATTTTGCATTTCTTCTCTCACAACCCTTTCTACCGCTTCTTTTCATCGCTTACAGCTTCTACTATAAAGTTCGTCATGAACCTGCAGAACAAGCTTGGATTTAAGTCCTTCCCTTTTTAATCTGTTATACACGTTTACCATGGCAATTTTATTATATCTGCGGCAGTTCCCTGTATAGAGCATTCATAGCGACCCTTTCGCCAAATGCCTGGGTTATTTTTATTGCTTGCTTTAGCTCGGGCAAATATCTCCTTCTGTTATACATAGTCGTTACATACCCGTCTTCTTTTTGCTTTTTTTCAACAATATTCTTCATATATTCATCAACTTTTGGATAATGCTCCAGGTAATGTTTAATATACTGATCCTTCTTTTCGTGAAATCTTTAAATCCTGAGCAAGTGAAAAGCGCCAATACCATAAACTATTCCAAAATTAACAGCCTTAGCTCTGAAACGCATGGTGGAATCAACCTCATCTAAAGGCACATCAAAAACTTGAGAAGCCGTTTGTCTGTGAATATCTATATTATTTCTAAACGCTCCGCACATATTCTCATCACCCGAAATATCTGCAAGCACTCTTAATTCTATCTGTGAATAGTCGGCGTCTACCAAAAACTCTGTTATCACCCTCAGCCGTAAACATTTTCCTGATTTCACGGCCAATATCAGTTCTGACCGGAATGTTCTGCAAAATTAGGCTCGGTACTGCTGATTCTTCCGGTTGCTGTAACCGTCTGATTAAAACTTGAATGTATGCGCCCTGTCACAGGGTTTATTATACTTATCAGACTGTCAACATATGTTGAGTTAAGCTTTTGTCAGAGTTCTGTATTCCATTATATCTTCAATAATGGGATGCTCACCCATCAACTTATTTAATACATCAATATTTGTTGAATAACCACTCTTAGTTTTTTACCATGAGGCAGCGACAGCTTTTCAAACAGTATATTTCCCAGCTGTTTTGGAGAGTTAATATTAAATTCTTCACCCGCATAATCATATATTTCAGAAGTTAATACCTCTATTCTAGATTTCAGCATGTTTCCGAACTTTTCAAGCTCACTCTTGTCCACATACATACCGGTTATTTGCATATCTGCAAGAACTTCAACAAGCGGAAGTTCTATTTTATAATAGAGGTCTTCCTGCTCATTCTTTTATATCAGCTTCAAAAAAAATTCTTTAGCTTTATTATCGCCGCTAAAACTCCGGCGTCATCATTCGAATCTTCATTGCCTAAATCCATAGAAATTTGTCCGTCTTCTTCTATATTTGAAGAAGGCATATTCATACCTAAAATAATCGAAACACAAAATATCTAAATCGTATTTTTGTTCTTGTTGGATTATTTATATATGCGGCAATCAAAACATCAAAACCTATCCCATTAAACTTTTTATATTTTTATCGTTTAGGCGTATAATATCATTTTTTATATCATATCCGAGTTTTTGATATGCGTTCATTTTCAAAAAGCTTTTTAAAAAATTGTCATCACACGTACAGCAGCAAACCTTCTTGCCGTCTTTGGAAAAGTACATTTTATCCATACCGCTGTTTAGATAATAATAAACGCTGTCAGCATCCTTTAACATAATTTCAGCGCCGATTATATCTATTTTTTCACAGTCGGAAGAAATAGTTTCTATCACACGCTCATCCTCTGCAACGCCTTTCAGATTAAGTCTTTTCAAAAAGACTTAAAGTTTAATCTAATAAATATTTCACTCAGCTTTTTTTCGTCAGGCTCCTCAAACTTATAATCTTCAAACTTGAAATCTATGGAACGTCGCGAATAATCGTGGCTAATTTCTTGCTTAAAAAGCCATATCTTTATCATTTTAAGTTTAGTTCTGACAGAGTTAGTAACTTCAATTTCATCTATCTTATCGTATATATTTTCTATGCTCTGATACTTTTTCAATAAGTGAAACAGCTGTTTTTTTCTCCAACTCCTTTTTACACCCGGTATATTATCGCTTGGATCTCCTGCCAACCCTTTAACGTCAATACATTCGCTCGGTGTAACCCCAAATTTTTCAATCACAGCGTTATAATCGTATGGAGTAGTGGTTGTTACCCATACGGGTCACCACTAGTTTAACAACAGTATTATCTGAAGAGAGCTGCAAGTCATCTTTTATCCCCTGTTAGATGCTGCATGAAACATCATTTTCATCACAGATTTTTGACACTGTCCCTATAATATCATCAGCCTCATATCCTTCAAGCTCAATACATTTGCAGTCCATAAAGCTGAGAACTTCTTTCATAAATCGGTATCTGAACGATAAAAATCATCAGGCGCGGGCTTTCTTTGCGCTTTATAATCATCAAAACATTTTATGCCTGAAAGTGGGAGCCTTTAAATCAAAAAGTTACTCCAAGATAATCAGGGAGTTTCCTCCTCAAGATATTTTAAAAAGTATATTTAAAAAGCCGTACACAGCATTTGTAGGCGTGCCGTCAGGAGCGCTGAGTGGACGTATTCCATAATACGCCCTGTTAAGAATGCTGTTTCCGTCAACAATCAATAGTCTCTTTTTCTTTTCAGACATAGTATAATCCTCCGAATTGTCATAATGTATATGATAACACACATTACTAGGGGAATTCAATCAAATTTTTATTTGGAAATCGATAATAAAAATAATTATTGGTTTTAGCTTTCCAAATATTTTGATATAATCTGATATGCCGCGTCTATGTCGCGTTTATCGACAATTTCAGATGAGGTATTCTTATTTTTTTACCGAATATCAAGCTCAGCAGTCAGAATTCCTTTTCCCTTAATATTTACACTTGTAATATCTCCGTCATCAATCTTCTTAGCTATAATTTCACATTTTTATATCATTATCTTTGTTCTCAATATTTAAATTGTCTTTCATGGACATAAAGCTTTATTGCTATAGACCTGTCATGACATGTTGAATTAATTAGGCATGGTATAAAACATCCGCTGCCTAATTTATATTGTTCCCCTCTTCAATTGTATCTAGAGTTATTGCCTCGTCAAACTCATCATCTGAACCAAAAACTTAGCTTTGCTCCTCTAAGCCCAACTTGCTTTTGAACTGTAAACACACAAGTTATACTGCAATCATAGTCCGCCTTCAACAGCGCAGCTAAAACAGCACAGCAAGCCCGCTGTCCTATCGCTTTGTTTGAAACGCCATATTCACCAAGTTCGGTATATTTTGCTTTTTAAATCCTGCAAAATCTCCTATCAAAATTTTCACGCTCAGCAGCCTGTTTATTATCGGCGCCAATGTCAATAAACAAATCTTTCAGGCACACAAGTTTTTCACGCTCTTCTTTTGTTGATAAATGAACAGCCTTAAGAGAAATAATGCCCGGAATCATTTTTATCTCCCACAACAACCGATTCTGAAACTATCGACTGAGGCCTGATTATTCCAACCGGTTCAAAACTCAAAAATGCTCCGCCGCCTTCTTTATAACCACTGATTATAAATCCAGGCTCATCCATGCTTTTTGCATAATCAAAAATATTCTTATTATTTTTTCCATGCTTTTTGCTATTATATTGCCTATATTATCAACTTTTTATTTCATCACAGCTTTGACCTTATCTCAGACAAATTACTTCACGCACTTGCCTTTCCGTCCTGAAACACCAAACGCTTCTGACAAATGCTTTAACAAATTCATATCTACTTTGCTCATTTAATCACCATCCATTATTAATTAATTTTCTGCTTCATTGTTATAAATCGGCTTATTCTCAAATTGAAAAGTGTTTTACAGCCGCTGCCACTAAATCTGAAACGTTCTCAACATCCGATGTTTTCGCAAAAACTTCCACATTTGTGTGCATATACCTAAGCGGTATTGAAATCAGCAAAACCTGTACGCCTTTACCAACAGTTTGAATTGCCCAAGCGGTAGTTCCTGAAGCTCCTCCGGCAACTTCAATCTTATGATTTATCTCATTTTTTTCTTCGGCCAAATCGATCAATTTCAGTGCCTTATCATAGTCAACATTTGGTCCTCGCAGAATAATGGCTCCGCTTCCCAATTCAAATACACCGCAGTCATCCTTTGAGTCGACAGTGGTTCCATGAGTAACATCAACCACTATTGCCAAATCCGGTTCTATACCATAGGTACTTGTAAACGCACCTCTTAACCCAACCTCTTCCTGGGTAGAAAACACAACATAAACATCATTCTTTAAAGCTGACTCTTTAATCTTTTTAAGCGCCATAATTATTGCTGACATACCTGACCGATTATCCAGCGAGCCTCGAACAGATATTGAGCAACATGTAACTGAACGGCTACCGA
>VOFK01003708.1_pt1 | contig 14139 bp, 16 predicted proteins | sample 5384121 | NCBI WGS metagenome assembly VOFK01 (sample SAMN12384730, study PRJNA508395) | human gut metagenome | isolation source: healthy gut J | host: Homo sapiens | reverse complement strand
GAACATAAAATGATAAATTTTTATAGCCGGAACCCCGCTGCCTCCCGGATATGAAAAAGTCACATTGTTAAACTCAACCATTCCTGAAATAACGGCGTCTGAGTTATTCTCTGAGTTCTTGAAATCATCCTCACAGTTTAGTATCTCGGTTATTCTTGAAACTGAAGCTTTGGTTTTTACAAAAAGTATTAAATATATTTGTTATCATCAGCAGAGAAACTTAAAATCTGCGCCATATATACACTATAAAGGCTGAAATCTGACCGGGCTGGGTCAGACCGAGAGTGAAAAGCCTGCTTCCGGCAAGCAGTGCGCGCGGAGCCTAAACCAACAACGAGGGTCAGTATAGGTGAAATAAAGGTTATTACTATTTGAGCGTGCACGCCTTTTTTCATAAGGTTTGTATTATCGTCTTCAAACCTTGAGGCTTCGTCGGAATATGTTCCAAACGCTTTTATAAGCCTAACTCCCATTAAGTATTCTTCAACTACCGTATTAAGTCTGTCCATTGCCGCTTGAGTTTTCCGAACCGGGGATATGACAGCCTCATCCCTAAGTATAACAGCAGACCGACTATTATAACAACCAAATAGATTATTATGCTGAGCCGCAGGTTGAGTATTGAAGCGAGGATTATACTCTCTGCCGATACAGGTTAGAGGAGCCTTAAAAAATATTCTCATGGTGCCGTTTACGAATTGGGTAAGTTGGGTAACGTCGTTTGTCATTCTGATGATTAGAGAGCCGCTGTCGATTTTATCGGCGCTTCCCTGCCTGAAATTAAGAATTTTTGAAAATAAATCGTATCTTAAATCGGCTCCGAAGCTCTGAGAAACTTTGCTGGCTATTATATTTCTTGAGACGGCGAACACTGCACCCAGAGCAGCAGCAAAAATCATGCGTCCGCCCCATAGATATACGTTCTGTATCATACCAAGCTCTATACCGTCGTTTATTATATGAGACATGAGCGTCGGTCCCAAAAAGGTCGCAGAGAGCTTCTAGAGCTACGCATGATACAGCAATAAAAAACCAGTATTTATATTTGGTAAAATAGCGCATGTATATTTTTTTCAAGTGCTGTCGACCTCCATTGATTTTATTGGTGTAGAAATAATATTAAAAAGCAGAAAAAATTTATTAGCCAAAAGGGTTAATGACAAACTTTTTTAAGTATGTTCACGCTGCATGTTAGATAGCAGCTCACCTAACAAGGCGCACATGCACGCCCTGCTGTACTAAAAACACTCCTTATTTTTTTATGCCTTTAAAAAGTTTTTAAGATATTATCTTTTTGGGTATTGCGGATAACGTTTTTTATCTTCCTCGGTTATTTGACGTATTGGTCTGCAGGGAACACCAACTGCTATAACATTGGGCGGAATGTCTTTTTTTACAACACTTCCGGCGCCTATTACAGAATTATCTCCTATTTCTGCACCGCCCAAAATGACAGTGCCGGCCCCAATCCAAACATTGTTTCCTATCTTTATCGGTTTTGCCACTTCTAAACCTGCGTTTCTTTGTTCAGCGTCAATCGCATGTTCGGCCGTTGTGATGCACACTGTTTGGAGCAATAAATACATGGTCGCCTATTTCAACCTTGGCGCCGTCTGTGATTACAAGATTATGATTTGAGTAGAAAAAAATCTCCAATATACAGGTTATATCCAAAATCGCACCAGAACGGAGCGGTAACTTTGCGTTTTCGCCCAGGTTTCCAATAATTTGTTTTAGCAGACGATTTTTGTTTTCCTCATCTGAAGGTTTAATCTGATTATATTCATAACATAAATCAGTGCACTTTTCGATTTCATTTACGATTTCAGAATCATAATTTGCGTTGTATAAGTATCCTGCTTTTTGCTTTTTTCTTTCTCAGTCATTTTTATCTCTCCTAAAAAATATGTTTTTATAATAATCTATATTTTATAAAATATATCATAAAATATATCATAAAATTTAAAAGTCTTTTTTTTGATATAGCGCCTAATGAGATGTGTAAACGTATAATATTACAACCAAGTTTGATTACTCTGCAAGGTCTATGACCCCCACCAGTATGGTGGGTGTAATACAAATTACTTAGTTGTGATGTATTGTGTTTGCACACCACGTTAGGTAACTGTCATATCACGCGAAGCGCGTAGAGGTGCTTTAGAATAGTTTGTTATGAATCTTATTATAATGAACTTTTCCGTGACTGCGCGCCTTACGCGGCGTACTTCGTACGCCCTCCCGAAGCTTGCTGTACCATATTTTTTTGTATCCTATCCATGTAGCCGCAATTGTTATTGAAGGTTATTTAAAACAAATTAATTTGTATCACACGCACCATACAGGTGCGGTCACAGTTACACTCTTCCGAAGCTTGCTGTACCACATTTTTTATAAATATTTGTTATATAAACTTGATTTGTTTGTCTGTTTTTGGAGACTTTCCGGTAATTATAAAACTTAAAATATATTTATAACAAAATATTGAACATTTCACAGCTCTTAAAAACTTTTAATTTTATTCTGCATTTAAGAGTATATCATAACCGGTTGAGTAAATCTATTGTATATTTTATATGAAAGAAATGTAATATTTTAATCAGCCGGTTAATAAATTAATCAAGCTGTGGGTAAATAACAACATAGATTTATGGAAATATGAAGAAACATTATTAATGAAATAAATTATACCTGTATCCGCAATTTGCACAAGTAATTTACTCTCAATGTTAAAAAAATTTATTTTTACAAATTTTTTGTGAAAAGCTATTGACAAAGATTGGGTGTGGTGCTATTATTATACCAGGTTAGCACTCGACTTTGTGTGAGTGCTAACAAGTAAATTGTTTTATACAAGGAGGGCAGGCTTATGGCATCGCTGGATGACAGAAAAAAGCTAATTCTTCAGGCTATTGTTGAAGACTATATCAAAAACGCTGAGCCTGTTGGTTCCAGAAGCATTGCTAAAAAGACCAGTCTTAACCTCAGCGCGGCGACAATTCGTAACGAGATGTGTGATTTGGAGGATATGGGAATGCTGATTCAGCCGCATACCTCCGCCGGACGTATACCATCAAATGCCGGATTTAGGTTTTATGTTGACAACTTAATGCATAGATATCAAATGACGGCTTTGGAGATAAAAAGGCTTAGAGCCGCTATGATGAATAACTTTAGGGAGCTTGACAATATTATAAAGGCGTGTCGTCAGCATTTTCTTCCATTACGAGTTTTTGCCGACGTTTGCTATGCTTCCTATGAATAAATACGGCAATATCAAAAATGTTAAGCTGGCCGACGTTGACGGCAGAACGATAATGGTTATTGTTTCAGACTCTTCAGGTCTTATTAAAAATAAGCTGCTGAGATTGAGGAATACTGTTACGCCTGAGGAAGTTGCAGAGCTGAACAGAGTTATAAATGAAAATATATCAGGTCTTGATTTAGACGGCTTTATAAGTCTTGACAATGTTATGGGCATAAAGGACGCTGTTGGAGAAAACGTTGAAATCCTTTCATCCGTGCTGGAGCTTATATATATGAGGCTCAGAGAGAAATTGAGAGCAAACAGGTGGTTGTTGAGGGACGTCTAATATCCTGCGGTATCCTGAATATAATGATGTGGAAAAAAATTAAAAATATATTGGAATTTTTTGATGACGAAAAACGTGCTTGGCGAAATTGTGGACGCGGTTCAGTTTTGAAGGAGACGGCGGCGTGGATATATTTATCGGCGACGAACTCCGCTTCCCCAGCTGAAAGAAAAACAGCGTTGTTGTTTCCCAGTACCAGGTCGGAGAAGATTTGGTAGGCATAGTTGGAGTTATCGGTCCTCAGAGAATGGATTATGCTAAAGTTGTTTCAGGCATAAAGTTCTTTTCTCTGAAAATTTGGGTCAGATGCTTAGCAGCAGATTCAGACCGGACGATGATGAAAAATTTCGATTATAACGGCGGAAAAAGAGGATGGTTAAAAAAAAGTGAAATCTAAAGAAGAAAATCAGCAGGAAACTATGGATAATAAAGAAAGCAAAATAGAGGAATGCATGGAAGACCAAAAACAGCAGGACGAATCGACTGAAACTCCGGTTCAGGAGACAGAGAATCCTGAAAAATAATGAAGAAGAGACTTTAGCTCAAAAGCTGGAAGAAGCAAAAAGACAGATTTTTAAGAAAAGTTGCTGAGTTTGATAATTTCAAGAAGCGCACCGCTAAAGAGAAAACTGAGAATTTCTCTTTAGGGAATCTGTGAAGCTGTTGAAAAGCTTCTCCCCGTGCTGGATAACCTTTTGACAGAGCGATTGTGGCTGCCGAGAGCAATGATGACAAAAGAAGCTCTGCTTGAGGGAATAAAAATGGTTAGAAAAAACAGTTCTGTGAAGCGCTCTCAGGTATTGGAGTGAGTGAAATTGAAGCTGTTGGGAAAGAGTTTGACGGATAAGCATAACGCGTTATGATGGAGGACAGCGACTTGCCTTCCAATACTGTTATTGAGGAATTTGCTAAGGGTTACGCTTATAACAGGGATGACAATGTTAAAGTGATACGTCATTCTATGGTTAAGGTTTCAAATTAGTTATTAATCTAGTTAACAATTTTACTAATCATATAAAATAAATTTATTGGAGGTAATTATAATGAGCAAGATAATAGGTATAGACTTAGGTACAACAAACTCGTGTGTTGCGGTTATGGAAGGCGGAGAGCCAACGGTTATTCCAAACCCTGAAGGAGCCAGAACAACACCGTCAGTCGTTGCGTTCACAAAAAGACGGCGAGCGTTTGGTAGGTCAGGTTGCTAAAAAGACAGGCAATCACAAACCCGGATAAGACAATCAGCTCAATCAAGCGTGATATGGGTACTGACAGAAAAAGTTGATGTAGACGGAAAGAAATATACACCTCAGGAAATTTCGGCTATGATTCTTCAAAAGTTAAAGAGTGACGCTGAGGCATATTTGGGCGAAACTGTAACTCAGGCTGTAATCACTGTTCCGGCTTACTTCAGCGATTCTCAGAGACAGGCAACAAAAGACGCCGGCAAAATCGCAGGTCTCGAAGTAAAAAGAATTATAAACGAGCCTACTGCCGCTTCACTTGCATACGGTCTAGCTAAAGATGTTGACCAAAAAGTTATGGTATATGACTTGGGCGGAGGTACTTTCGATGTATCTATACTTTTCGAAATCGGCGACGGCGTGTTTGAAGTTTTGGCAACAAGCGGAAACAACCGTTTGGGAGGCGACGACTTTGACGATAAAGTTATGAATTATCTCGCTGATGAGTTTAAAAAGGATAACGGTATTGATTTAAGACAGGATAAGATGGCGCTTCAAAGACTTAAAGAAGCGGCAGAAAAAGCAAAAATTGAACTGTCAGGCGTTACATCAACAAATATCAATCTTCCGTTTATCACTGCTGACGCCAGCGGTCCTAAGCATCTTGATATGACCCTTACAAGAGCTAAGTTTGATGAGCTTACAGCTGACCTTGTTGAGAAGACAATGGGTCCGGCAAGAGACGCTATGAAAGAAGCTGGGTTATCGGCTGACCAAATCGATAAAGTATTGCTGGTAGGCGGTTCTTCAAGAATCCCGGCCGTTCAGGATGCTGTTAAGAAGCTGACAAATCAGGATCCGCATAAAAGGGTATCAACCCCTGACGAGTGTGTTGCTATAGGCGCTGCTGTTCAGGCCGGAGTTTTGACAGGCGACGTTGAAGATTTGGTGCTTTTTGGACGTAACACCGCTGTCTTTAGGTATTGAGACAATGGGCGGCGTGTTCACAAAGCTGATAGATAGAAACACCACAATTCCTAGCAAACAAGAGCCAGGTGTTCAGCACGGCTGCTGACGGACAGACCAGCGTTGAGGTTCATGTTCTGCAGGGCGAGCGTGAGATGGCGGCTTATAATAAGACTTTGGGAAGATTCAGTCTCACAGATATTCCGCCGGCACCGCGCGGAGTTCCTCAGATAGAGGTAAGCTTTGATATAGACGCCAATGGTATTGTTAACGTTAAAGCTAAAGATTTGGGCACAGGTAAGGAGCAAGCAATAACAATCACTGCAAGCACCAACCTTTCGGACGAGGATATTGACAAGGCTGTTAAGGAAGCAGAGCAGTATGCAGAGCAGGATAAGAAAGCAAAAGAGGAAGTTGACGTTCGCAATCAGGCAGACAGCATGGTTTATCAGACCGAAAAAACTTTGGGCGAGCTTGGGGATAAAGTGACAGAGGAAGAAAAAGAGCGGTATTCAGGCTGAAGTTGATAAGCTGAAAGAACTGCTCAAGGCTACGCCGATGGATGTTGAAGCAGTAAAGACTCAGACAGAAGAAGTGTCAAAGAAGTTCTATGCTGTAAGCGAGAAGCTTTATAAGGCTGCTGCGGGAGCAGGCGCAGGCAGAACAGGCAGCTGCGGGTGCACAGGACGCAGGAGCTCAGAATAATGGCGGAGATGACAACGTTGTAGACGCTGATTATACAGAATCCGAGTAATATAAACAATTGTGTCAGGAAGGAATAAAAAAGTATGGCAGATAAGAGATTATTATGAAGTCCTTGGCGTAAATAAAGGCGCGTCGGCTGACGAGATAAAAAGGCATATAGAAAATTGGCAAAAAGTATCATCCGGACCTTAATCCGGATGATAAGGCCGGAGCCAAGCTAAATTTAAAGAGGCCAGCGAGGCATATGAAGTTTTGAGCGACCCTGATAAGAAATCGAGATACGACCAGTTCGGCCATGCAGGCGTTGACCCTAATGCCGCTGCAGGATACGGCGGAGGCGGCTTTGGAGGATTCGGGAGGCTTTGAGGATTTTGACCTGGGATATTTTCGGAAGCTTCTTCGGCGGAGGGGGCGTCTCGCCGTAACCCTAACGCTCCGCAAAGAGGCGGAGATATCCATATGCACATTGATTTGACTTTTGAAGAGGCTTGCTTTGGAACTAAAAAGGAAATAACTATCAGCCATATGGAACAATGTACATCCTGTCACGGAAGCGGAGCCGCTGAGGGCAGTCATCCTGAGAGATGTTCCGCCTGCGGAGGAACAGGTCAGGTTAAGTCGGTTCAGAGAACACCGTTTGGAAGTATGCAGACGGTTAGAACTTGTGAGGCCTGCGGCGGAAAAGGAACTATAATCACCGACCCGTGCAGAACATGCCGCGGCGAGGAATAGTCAGAAGAAGCAAGAAGATAAACGTTAATATTCCGGGAGGAATTGATTACGGGCAGAGCCTGAGCGTCCGCGGCGAGGGCGACGCAGGCAAAACGGCGGACCGGCCGGAGATGTGCTTTTGACAGTCAGGGTTAAGCCGCACAAGATTTTTGTCCGCCAAGGCAGTGACATAATGTGCGATTATCCGATTTCATTTGTACAGGCAACGCTGGGCGGAGAGGTGAAAGTGCCTACCGTTGACGGAAGCGTTGTATACAATATCCCTGAGGGAACTCAGCCCGGAACTGTGTTCAGACTAAAGGGAAAAGGCGCTGTTAAGCTGAACTCAAATAACCGCGGCGACCAGTATGTTAAGGTACAGGTTGAGATACCGAAAGGGATAAACGAAAAGCAAAAGGAAATATTAAGACAGTTTGACGACAGCGTTGACCCGTCCAAATATAAGAAGCGAAAATCCTTTATGGATAAGCTAAAAGATTTGTTTGAATAAAATATCACAGACTGCACCGTATATAGTGCAGTCTGTTTTCATAAAATAAAAAAAGATTTAAAGGTTTCTAGTGAACATCGGCAGGGTGTGCTTACGCACACCTCGTTAGGTGAACTACCATCTCACGCGAAGCGTGAACATACTTTAAAACAGTATGTCATAAATATTTTTATAATAGTAGACTTTACCGCGGCTGCGCGCCTTACGAGGCAAATTTCATTTGCCCTGCCGACGCTTGCCATACACATTTTTATTATATATGAATTTTACATTTTTGTTCGCTTTATTGTAGCCTTTGGGCATTATAGGTGGAAATCAATAAAAATTAGACAAAAAATAAAAGGTGTTTTGGCGAATATCGGCAGGGTGCACAAGTGCACCTCGTTAGGTGAACTACCATCTCACGCGAAGCGTGAACATACTTAAAACAGTATGTCATAAATATTTTATAATAGTAGACTTTACCGCGGCTGCGCGCCTTACGAGGTAAATTTCATTTGCCCTGCCGACGCTTGCCATACACATTTTTATTATATATGAATTTAACATTTTTGTTCGCTTTATTGTAGCCTTTGGGCATTATAGGTGGAAATCAATAAAAATTAGACAAAAAATTAAAAAGGTGTTTTTGGTGAACATCGGCAGGGTGTGCTTATGCACACCTCGTTAGTGAGCACTCCATCTCACGCGAAGCGTGAATATGCTTAGAACAGTATAATATAAACATTAATCTAAAAATTAATATATTAAAATAATAATTTTTATAAAAGATAAGTGACGCGGTTATTTAAAATACTAAAGCTATACTAATAGTAAATGTATTATTTTTTGAGGTCAATATTGTAATAAATGAATTATTGTAGTATAATGTAAAAAAAAAAGTTTTGAGGAGAAATTTATGGATTGGATAAAAAGTCAGCATTATTACAACAAATAAAGGAATAGACCCGGTTAGCTCAGTTTTAAAAATGATTTGGGATATGACGGGCTGGAAATTGCGGATAAAGACGATTTCAAAGAATTTTTGGAGAATAACCGCAAATATTGGGATTATGTGGATGAGGAACTGGAGAGACTTAAAGAAGCGGATACAAAGATAACTGTATATCTGGACGGCGGCAATGATGGTTTGTCAGAGCTGGAGAAAATAGAAAAATCTATTAAGTTATTAAAGGAAGCCGATATAAATAATAGCTTCGGTTCTTTAAAAATTATTACTGAAAATGTAAGAGATGAGGATTGGTCTGAAAATTGGAAGCAATATTTTAAACCTCTCGAAATTGGTGATAAAATATTGATACAGCCGGAGTGGCAGCCTTTGGAGTCTGAGACGGACAGGATTGTTTTTAAAGGTTAATCCGGGAAATGACGTTTGGGACAGGTTCTCATGACAGTACAAGATTTTGTATAGAAGAGATAGAGAAGAATATACACGAGGGCGACACTGTTTTTGGACCTGGGCTGCGGAAGCGAATTCTTTCGGTTATTGCATTGCTCCTGGGAGCGTCAGACGCTTGTGCGGTTGATATAGATGAAAATTCTGAAACAGTAGCATATTCAAATCTTGAAATGAATGGACTTGATAAGAACAATTATCATGTTTATATCGGAGATATTATTGAGGACAGCGGTCTACGGGACAGGTTTGCAGAATACGATATTGTTGTTGCCAATATTGTAGCGGATGTGATTATCGCACTCAGTCCATATGTTCGTAGATTTATGAAGAAAGACGGAATTTTTATATGTTCAGGAATTATCAATGAAAGGGCGGAGGAGGTAAAATCAGCTCTTGAAAAAGCCGGTTTGAAGATAGTTGTAAAGCAAAGCAGTCGGATGAATGGACCGCATATACCTGTAAGTGATTGTTTTGAATTTTATTTTTACCCAAAATGAAATTAATTTATATTATTGATGTAAATTTAAGATTGTGCCGAACGAAATTGCTGATTATGATGTGTTTCACACAAGTGAGCCGCGTTAGGCGAGCGCTCGTTTCACGCGGGGCGTGAATATACTTAGAACAATTTGTAATAATTCTTTTTAATTATAAACTTTTCCGGGACTGCGCGCCTTACGAGGCAAACAAAAGTTTGCCCTCCGATGCTTGCTGTATCACATTTTTCATATGAACTTAACTTTTTTGTCCAGTTTTTCGTAGCCTATCCACAGACATTAAAGGTTTTAGGATAAAGAGTTATATAGTTCATTTTCATTTTCTTAAAAAATTTTGTTACATCTCCTGAAATTTGAAAAACTCTAAAAATTTATTAAGTAAAAAGTTATAAATTAACGAAATCTTTAACTTTTCATAATAATTTATTTTTAAGCTTTTATAAAAATTTTTTCTATTTTTATATATAGTTTAAACAGTATCATTGAGAATCTAAAGAAATATAAATAACAAAATAAAATGTGGTAATAGTGAGCATCGGTAGGCCGCATTTATGCGGCGCGTAAGGCGAGCAGCGCGGACAGAATATAAAACTAAAAAGTTATATTAATATATTATCAACGCCTACTCACATAACAATGGTCTGCGGCGGTCATATAGCATATTCAAATTATTTCGCATATACAGATTATTAACATTCGCCGAGAGTACATCGTACTCTCGGCGTTTATTATTTATTTAATATATTGAGTCCTCATTTCTTCTTTAAAAAATAGATTTACAAAAATCCACTGTACTGTCACTGAGTTTTTTCTTCATTGATAACTTCTCTGGCAGTAAGCGGGCGTCGGTGAGTATATTGTCTATGTCATATTTGCAGATATTAATAATATTCCGATGGCTCATTGACTGTCCAAACAAACACTTTTTTTATTATTCTGGTGAATCTGATCTACTATATCATAATCTATAAATGTTTCCTCAATACTGAACCCATCAATAAAAGTCATTTCAGAAATATTTCCTGCGGCCACAGTCATGTCGTACAGGGTTTTTATATTAGGGTCAATCTCTTTGACCTTTTTCAGCGCTTTATATCAAGAGAAGCAAGCATGCAGTCGTTTTTTCAAATCCGTTTGCCTTTACAATGTCAATGACATTCTTTTCGAAATCGGTTTCATGACCTGTTGGCTTTATCTCTATATTAAGTTTTATTTTTTACCTTTGCATAGTTTTAATACTTCATCAAGAGTCGAAACAGTCTCAGGTATGAGTATTCGTCTGAAAAACCACGAACCAACATCATATGTTTCAAGTTCAGCATATGTCATTTCCCAAATATTTTTATCTACGCCTGCTATTCTTTTTATATTAGCGTCATGAAATCACAACAATATTATCTGGTTTGGTGAACGTCAAGCTCTATCCGTCGGCCCCTTTGTTCGATCGCCGCCACGCATATGCCGGAATACTGTTTTTTCAGGATAATCCACAGAACTGGCGGTGAGGCCGATATTTCAGCGGCTCGTTATTAATATCAAAAAGCAAAAGTCGTCAGGAGCGCCTGCGGCTGTCAAATAGTAAAGCCTATAAAAATAACGATACTATTCCTAAACATACATAGTTGAGAAGTATGTGCTTTTTTTTTCCTTTTGGAGGAATATATTTGGGGAATCGGTTCCTGTTTTTTGTTTTCAGCTTATAAAGTATATGACGCTGAGAGAAGATAGGAAATAGTCAAACTTAAAAGTTTGCACTGCAATACTTATCATATCTGCGGCACGGACGGCTTTCAGCGAATATAGAATATTGCATATCCGGGTTCGCAGAAGAATTTTATAATAAGTGATTGAGCTAACTGAAAATACGGTTTTTATAATAAAAGCCTATAAAAAATATAAGAACAACCGGTGCAACTCTGCCCAATAATACAATAAAAAAGTTCTTTTTGGTCAGCTCAGACTTTTTTTTTGCTGATACAAAAATTTTTTCGATTCAAAGCAGAAGCATGTCTAGTTCAGAGAGAAGCGAATAGATAATATGAACAATATAGTATATAAGCAAAACATTAATAGCCATAGATAAAATGTTGCTTTCATATATGTAATCCTGAATAAATTCAGGGATTGCGTCCACGCCGGTGTAAACCTTGAAATAGCAGTGGTGAAAAAGCAGGGTATATAAAAAATATCAATATAACTCCGCTTTTGAACGGCTTAAAGTACATTTTCCGCCGAGTTTAAACATTTGCACAATTGAAATATCCTTCTGATTATAAGAAGCATGAAACATACCAGGTTACAGACATAATTTTTAAATATTACTATCAGGCAGCTCTCACTAATAAAACTGCAAGCCATATAAAAATTGGTGGTCTTGAAAGATAGTAAATAATATTATCGTTTGAAAGATACGTGAGTCCGGAAAGTGACATCGTTTTTATCAATAGAAAAGCTGAGTATCGGATAGATAAGAAAAACTGTTATAACCGAATAAATAATTTCAAATGCCAATAGAGTGCTCAAATTTCTTGACAGCAGCTTTAGACAAAGCCTGCAATAGTTAAATAATTTTTTCATTTTGTATCTCCATAAAGTTTTGGCTGTTTATTTGAAAATATTATATCGTATTTTATTTTAAAATCAACTTTTACGTATAAATTAATATATTTTGTGATGCAAATAGGTTATGTTGATTTTACTGCATATTTACCGTAGACAAAAATAAAAAAATTACAAAATAGCCTTTTATAAACAGAACATATATTTTAATGTATATTTTTTATTGGAAGATAAAGCAGAATAATCCATTATAAGCTAATAAAATTTTGTTGTGTATAATGGAGTGTGTTTTTGATGACTATGGATTTGCTAAGAGTTGCGGCAGCCTCGGTAGGTTCTATTATTGCATTGTTTTGTTTTGACAAAGCTGCTGGGTTATAAACAAATGTCTCAGCTTTCTATGTTTGACTACATCAATGGCATCAGTATAGGTTCTATCGCCGCCGAAATGGCAACAACGGTTGACGGTAGTTTTATGAAGCCGCTTCTTGCTATGACTATATACGCGGTTTTAGTATATTTTATTGATTTGCTGGCTGTTAAATCTCTGAAGTTTAGAAGATTCTTTTGGCGGCAGGTCTTTGGTTTTATTTGAAAACGGAAAACTATATAAAGAAAATTTTGAGAAAAGCAAAGATAGACGTAAGCGAATTTTTGACCGAGTGCAGGCTCTGGGTTACTTTGATATAAATGATATATCTATGGCGATGATGGAGAACAACGGAAAAAATATCTGTCCTTCCGACCACCGGCGCGCGGCCCGTTAATGTGGAGGATATGGATAAGAACATGCAGGGAGTTAATCCTAAAAAACCGTCAAGGGCAAGTATAAATGTTATTTTAGACGGGATTATTCTTTATGATAATCTAAAAATACACAGGTAATAATGACATATGGCTGAAAAATGAGCTTGGAAAGCAGGGTATATCAGACGTAAAAAAGGTGTTTTTAGCAACGGTTGATGAAAACAACAAACTGTCAGTATTTAAGGAACTGAGCGAATCGCCCGATAATGATTTGTTTCAATAGGGCTTATAAACTATTTTATTACTTAGCATATATAAAAATGGCTCCTACTTTGTTGGAGTCATTTTTGATTTAGAAGATAAGGCCGGTTTCATAAAACATATAAGCAGCAGAGTAATACAAATGGAAAGTTAACAGAAACTTGCCCCAAAAATGGTGTTTTTAGCGAACATCGGAAGGGTGACCCCACCTTCTAGGTGGGTGTGATACAAAGTGAGTTGTTTTATTATAGCCTAAAAATGTCAATGAATCACTTAGTTGTGATGTATTGCGTAAGCACACCGCGTTAGGTGAGCATACATCACGCAAAGCGTGAACGTATTTAAAACAATTTGTTATATCTTATTTAGAAATAAACTTAACCGCGGCTGCGCCTTACGTGGCAGATTTCATCTGCCCTCCGAAGCTTGCAAACCCTTTATTTTTAATATATGATCTTTATATTTTTGTTAGTTTTATTATAACCTCTACATATTGTAAGTGGAAGTCAAGAGAAACTTGCCCCAAAATGGTGTTTTTAGCGAACATCGGAAGGGTGTGACCCCACCTTCTAGGTGAGTGTGATACAAAGTGAGTTGTTTTATTATAGCCTAAAATGTCAATGAATCACTTAGTTGTGATGTATTGTGCGTAAGCATACCGCGTTAGGTGAAAGATACATCTCACGCAAAGCGTGAAGATATTCTAAATAGTTTGCTGTAATCCTTTTTAATTGTAATTTACCGCGGCCGCGCGCCTTACGTGGCAGATTTTATCTGCATTGAGTATTCAAATTATTGACATTGAAGGCTAACAAAAACAAAGTTACTTTTGTATAACATCCACCTTTTCAGGTGGAGTCACACCTACCGATGCTTGCAAACACATATTTTTTATATATGATATTTTTGTTTATAATATAATCTCTTAACAATGTAGGAGGAGTTCAAGAGAAAACTTGCTCAAAATGGTGTTAAAGCAATACGTAACTTAGAATGAAGTACAATTGAT
>VOFK01001375.1_pt1 | contig 14143 bp, 18 predicted proteins | sample 5384121 | NCBI WGS metagenome assembly VOFK01 (sample SAMN12384730, study PRJNA508395) | human gut metagenome | isolation source: healthy gut J | host: Homo sapiens | reverse complement strand
TTGGCCGCATTGCTTCTTCCCGTCCTACGTTGAGGATACAAGTCTCTACCTCGCCTCGACTTCGGCTATGCCCGTTCCGTTGGTGCTGCCTGAGCCGCAACCCCTTTCGAGGACCTGCATCAAGACCGACATGGCGGCTGCCGAGTACATCAAGGCGCACAACCGGCGCTATCAGGACTACGACAACTACGTCTGGGTCCGCGACGCGGAGAAGAACAAGCTGGTCGTCGGCACCCAGTGCCGCATCCTCTATCAGGATGCGATGGGACGCATGAATCTGGCGCTTAAATTCAACGAAATGGTCCGCAATGGCGAAATCGGCCCGGTCATCCTTGGCCGCGACCATCACGATACCGGCGGCACGGACGCGCCGTTCCGCGAGACCAGCAACATCAAGGACGGCTCGAATATCATGGCCGAGATGGCCACGCAGTGCTACGCGGGCAACGCCGCGCGCGGCATGAGTTACATCGCGCTGCACAACGGCGGCGGCACGGGCATTGGCCGCGCCATCAACGGCGGCTTCGGCATGGTGCTCGACGGCTCGGAGCGCGTCGATACCATCCTCCGCATGGCAATGCCTTGGGACACCATGGTTGGCGTCGCCCGCCGCAGCTGGGCGCGCAACGAGAACGCCATGACCACCGCGGCCGAGTACAACAAGATGTACGAGGGCAGGATCACATCACCATGCCGTACCTCGCGGACGACGCTCTGTGCGAAAAGGTCGTCAAGGAATACCTCGACTAAAAAATAAAATCAAAAAGGGGCATAGCAATATGCCCCTTTTTGTGTTATCATCAAGGAAACGAAGTCCCTTTACAGTAAGAAAGGAACCGCCATTTTATGAAAAAGCTACTGGTGAAAAACATCGGCCTGCTCGCAACGCCCGAGGGCAAAGCGCCCATCGCGGCAGCGAGCAGGGAAGATCAAGCTTCTCAAGGACGCATGGGTGCTCATTGAGGACGGCGTGATCGCCTCCGTCGGCACCGGCGAGGAGGCTCCCGCAACCGCGGGGGCGGAGGTCGTCGACGCTGCGGGAAAGCTCGTCACGCCGGGCCTCGTGGACGCCCATACGCACCTTATTTTCGGCGGCTGGCGGCAGAACGAGCTGGGCATGAAGCTGCACGGCAAGACCTACCTCGAAATTCAGAACGCCGGCGGCGGCATCCAGTCCACCACCAACGCCACGCGCGGAGCCACCGAGGAGGAGCTGACCGCCAAGGCGGCGAAGGCTCTCGACGAGATGATGGCCTTCGGCACGACCACCTGCGAGGCCAAGAGCGGCTACGGTCTTGCCACCGAGCATGAGCTCAAGGCGCTGCGTGTGTTCCGCGACCTCGACGAGCGGCACCCCATGGACATGGTCGCGACTTTCATGGGCGCGCACCTTGTGCCCGCTGAGTACAAAGCCAACCGCGCCGAGTACATCCGCCTTGTGTGCGAGGAGATGATGCCGCTCGTTAAGGAGCAGGGCATCGCGAAGTTCTGCGACGTATTCTGCGAGGCCGACACCTTCACCGTGGAGGAGTCCCGTCAGGTGCTGGAGGCGGGCCTCAAGTACGGCCTGCGCCCCAAGATCCACGCCGACGAGATCGAGGCCATCGGCGGCAGTGAGCTGGCCGGCGAGCTGGGGGCCGTCTCGGCGGAGCATCTGATCGTCTGCCCGCCGGAGGGCATCGCGGCGATGGCGAAGGGCGGCGTGATCGCCTGCCTGCTGCCCGCGACGAGCTTCAACCTCGGTGCGGTGTTCGCGCCCGCGCGCGACATGGTGAACGCGGGCGTGCCCGTCGCGATGGCGACGGACTTCAACCCCGGCTCCTGCCCGTGCCTGAATATGCAGTTCGTCATCAACCTCGGCTGCCTGAAGTATCGGCTCACGCCCGAGGAGGTGCTGACCGCCGTAACGCTCAACGGCGCGGCGGCCATCGACATGGCTGGACAAGGTCGGTACGGTCGAGGCGGGCAAGCTCGGCGACCTCGTCATCTGGGACGCGCCGGATCTGGACTACATCTGCTACCGCTTCGGCAGCAACCTTGCCAAGAAGGTCATCAAGCGCGGCCGCGTGATGTAAGGGCAAAGAGAGAGAAAGAGAGAAAGCTATGGATCGAACCGATTATCAGATCCTCAATATCCTGCAGGCGGACAGCCGCTGCACCCTGCGCCACATCGGCGACCAGGTGGGGCTGACGCCGCCCGCCGTCTCCGAGCGCATCCGCCGCATGGAGGAATGCGGCGTGATCCGCAGCTACCGCATCGACATCGACCGTACGCGGCTGGACTGCAACATCACGGGCTTTATCTCCGTGTCGCTCGAGCCGGAGAAGTACGCTGCGTTCTGTGTCTTCTGCGAGCAGAGCCCCGCGGTCATCAGCCACCACCATGTGATCGGCGTGTTCAACGCACTGCTCCAGTTCGCCGTGCGCGACACGAAGGAGCTGGACGCGCTGCTCGCTGAGATCAAGACCTACGGCGACTCCCGCACGTCGGTGGAGCTCAAGACGCTCTTTGACATCAAGGAGATCCCGCTGCCGTAAGAAAAGAGAACAAAAGCGTCCCGCCAACGGCGGGACGCTTTTGACGTATCAAGAAGGCTCAGACGGCGGCGCGGCTCTGCTGCCGCTCAGCCACAGCGCGACGCCGAGGTGGACGGTGCAGACCGCCGCGCCGAGCAGGAACACATACTGGGGTCCGACATACTTCCACACCGCGCCGAGCAGGCCCGAGACGGTGACGGCGAGGACATGGTCCACGCTCAGGCCGAAGGAAAGGTTTTCCATCACGTCCGCGGGCGACTCGCTCAGCTCGCGCATGAGCATGACGTGGACGGAATTGAAATGGTCGGTGAGGAAAATGAGAATGTAGGAGGCGAATGCGGCGGCCATGCCGCCCCAGCCACGTAGCGAGCCGTTTACGATGCCGGAAGCGGCCCACGCGGCGAAGAGAAACACACCGGCGACGCTGGTGGACTCCAGCACGAGCCCCTTCTGCACACCGTATCGATCTAAAAACTTTCCGATGAGCGGGGCGACCCAGCCGCCGCAGAAATAGGCGGCGATGCCGAGCAGCGCCACCGCGTCCGCGCCCATCGAGAGAAGCTCGATGATGACCCATGGAGCAAAGACAAGGCGCATCCGCTTCTGGAAGCCATAGACGGCGGTGACGATGTAATAGGGCAGGTACCTTCGGCGGACGGAAGTCTCCTGCGCTCGCTGCTGCGCTTGCGCACATCCAACGCGGGCAGCGTTTTCCGCAAGCGGCAGAGAAGGACGAGCGCAACAATGAGGAATACCAGCGCAGCGCAGAACGAGGGATGACGCCGGTGCGGAAATAGAAAAAAGCCGACGCGGAAGCCCACGAACACAAGCGTCGAGGCCAGCATGGAGCCGAGCGTCATCATGCCGCGGTAGCGTCCGAGAAATGTACCCGTCTTGCCCTCGTCGGCGAGGTCCATGGCGATGGCGTCGCGGATGGGCATGACCATGTGGTCGCCGAGCGAATAGGTGAAGACGAAGAGCTGCATGACAAAGTAGCCCGGGGGAGAAAAAGGCCGAGCACGAGCAGGCCGACGCAGTACAGTGCGAAGCCGAGAACCGAGAGCGAGACGTTGCCGAGCGAAGGGAGCGCGGCGATGACGAACACGCCCACAACACCGGGCAGCTCGCGCGGGATCTCCAGCAGGCCGCGCTGAACGGAATCGACCTGAAAAACATCCTTGAAGTAGTTGGAGATGATGGAGCCGCTCAGGCCGTTGGCGAGCGCGAAAAGGAAAAAGGCGGTGAGAAAAAGCCGCCGGGCTCTCTCTTTATCCATGCGTGATACCTCTTGAAAGCAGTGCGTTTTGGCGGGCCGCCGGCCCGCGCGATGATTATATGCCGGAGGAGCAAGGCTGTCAAGAACGTGCAAAGAGCAAAACAGAGATTGCTTTTTGCGCCCGATTCCCATATAATGACAACACATTGCGGACATTCGGCGCCCGCGCCGCGCGGATACAGCGCGGACCGGCGGCGGGCGGACGAACACCGGAAAGGACGGAACAAGATATGATGCGTCTTTGGAGGTGCCTGACGGCACTTGTGCTGGCGCTGCTGCTGACGCTGAGCGTCGGCGCGGCGGGAACGGCGGGCTTTTCCGACGTGCCGGAAAGACATTGGGCGGCGCAGAGCATCCGGCGCTGCGCGCAGACCGGGCTGCTGCAGGGAGTCGGCGGAGGCAGGTTCGGCCTCGGACGGACGATGACCCGCGCGGCTTACGCCACGGCGCTCTGCCGTCTGATGGGCTGGGAGCTCGTCACGCCGGAGAAGGGCAGCTTTACGGACAATCAGAATACGGCGAAGTGGTATTACAGCGCTATTGAGACGGCCTATGCCCACGGCGCATTGACGGGCGAGAGCCGTCAATGCCGTCCGAATGATGCGATCACTCGCGAGGAGATGGCGAAGATGACCGTGCGCGCGCTGGGGCTCGCCGTGCTGTCGGGTGCGGCGGCGGACGACTGCCCGTTTTCGGACGTCTCCGTGGCGCAGGGCTATGTCGCGCTTGCCTACCGCATGGGCATCATCAAGGGCGTGAGCGCATACAACTTCGAGCCGAAAAAGGAAGCGACGCGCGAGCAGGCGGCTGCTGTGCTGCTGCGCACCTATGACCGGCTGCACGCCGCGATCAAGGTCACGGAAGCGGCGGACGGAAGCGCGCCGTCCGGCTGCGTGACCGCCGGGAGCATCACGGAGGAGTCCGGCAGCGTGCCGGTCAGCCGCGCGCGCCGATGGAGGAGGTCTACACGGCGGCGGTCAGGGCGGGCGAGGGCGGCAGCGTGGCGCTGCGCGCCGTGCCGCTGCTGCAGGTGACCCGTGCGGGAGCGGTAACGGACACACGCGAGCTGACCGAGGGCGAGCTGATCGAGCTGCTGTCCGAGGGCACGCTGCGCACGCACCGCTCGGCGCAGCACGAAAGCTCGTGCGGCTACCGCACGGAGAAGGACGGCTCGGTCACGGTCGTATGGTACGAGAGCGAGACGGACATCGCCCAAAAGACGGAGCTGTGCCGCCTGCTGGGCATCGGCAATGTCTATGTGCTGAAATAAAAAAGGAGACGGCTTCCTGCCGTCTCCTTTTGCGGTTTTGCGTTACAGGTACTTCTGCATTCCGTCGGTCGCAAGGCCGGGATCGCCGGAGACCGAAACGGTGAACTTGACGCCGTGGTTGTTGCTGAAGCGGTTGAGCCAATCCAGGAAGTCGTCCGCCGCCTGATTGCAGTCGCCGCCGACGATCTTGAAGAGGTTGTCGATGAAGATGTGGGAAATATCGTAATTGCCGGCATACAGGCCGCTGACGAAGCCGCGCAGGCCCTCGTAAGTGGTGATCTGATATTCGTCGGCAGAAATGAGACGAACGTGATAATGGATGTCGAAGGTCATCGTGGACTTGGCCTCGATGCACACCACATTGCCGTTTTCCTCGGCAGCAGAGGCGTTGATAAGCTCGATGAGCTTTTTGGTCTTGCCGGTGCCCTTTTCACCCATGATAAGTCTGACCATAAGAAATCACTCCTTTGCATAACATCCGTACCGCGACGGTACGGTATCCTTGCGTCAAGCATAGCACAAAATAATCGGCTTTGCAATGCGGAAAGTAAAATTTGCAATTTATTCATTTTGCGCCGTCACACGCGGCCGCGCGGCCGTTTTTGCTTATTTCTTGAAGCTCGCGGCGCAGCAGGTCGAAGGCGGTGTTGGCGCTCTGGCCGCGGATGCGCTCGCGCGAGCGTTTGCCGAAATGGCAAAGGCGGCACAGCGTCCCGTCCGGCCGGCAAGACCGATGTAGACGGTGCCGACCGCATTGCCGCGCTCGTCGCTGTCGGGACCCGCGACACCGGTGACAGAGATGCCGTAGTCCGCGCCGGTGACGGCACGGACGCCCTCAGCCATCGCGCGGGCGACCGGCTCGCTGACCGCGCCGTGCTCGTCGAGCAGAGCCTGTGGCACGCCGAGCACGTTCGCTTTGACAAGTTTGTATAGCTCACGACGCCGCCCATGAAGACCTGCGACGCGCCGGGGAGATCGGTCATGCGCTTGGCGATGAGGCCGCCGGTGCAGCTCTCCGCGGCGGCGAGCGTCCGTCCCTTCGCGCAGCAGGGCGGAGACGACCTCCTCCAGGCTGCCGACGTCAATGCCGTAGACCCCACTCGCCGATGACGGCATGACCTCTTCGATCGCGCCGCGCAGCATCTCTCGGCCTCCGCCTCGCTCTTCGCCTTGGCGGTCACGCGCAGCATACACTCGTCGGGCTTGGCGTAGGGCGCAACGCTGGGGTTGACCATCGAGGCGATCCTGTCGTGCAGCATTGCCTCGATCTGGCTCTCGCCCTGCCCGTAGATGCGCAGGGAATGGGAGACGATGATCTCGTCGGAGAGCGTGCGCAGATAGGGGACCGCGCCGGTCCGGAACATTTTGCGGCACTCGTGCGGCGGACCGGGGAGCATGAGGACATGTACGCCGCCCTCACAGAAGCCGCAGCCCGGGGCGGTGCCATTGTGGTTGCGGAAAATGGTGCAGTTTTCCGGCAGGTAGGCCTGCTGGAGATTATTCTCCGTCAGCTCGCGGCCAATGGAGGCGAAGTGCGTGCGCAGAGCGTCGGCGATCTCGGGGTGAAAGACGTTTTTGCGCCCGAACACGGTGCAGATGGTCTGCTTGGTGAGGTCGTCGCAGGTCGGGCCGAGGCCGCCCGTGGTAATGAGGATGTCCACGCGGCGGCGCGCAAGCTCCAATGCCTCGGCAAGGCGCGTGGGATTGTCGCCGACGACGGTGTGATAGAGCACGTTGACGCCGAGCGCGGCGAGCTCCTCCGAGAGCATCTGCGCGTCCGTGTTGGCGATGTTGCCGAGAAGAATTTCGGTGCCGACGGCAATGAGTTCAGCGGTATGGGACATGGGAAGCCTCCTTACAGCTTGATCCGCACGCGCTCACGGCCCGCCATCGCGCGGTCGCACAGCGCGTCGATGTCCAGCACGGCCTCCAGCTCGCGCACCTCCTCCACATGGGGCTTGGTCTTGGGATGGGCGCGGGGTAAAGACCGTGCAGCAGTCCTCATAGGGGAGAATGGACGTGTCGAACGTGCCGATCTTGCGGGAGATGCGGATGATCTCCTCCTTGTCCATGCCGATGAGCGGACGCAGGACGGGCAGCTCCACCACATCCTCGCTCACGCGCAGAGCCTCCATTGTCTGGCTGGCGACCTGCCCGAGGCATTCGCCGGTGACGAGTGCCTTGGCGCGCACCTCGTCTGCCACGCGCTGGGCGAGGCGCATCATGAAGCGGCGCATGATGAGCGTGAAATGGTCCTCGGGGCAGTTCATACGAATTTGTTCCTGAATTTCGGTGAACGGCACGATGTGGACGGTCAGCCGCCCGCACCACGGCGTGAGCAGCTGCGCCAGCTCCAGCACCTTTTCCTTGGCGGCGTCGGAGGTGTAGGGTGGGGAGAAGAAATGAACCATTTCGAGCGATACGCCGCGCTTTGCCATCATGTAGGATGCGACGGGCGAGTCGATGCCGCCGGAGAGGAGCGACACGGCGCTGCCGCCCATGCCGATGGGCAGTCCGCCCGCACCCGCCTCGGCGGGTCCGTGGACGTAGGCCGCGTCGTCGCGGATCTCGATAAACACCGTCAGCTCGGGGTCGTGGACGTTGACCGCACAGCGCGGGAACGCCTGATGCAGCGCGCCGCCGACCTGCTGGGAGAGCTGAATGGAGGTGAGCGGGGAAGGTCTTGTCCGCACGCTTGCTCTCGACCTTGAAATCCTTCGCGCGGGCAAATTCCGGGGCGAGGTAATCCTTGGCGGTGCGGATGATGGCCTGCACGTCCTTTTCACAGGGCAGGGCGCGGCTGACGGCGGTGACGCCGAAGACCTGCTTGCAGGCGGCGTAGGCCGCGGCGGTGGTCGCTCTCGTCGTTCACCGGCTCAACATAAATGGTACTCTGCTTGGGTAGATGCGGAAATTGCCGCACTTCGCCGTGCGGCGGCGCAGGTTTCCGATCAGCTTATCCTCAAAGCTGCGGCGGTTGAGGCCCTTGAGGACCACCTCGCCGAGCTTGCACAAGATCATTTCACGCATGGGGGGTTCTTCTCCTTATCGTCCGTGCGCTCCGCTGCCTCGGCGGGAGCGCCGGTATTATTTGCGGTTTCGTTCTCCGCGCGTCTGCCGGAGAGCAGGCCGAGCGTCAGACACAGCGGCTCGACGGCGGCGAGCAGCGCGCCGCCGAAAAGATAGAGGGCGGACTGCGGCGCGGCAAATGCGTTCAGTCCCGCGAGCGCGGGAGCCATCGGCATCCCCCACCACATAGCGATCACATTCCCGGTGCCGAACTCCGGCGCAAGCAGGAAGGCGGCCGCGTTAAGTACATAGAGCACCATCGCGGCATTCCAGCAGAGCTTTTTGCCAAAGGGGGCCTTCGCCGACCGCAGCCCCCAGCCAAAGGCAAACGCCGGTAACCCGATGAACAGCAGCCCCAATACAAGTCCGTAGGGCGAGCGAAACGTAAAGATCGATGTTGAGCCGGATGCAGCGATAAGCAGCAGGAGGAATGCGGCGCAGAGCGCCAGATGGGCGAGCAGGACGTGCCGGAAAGACGCATAGCATCGTACTTTTCATCAGCCTTCCCCCCTCAGAATGTCCGTATTGCGATACTGGATTGCCTCGGCAAGGTGGAAGCTCTCGATCCTCTCGCTGCCGTCGAGGTCGGCAATGGTGCGCGCGACGCGCAGCAGCTTATCGTGGCTGCGGGCGGTGAGGCCGAGGCGGTCGAAGGCGCCCTTGAGGAGTTCTCGCCCGCGGCGTCGAGCCGGCAGAATTCACCGACCATCGGCGCGGTCATGTAGGCGTTGCAGGTGATGGGCGTGCCGGCGAAGCGCTTTTTCTGAATGTCCCGCGCGGCGTTGACGCGCTCGCGCACGGCGGCAGAGGACTCCGCCTTTTCGCGGCGGCGCATGGCCTCAAACTCCACCGAGGGGACGCTGACCTGTAAGTCCATGCGGTCGAGCAGCGGGCCGGAAATTTTGGAGACGTATTTCTCCACGTCCTTCTGCGAGCAGCGGCAGCGCCCGGAGGGATGCCCGTACCAGCCGCAGCGGCAGGGATTCATGGCGCCCACGAGCATGAAGCGGCTCGGCAGCGTGACGCTGCCCGCGGCGCGGGTGATGGTCACCTCGCCGTCCTCGAGCGGCGCGCGGAGAGATTCGAGCACATCGCGGTGGAACTCGGGAAACTCGTCCAAAAACAGCACGCCGTGGTGGGCGAGGGAAATCTCACCGGGAGAGAGCGCCCTGCCGCCGCCGGACATGGCTGCGGCGGAAAGCGTGTGATGCGGAGAGCGGAACGGGCGCTGCGTGAGCATGGGGTGCTTGCTGTCAGTCAGTCCCGCGACCGACCAGATCTCGGTAGACTCCAGCGCCTCCTCGTGCGTCATGTCGGGGAGGATGGAGGGCAGACGCCGCGCGAGCATGGACTTGCCTGCACCGGGCGAGCCGATGAGGAGCACGTTGTGGGAGCCTGCGGCGGCGATCTCCAGCGCGCGCTTGACGTTCTCCTGCCCCATGACGTCGGCGAAATCGGGACGCTGTCCGCCTCGACCGTAGGCTCCCAGCGCTGCGCGGGGGCAGCCGTTCCTCGCCGCGCAGATGGCGCAGAAGCTGCGGCGCGGTCTCCACGCCGTAGACGGTCAGGCCGTTGGCCAGCGTCGCCTCGGCGGCGTTCGCCGCGGGGACATAAAGGGTCTTCACGCCCGCACGCGCCGCGGCCATCGCCATCGGCAGCACACCGCTGATGGGGCGCAGCGCACCGGTGAGCGACAGCTCGCCGATGAACGCGGAGGCCGGGTCCGGCGCGTCGATCTCACCCTCGCCCGCGAGGATGCCGAGCAGCAGCGGAAGGTCGTAGACCGTGCCTTCTTTCTTCAGGTTCGCGGGCGCGAGGTTGACCGTGATGCGGCTGACGGGGAACTTCGCTCCGCAGTTTTTGATCGCCGCGCGGACGCGCTCGCGCGCCTCCTTCACCGCCGTGTCGCCGAGGCCGACCACGTCGAATGCGGGAAGCCCGCCCGAGAGGAAGCACTCCACCGTGACCTCATAACCGGAAATGCCCTGCAAACCGAGGGAACGCACCGTTGTGACCATACGCTGCCGTCCTTTCCTTGCCTGTTTTCTTATTTTCAGTTTACCACAGTTTGCCGCATAAGGCAAGCGCGGCGCGGCGGGCGCGGAGGGGAAAGGAATGATATCCTGCAAAACAGGAGTTAATATTAAATATTTTGAATATTTAATTGCAAAAATGTGGAGAGTCTTACCAAATGTAAATAATATCCTGCAAAAAAATGAATGTTTTTTGCGAAAGTGACGTTTACAGCGGGTGAAAATCGTGCTATGATGATAGCGTCAGTTTTTGCGTAATGACGCGAAAAACGCCGCTCCCCGGCGGCGAATATAACAGGAGGTTTCATTTATGGCAAGAAAAATGAAGTCCATGGACGGTAATAACGCTGCCGCGCATGTATCCTATGCGTTCAGCGAAGTTGCCGCGATTTACCCCATCACCCCCTCGAGCCCCATGGCCGACTTTGTTGACCAGTGGAGCGCCAACGGATTGAAGAACATCTTCGGCACCCGCGTGAAGGTCGTCGAGATGCAGTCCGAGGCCGGCGCGGCCGGCGCGGTGCATGGCTCCCTCGGCACCGGCGCTCTGACGACCACCTACGGCGTCTCAGGGCCTGCTGCTGATGATCCCCAATATGTACAAGATCGCTGCCGAGCAGCTCCCCTGCGTGTTCCATGTTTCCGCGCGTACCGTTTCTACCCACGCGCTGAACATCTTCGGTGACCATTCCGACGTGATGGCCTGCCGCCAGACCGGCTTCGCCATGCTCTGCGAGGGCAACGTGCAGGAGGTCATGGACCTCAGCCCCGTCGCCCATCTCGCGGCGCTGACCGGCAAGGTCCCCTTCATCAACTTCTTCGACGGCTTCCGCACCAGCCACGAGATCCAGAAGATCGCGGTCTGGGATTATAAGGATCTCGCCGAGATGTGCGACATGGACGCCGTCAAGGCCTTCCGTGAGCACGCCCTCAATCCCGAGCATCCCCAGTATGCGCGGCTCCCACGAGAACGGCGATACCTTCTTCCAGCATCGTGAAGCCTGCAACCAGTATTACGACGCGCTGCCCGAGGTCGTTGAGTCCTATATGAATAAGATCAACGCCAAGCTGGGCACCGACTACAAGCTGTTCAACTACTACGGCGCACCTGACGCTGACCGCGTCATCGTCGCCATGGGCTCGATCTGCGACGTGGCCGAGGAAGTCATCGACTACCTCAACGCCCACGGCGAGAAGGTCGGTCTCATCAAGGTTCGTCTGTACCGTCCGTTCAAGGCCGAGCGCCTGATCGAGGCCATTCCCGCGACCTGCAAGAAGATCGCCGTCCTCGACCGCACCAAGGAGCCCGGCGCCCAGGGTGAGCCTCTCTACCTCGACGTTATGACCGCGCTTGCCAACGCCGGCAAGACCGACATCACCGTCATCGGCGGCCGCTACGGCCTCGGCTCGAAGGATACCCGCCCGCTTCCGTCTTCGCCGTTTACAACGAGCTGAAGAAGGACGAGATGAAGCGTCAGTTCACCATCGGCATCGTCGATGACGTGACCGGCCTCTCCCTCCCCGAGGACAAGAACTGCCCGAACACCGCGGCGGAAGGCACCATCGAGTGCAAGTTCTGGGGTCTCGGCGGCGACGGTACCGTCGGCGCGAACAAGAACTCCATCAAGATCATCGGCGACCACACCGATAAGTACGTTCAGGCCTACTTCCAGTACGACTCCAAGAAGACCGGCGGCGTGACCATCAGCCACCTGCGCTTCGGCGACAAGCCCATCAAGAGCCCCTACTACATCAACAAGGCCGACTTCGTCGCCTGCCACAACCCCAGCTACATCATCAAGGGCTTCAAGATGGTCGACGACGTCAAGCCCGGCGGCGTGTTCATGATCAACTGCCAGTGGGATTTCGATGAGCTGAACCATCACCTCAAGGCGGACGCCAAGCGCTACATCGCCAGGAACAACATCCAGCTCTACACCATCAACGCCATCGACCTCGCCATCGAGATCGGCATGGGCAAGCGCAACAACACCATCCTTCAGTCCGCGTTCTTCTCCCTCGCCAAGGTCATGCCCGAGGAGCAGGCCATCCAGTACATGAAGGACGCCGCGACGCACTCCTACCTGAAGAAGGGCCAGGACATCGTCGATATGAACCACAAGGCCATCGACCTCGGCGCCACCGCCTACAAGAAGATCGACGTTCCCGCCGACTGGGCCAACGCCGTGGACGAGGACAAGGCCGAGGTGCTCAAGGGTAAGCCGGAGTGGTCAAGCAGGTCAAGGACATTCTCGACCCCATCGACCGCATGGACGGCGACAGCCTGCCGGTTTCCGCCTTCATGCCGCACGTGGACGGCCAGTGGGAGCTGGGTGCTGCCGCTTACGAGAAGCGCGGTGTCGCCGTCTCCGTTCCCACCTGGGACGAGACCAAGTGCATCCAGTGCAACAACTGTGCCTACGTCTGCCCGCACGCTACCATCCGTCCCTTCGCTCTCACCGAGGAGGAGGCCAAGAACGCTCCCGCCGCTGCCAAGATCGTTGACATCAAGGCCGGTAAGGGCAAGGGCGTCTATAAGTACACCATGGCCATCTCCCCGCTCGACTGCATGGGCTGCGGCGTCTGCATCGGCCAGTGCCCGGTCGGCGCGCTGACCATGGTCCCGCAGGAGGGCGAGCTCAAGCAGCAGGAGGTCTTCGACTACTGCCTGGACGAGGTCGCGCCCAAGGCCGATATGCAGGATACCACCGTCAAGGGCAGCCAGTTCATGCAGCCCATGCTCGAGTTCTCCGGCTCCTGCGCCGGCTGCGCCGAGACGAGCTACGCCCGCCTCGTCACCCAGCTCTTCGGCGACCGTATGTACATCTCCAACGCCACCGGCTGCTCGTCCATCTGGGGCGGCCCCGGCGCTACCTCTCCGTACTGCACGGATAAGAACGGCCACGGTCCCGCGTGGTGCAACTCCCTGTTCGAGGACAACGCCGAGCACGGCTTCGGTATGTTCATCGGTCAGGAGAAGCTCCGTGAGGATCTTGCCGACAAGACCCGCGAGCTGATCGCTGTCGAGTGGGCGCGTCCCGAGCTCAAGGAAGCCGCGCAGAAGTGGCTCGACACCTTCACCGACGGCAAGGCCAACGCCGAGGCGACCAAGGCTTATGTTGCCGCGCTGATGGCGAGCATCGCCACCGTCGACGAGCTTGCCGCTGTTCCGCAGTTTGCTGAGCACGCCGCCGAGCTCAAGGCCAAGGGCGAGAAGTTCTGTGACTGCGCCGCCTGCAAGCTGGTCGCCGAGATCCTCGATAAGAAGGATTACCTCGCCAAGAAGTCCCAGTGGATCTTCGGCGGCGACGGCTGGGCCTACGATATCGGTTACGGCGGTCTCGACCACGTCATCGCCCAGAACAAGGACGTCAACATCTTCGTCTTTGATACCGAGGTCTACTCTAACACCGGCGGACAGGCGTCGAAGGCTTCCAACATCGGTCAGGTCGCGCAGTTTGCGGCAGCCGGTAAGGAGACCAAGAAGAAGAGCCTCTCCGAGATCGCGATGCAGTATGGCTACGTCTACGTCGCGCAGGTCGCCATGGGCGCCAACCCCGCGCAGACCATCAAGGCCATCTGCGAGGCCGAGGCTTATCCCGGCCCGTCCCTCATCATCGGCTACAGCCCCTGCGAGATGCACTCCATCAAGGGCGGCATGATGAACTGCCAGAAGGAAATGAAAAGGCCGTCGAGTGTGGCTACTGGAACCTGTTCCGCTTTAATCCCGCTGCCGAGCAGAAGTTCACCCTCGACTCCCAGGAAAGTGGCTATCAGGAAGTTCCTGACACTCTGTTTGCCTGCAAACGTGAGAAGCCTGCCAAGTGCCATTTGCCACCTCGTCAAGATTACCACGCTAAGTAAGTAAGGCTCCCAGTGGGAAAGGCAGATAGCTCTGGCATTTTTATGATTTGTATAAAAATTTAAGCAATACGTAACTGAACGAAGTACACTGAG
>VOFK01003571.1_pt1 | contig 14151 bp, 19 predicted proteins | sample 5384121 | NCBI WGS metagenome assembly VOFK01 (sample SAMN12384730, study PRJNA508395) | human gut metagenome | isolation source: healthy gut J | host: Homo sapiens | reverse complement strand
TGGTTTTTTCGATCTGAAACGTACTTAAGCATAAAAAGGCGACAAATCAGCACAAAGATGCACCGGCAATACCGCCTTCCGTATGCAGAGCCGGAAGATTTCGGCAAGTGTGCCAAGATGCCTGGCATCTACCATCAGCGTACCGCAATCCAGCCCAGCAAAGCCCCCCGCCCGCGTACACGATGATCGGGAAGCGATCGATGATCTTCAGAATAATCTGACTGCCGCCGAGAATAAACGGAACGCTCACAAGCAGACCGAATATCACCAAAGCCATTTGATGGTGGCCTGAGCCTGTTCAGCCGCGCCGGCGTTAGCGAATCGTTGTCGATACTCATGACCAAGTCGGCAAGGATAATGGTCTTAACCGCTCCCCCAAAGCCGCTTGCTCGCATGAATCTCATGTTTCTCCTTCGTCAGCCGGGGCAATGAGTTTTGATGCCGATCCACAAGAGCAGAATGCCGCCGCAGAACTTCAGGAACGGAATGTTCATCACCGAGACTGCGAAAGCAATCAAAATGACGCGCAGCAAAATAGCGCCGCCGGCGCCGTAAATAATGCCTTCGTCCGCAGATGCGGGGATCAAGGCTTCGGCAAGCCAATGCAATCACGACGGCATTATCACCGCCGAGAAGAATGTCGATGAGAATGATCTGCAGAACTCGCGACCCAATGAATCTCACCAAACCAAAATAAGCGCTTCCAAAATGAATTACCCTTTTTCGAAGAGAGCACGGATTGTAGCAATGAGCCGATTTCAGACGGATTCCGTGTCGTTCGAATACCGCAGGCTTCCATCACGGCTAATTTGCCTTCGGCAGTTCCCGTACCGCCGGAAATGATCGCACCTGCATGCCCCATTCTCTTTCCTGCGGGAGCTGTTACGCCCGCAATAAAAGCCCACGACGGGGTTTCTTCATATTATTTTTACCCATTCGGCAAAGCAGTTTCTTCGTCGCTTTCCGCCGATTTCTCCGATCATGACGACCGCATCGGTTTCCGGATCATTGTTAAAGAGCTTGAGCATCGATATGTTTTAAGCCGTTTATCGGGTCTCCGCCGATACCGATGGCGGTAGATTGTCCTAAACCTAAATCCGTAATCTGCGCGACCGCTTCATAGGTCAGGGTGCCGGAGCGAGAGACAACACCGATTCTGCCTTTGCGGTGAATGTGCGCAGGCATGATGCCGACATTGACTTCTCCCGGCGTCATAATACCTGGGCAGTTCGGCCCGAGGAGAAGAGATTTGGAACCGGTCTTTTTCATATGGTCTCTGACTTTAACCATATCCATGACAGGAATACCTTCTGTGATGCAGACGATGAGGTCAATGCCGGCGTCACTTGCTTCCTGAATAGCGGCTGCCGCACCGGCAGGCGGACATAAATTACGGAAACGTTTGCGCCGGTCTTTTCTTTGGCTTCTTTAACGGATCCGAAAATCGGCAGACCTTCCCAGACTTGTCCGGCTTTTTTCGATTTACACCGCCGACAAAGCATTCCCTTACCAAACCGTCTCTGCAAAGACGAAGTGGTGGAACTGGCCGGTTTTACCGGTCATACCTTGGGTGATGATGCGGGAGTTCTTGTTTACCAAAATGTCATGTTATTTCTCCGCTGCCAGTTCTACGGCTTTCTTCGCGGCGTCGCCAAAGAGACTCGGCTGAGATAATCGGCAGACCGCTGTTCTTGAGAATCTCTTTGCCTTCTTTTTCGTGCGTACCCTTCATACGGACGATTAAGGGAACGGTTAATTTGACGTGTCGGCAGGCTTCACATGCCTTCGGCAATGACGTCGCACTTCATAATGCCGCCGAAGATATTGACGAGAATAACTTTGACTTCCGGCTGGGCCAGCATGATTTCAAAAGCTGCCGTGACCTTTTCAGGGGACGCCCCGCCTCCGATATCAAGGAAGTTATCGGGCTCACCGCCGAAAAGCTTGATCGTATCCATCGTCGCCATTGCTGTGAGGCCGGCGCCGTTGACAAGGCAGGCGATATTGCCGTTGAGCTGAATGTACTGAAGACCGGCCTTATGGGCACGAAGTTCTGTCGGATCTTCCTGCTCAGGATCGTGGAGTTCTTCAAGTTCGGGATGACGCAAAAGTGCGTTGTCATCGAACGTCATCTTCACGTCAAGCGGATAAACCTTTTTTGTCTGCTGTCACGATAAGCGGATTGATCTCAAGCAAAGAGCAGTCCATCGAAACAAACGTATTCCACAATTTCCTCCAGGACTTCTGCACAGTCTCCGGCAATGTCGGCAGGAACTCCCAAACGAGTAGCAACTTCCAAAGCTTCGGGAACAGAAAGACCGGCCACAGGATCAATGACCGTTTTGATAATTTTTTCAGGGATGAGCGGCAACTTTTTTCAATTTCCATGCCGCCTTCAGCAGAAGCGATAAGAACCGGTTTCTGCAGCTTGCGGTCAATGAGGAAACCGACATAGAACTCCTGAACGATATCGAGACCCTGCTGAACAAGGACCTTACTGACAGGGGCTCCGGCAGGACCGGTCTGCTTGGTGACCAAACGGCTGCCGATCATAAGACGGGAGAGATTGCTGACATCTTCCAGACTGCGGGCGAGTTTTACGCCGCCGCCTTTGCCTCTGCCGCCGGCGTGAATCTGGGACTTAACTGCCCAAACCTTTCCGCCGATTTCTTCGGCAATCTTTCGAGCTTCCTCAGGACTTGAAGCAACTTCAGCAACAGGAACGGGAACGTCAAAATTCTTCAGAATTTGACGTGCTTGATATTCATGGATTTTCATAGCCGTGAAATTGTTAACTTTTGTTTGTGAACAAAAGTATAACGATCTCAGGCTGCCGTCTTAAAAGACTTCGTCAGGAAGTTCACAACTCAAGACTTTTTCAATGGTTTTAAAGGTAAAACCCCGACTGGCAAAGGAAGCGGATCTGCTTAGCGCGTTCCTTGTAATCCTCGGGCAGCTCTCCAAATTTTCGCTTCCAAAGAACGAGTGCTCGATCGTATTCCGACTCTTCGTTTTGTTTTAACGCCTCTTCGGCAATTTCACGAGAACACACCGTCCCTCTGGAGGTTCCAAAACTTGCGGTCGCCGTATCTGGCGCTCCCGCGTCAAAACTTGTACGAGCGTACCGCTCGTCGTAAATACTTTTTACTGACGAGTTCGTCGAGGACGGAATTGATTAATTCCTTATCGCCCTCTTCGTTGAAAGTTTCTGACAGCTTCTTATAGAGGCCGAGGCGGGGCGCTCTCGACGACGGAAGCGACTACCTTAAGATCTGCTTTCTGCGATCGGCAGGATCAAACATTATTGAGCGTCTTCGTAGGTTTCTTCAGTTTCTTTGGTCACGACCTCTTCGGCAGCATCTTCTTCGTGATCTTTGCCCTTGATCGCGGCCTTGATCTGTTCTTCGATCATCTTCATTTCTTCAGGATGAACTTCAGCCATTCTCTGGCAGCAGACTTTGCCCCTGACCGATCTTGTTGCCCTGATAGGAGTACCAAGCACCGGACTTGTTGAAGATATCCATGTCAGTACCGATATCGATGATTTCACCTTCGCGGGAAATGCCCTGACCGTAGATGATCTCGAATTCAGCCTGTTTGAAGGGAGGCGCAACTTTATTCTTAACAACTTTCACGCGGGTTTCGTTACCCAGGATTTCATCGCCCTGCTTGATGCCGCCCGGTACGACAATATCCCATACGAATCGGTGGCGTAGAACTTGAGTGCGTTGCCGCCGGTGGTTGTTTCCGGAGAAACCGTAAACCACACCGATCTTCTGACGAGAAGCCTGGTTATGAAGACAACAGAGTGTTGGACTTTTGATGCTGGAAGTGAGCTTGCGGAGTCTTGCCTGCTCATCAAACAGCGGAGACCCGGGAGGGGCTTCGCCCATGTCGCCTTCAATTTCAGAGCGAGGCACCAAAGCAGCTACGGGTCGATAACGACGGGTCAGCGGCTTCCAGGCGAACCAAAGCGTCCGTAATTTCAAAAGAGCCTGTTCACCACGCTGTCCGGCTGAGACAGGGAGCAAGTCGTCCACTTTAACGCCGAGTGCTTTGGCGTACTTAACGTCTAATGCATGTTCTGCGTCGATGAAGGTTCCGCCAGCTTCTGCATTTCAGCAAGGATGTGAAGCGTCAGCGTCAGTTTTACCTGAAAGATTCCGGTCCGTAAATTTCAACGATACGTCCGCGGGGAAGACCGCCGACGCCGAGTGTAAAGGTCCAAAGTAAAGGAGCCGGTAGAAACAACATTTTCAGATTTTTGGTCAGGCTGGGCTTCATGCTCAGAATCATCCCCGCCGAATTCTTTAAAAACTGGTCCAAGGCCATCTTTGCGCTTTTTACGAGCATCCGCATCCACGAGGCTGTTCAACGGGCGGTTTAACTTTTTCTTTTTCTGCCATCTTTATTTCTAATCATTCTCCGATCAGACAAAAAACTGACCTAAGTTGTCTAATACTAGCAAAGGAAAGAATTTAATTTAACAAGATCAAATCAAATCTCATCACTCATTTTTTCTGTTGTAGTCATAGTAAAGGCGTATGCGCCAATTTATGTCTCATAAATTCACTATTTTTCTTTTTGGTTTGACGAACCGAAAAAAACCTGTGTAGTATTCGACTTCTCGATTGATGAGACGCGCTTCGGAGCGAAAACAGAATCGAAACAAAGGGTTGTTAGCTCAGTTGGTAGAGCAGTGGACTTTTTAATCCATTGGTCGCAGGTTCGAGTCCTGCACAGCCCACCAATATGGGGGTATAGCTCAGCTGGTAGAGCCGGACTCTTATCCGTAGGTCCAGAGTTCGAATCCCTGTGCCCCCACCAGATTCCGCCCGGTAGTCGAAAGACTTCCGGGCATTTTCTTTTTCGAAACGAAAAAATCTCCCAAAAATAAGAATTCTTTAAAAAGAATCAAGGATAATTTCCGTGGACATTACTTTTTTGCCCATTGACTGCAAAGTCCGCGTAGAAATTATTTGTCCTGCTGAAGGAGCAGGACCTCGAGGTGTCAGAACCTCGCCCTGGGATTTAAATTAAATGATTGAGTTAAAACACATAACGCAGGAATACGATACTGCTGACGGCAAAGGAAAATTCTTTGCCTGTAAGGATGTAAACGTCCACGTCAAACCCGGCGATATCTTCGGCATTATCGGCCGAAGCGGCGCCGGTAAGAGCACGCTGGTTCGCTGCATCAACCTTCTCAACCGCCCGACTTCCGGGTCCGTCATCGTCGACGGCAAGGATCTAACCAAAATGTCGGAATCCGAACTGCGTGAGGAAAGACGCTCGATCGGTATGATCTTCCAGCACTTCAATCTGCTCTCCTCCCGTACCGTCTACGGCAATGTTGCGCTTCCTCTGGAACTTGCAGGGATGCCGAAGGACAAGATTCGCGAAAAAATAATGCCGCTGATTGAACTTGTCGGCTTGAGCGAACACGTCAACAAGTATCCGTCTCAGCTCTCCGGCGGACAGAAACAGCGCGTCGGTATCGCTCGTGCGCTTTCTTCCGATCCGAAGATCCTGCTTTCCGACGAAGCCACTTCTGCTCTTGACCCTGAAACCACTCAGGCAACGCTTCAGCTCCTCAAGAAAATTAACAAGGAGCTTGGTCTGACGATCGTCATGATCACGCACGAAATGGACGTTGTGAAACAGATTTGCAACCGCGTCGTCGTGATGAATAAAGGCCTCGTTGTCGAAGAAGGCGATGTGCTCGAAGTCTTCCGTGACCCGAAAAACGAAGTCACTCAGGCGATGCTCGGCACGGCTCTTGCCGCCCGCACGATTCCGGCAAGCATGGTCGAACGTGTGAAGAAAGTTCTGAACACACCGGGAGAAAACGGACGCAAGAATCATCTCATTCGTTTGACGTTCGTCGGCAGCTCAACGACCGAACCGGTCCTCTCCCGCGCCTGCTCCAAATTCGATCTGGACTTCAACATCCTTTTAGGACAGGTTGATGAGATTCAAAGCGAAAGCTACGGCACACTCACGATCGTGATGGAAGGAACCACAGAAAACTTCCGACAGGCATTGAACTACATCGCCGAAAGAGGCGTTCGCGTCGAGGAGCTCACAAATGTCATCTAACATCATCAATCTTCTTTGGGAATCTTTCCTTGAAACCATTCTGATGGTCGGCGTGAGCGGCGGACTCGGCGCCGCGATTGGTATTCCTTTGGGTGTCTTCCTGTTCGTTACGTCTCCCAAAGGCATCATGCCCAAGCCGTACGTCAACCGCATTATCGGCACCATCGTGAACGCCGTGCGCTCGACGCCGTTCATCATTCTGTTGGTTGCCATCATTCCGTTTACACGCTTAATCGTCGGCTCTTCCATCGGTACCGTTGCCGCCATCGTCCCTCTGACGATTGCCGCTGCTCCGCTCATCGCTCGTCTGGTCGAAACCAGTCTGCGTGAAGTCGACAAAGGTCTGATTGAAGCTGCTCAGTCCATGGGAGCAACCAACACTCAGATCATTTGCAAGGTGCTTCTTCCGGAAGCGATGCCCGGCATCCTTGCAGGCCTTACGATCGCGTTTGTCGCATTAGTAGGCGCTCCGCCATGGCAGGTGCCGTTGGCGGCGGCGGATTAGGCGACATGGGTATTCGCTACGGATATCAGCGTTTCATGCCTGAAGTCATGGCGGCTGTTGTCATCATTTTGATTGTCTTCGTCCAAAGTCTGCAGAGCTTCGGCGATTGGATGGTCAGAAGAGTTTCTCACCGCTAACCGATCCCCTACAATTTCAAACCCGGCGTTCTTCTCGATACGCCGGGTTTGTTTTTTCTTCGAAGTGCTTCTCAGTTGAACTTAAGCAATTCAACAAACAAAGAAATTCGTTTTCTTTACGGTTCTTGAGGCGTTCGGAGAGGAGTTTTTCGAAGTCAGAGAAAGCCTGAGCGACAACTGATTTCGCTTTCATCGGACAATTCTTAACGCAGCGCATACAGCCGATACAGTTGTCATTAACGGTCTTGATATCTTCTTCGATCGCTCCGACCGGGCAATCTCTAACGCACATTCCACAGGCTAAGCAGTTGCTGTTAGTCGTCGGTTTAAATTTGGCTTTTGCTTCGACGACTTTATAAGGATAGTTTCCCGGAGGAACAACCGTTTCCGGCTCCTCCGCTTTGGCCAGCATATGAAAAAAGAATTCCTGCAGCTCGACTCGGCAATATCATCTTTGTTCGGACGACCGAGCTGAATCTGACCGTAGGTATGCTGAGACGCCAGCGTCGCCACACCCTTAATTCTGAAGCCGTTGGCTGCAACAATGTCACCAAGCCCTCTCGGAGCGTCTTCATAGGCTCGATTGCCGTAAGTAAGCACTAATGCACAAGGGGTGCCGCTTCCTTTCATCTTTTTAAAACGTTCGACGCTGCAGGCCGGGTTCTTCCTGCATAGACCGGCGCCCCGAAAACGACGAAATCAAAGCCGCTGAGATCGGTTTCCGGAACTTCGACGTTGCCTGTGATATCGAATGTCTTGACGGTGACACAAGGCAATTCCCCGATGGAAGAAACCGCTTTCTTAGAGTTTCCCGTCGGAGAAAAATAGACAAGAGCAATAGAGGACATGGGATTTGGTGTTGAAGTTATTTTGCTCAATTCTTGCACATCAGCGATGGTCGACATATGAGAGAAAGCACGTGCAGGGGCTACGCATGAATTTATTTGTTAATTAGTGTGGCCAACGCCTCCAGAGCAGCCGTCGGAGACTGCAGCTTTTAGCCATGATTCGCTTCACGCTTTTAGCCTCTTTGCCGGTTTCGGTTTCCTCTTCTTTTTGAAGTTTTCTGATCATCCCAAGCGCCCATTTATTCAAGAGGACTCTGTTTTGCAGATAGTTAGCGTTTTTGCACTGTGTCCTATCTTGGTAGAAGTTAACATCCAGAACATAGTGGAGGTCATTTTCAATTCCCCCAATGACGTCTAACGGCTCTGGCACATTGTTCTGCGATATGGGCATTAAAGAAGTTCAGGGAGCTAATGTAGTAGCGATCAAGAGAACTGATCTCGCCGGTTGTCTTGTTAATGCTCTCTGTCGTAGCTTTAATGATCGTGCCTTCATCCAGCCCTATCCATTTCTTCAATAAGGCTGCAGACAGACAACTTCCCGGAAGCACAGAAATCTTTCTTGTCTCTCAATTCTTCCATGTCCGAGTTCAACTTTTTTCGATCTCCAGCGTGCGGCTTTCGGTGCGATCCACAAAACTTAACTGTATGTCATAAAACAACGATTTGTGGTTCTGTTTCACCGCAAGGCAGTAGTCTGCCTTTCTTTGGATTAAAGCTGAAGCGAACTTTTCCTGCGTATTGAGCGCATCGGTCGTAACAATGCATCCTGCCAAATCGAGCCCCTCAACCATTGAGGCGGCGTGCGTGATCTCGTTTTCCTTGTTCCCGATGAGCTTTTGTCCTAAAGCAATTCCATTTTCAGTGTCATAGAAGGTAAGGATGTATTTACCGGCTCTTTCTCCACTTCTTCTGGAGGCTTTGACCGCTTGACCGTCCACTGCAACAATTCGAGAAGTAAATTTGTGAAGCAGCGGTTCTACAAGTCTGCCGTAAAAGCCCTGGAATTGTTCAGGATCTATCAGCATAAGAAGACGCCGAACGGTATCGTGAGAAATGTCCTGCTTAGGAAAGTCTTCAAATACTGTTTCCAGAGCTGCCCGATGGTTGCTCCAATAATCAGCGAGTTGAACACAGCTTGTCTGCCCGGACAACGAGCTGAGCAGAGCAACCAAATACACGTACGCCAAAGGATATTGAACCTTCGCAGCCTGACGGGGATCAATGACCTCATTGGACAGAATTTCAGAAGTTTTGTTAACGACATCAGCAGTCGAAGACTTAACCTCCTGCTTCAAATCCTTGATTTGCTGTTTAAGCAGGTAGCTTTTGGCATAAGTAAATACGCCGTTAACGATCGTACCGACCTGGGTACGCTGTTCACGAGATCTTTTGTGTTCCTTACTGTAGTAATAAGTGGACTTGTACACATAGAAGCGTTGTTGTTTCTCGTTCCAGTTGACCTTGCAGCCTTGCGGGATAAGGTCGAGGATTTCCTTGCTGACAGCCATCATGCCACCTATTAAATTATAGACATATATATTATATGTCATATTTCAAAAAAAGTCAATAGTTTTTGTCGACTTTTTAATGAGTTAAGGATGTTTTGTTAAAAATTATGTACGTTCGCCCTGTCACCACAGCAACATTGAGTGACAAGAACAGTCTTTGTTGATCTTTTGAAATAGTGTCTGACGTTTTTGATTCAGGTTTGCTGCGGTCCAGACTCTAAAATATCGGGAAACGAAAATACTGAACAACCATTTGCAGGATTTATGTCGTTCTGCCCCAAATGAGATTCAACATGGCGTCCACCAGCTCAAATTTTGTCGTACCGCTTCCGCCGGTTGTAAAAGTTGAGGTCGAGGAGCAAGTCGTTCCTAAAGACTTCAGAGGTTATCTGACCCGAGCCTTGGCATGGACGGCTTTGATGCCGCTGTTCATGCTCGCCTTCATGCACTTTTCTCAGCTCACACACACTGCGGCAGTCATCGATGACCAACAGATCATGAGGACCCAGCAGTTCGCTCGAAGTATGAGTGCGCGTATCGTGAGTATCGAGACTTTTTGAACACCGCCGCGGACATGATCTCGGAATCGATCGCAGGCTCGAAGGTGATTCCGGTATCCCGCGTGCAACGGCTCGCGGAGAAAAATGCCTTACATCACTTGCTTAAACTCATTTCAGAAGACGGTAAAGTCGACTTTTCCTACGGTAAAAAGTGACGTTTCCGCCTCAGAGCTGGCGTCCGCATTCGTTGACTATGAGGTCAAAGTTCGCTCTTTTTTTGATAACGAAATTTGTTTTGGTTCCCGGATTGAAGAAAGCAGTTCCTCCGACGATTCCTATCTTTTAATCGGCTGTGAACCTAAGTCAGATTTTTTGCAGGGATTTTTGAGCGGTCTGGTCGGTGCCGAACCTTATGCGCTGCAGATATTTGATTCCAAGCAAAAGCAAATTTTCTACACTTCGCTTAATGATAAGGGCAATTTAGGCCCGCAGAATTTGACACCTGAATTCGTCAAGCTTTTCTGAACAAATGCTTCAAGCGCCAACACCCTTTGTGGCGTACCAATCAAAAACGCAATGATTCGGTCGTTCTTTCGATCGCTGAGATTCCGGACACGGATTGGCGCATTGTGTTTTCTCAGCGTGTGACTTTCAGAGACAAGCAGCTTCTTTCTTCACTTCTGACTTCAGGTGTCTTTTCTTGTGTGCGGTGCTTTGCTTGCGCTAATTGTCGGAACCTTCTTGGGCTTTCGCCTCACAAGTTATGTCCAAACGTTGATAGATCAAATCAATGCTTTCAAAAAAGATGGTTCTATCAAGAAACCTGATAGGTCATTTCTTACCAATGCACCAATCGAGCTGAAATTGCTTTCGGTTCTGTTTGAAAAGCTCGTTCGTCAAGTGCAGTCGACGCAGAAGAAATTAGAAGAAGCTAACTTGGATTTAACGCACCAAGTGAATCTGCGAACTCGAACACTGAATCAAAGAAACCAAGAACTTAGAGCTCTTCAATTTCTCTTGGCTCCGCTTCGGGACGAAGCTCAGGTTGTGATCAAGCGAACCGTCGAAAGCTTCCGTCTCATCCTCGGCTTGAATTACTTAACTTTTGCAGATAAACCGGAATCCGATCGCCCTGACTTAGCGAGTCTGCCTGTGGAACTCAGCACGGGCGTCCTAGGATATTTGAATTTCGAACGACCGGATTACACTCAAGAAAACAGAGTTCATACCTCGCTTCAGCGCTTAGCGAATTCGATCGCCATCGTGCTGGATAACCAAGAGATGTTTTCTTCCGTGAAAGCTTCTCAGTCAAGATTCAATGCACTTCTGGAATCTATGACGGAAGGTGTCGTTCTGATCGGAAAAACCGGCAGTCTGCTGTATGCCAATAAAACCGCCAGAGGAATTTTATCGATTTCTCCTGAAGCTTCGATTGCCAAGGTCGAGAGCTATATCGAAGAACGTTTTAGAAAGGTGTATTTAGCCGACGGCCAAAATAACCAGCAGGATTTTTTTGCGGGTCCCAGGCGGTACGTCAGCAAAGTGGATTCGGATTTCTTTATTGAGGCGTCCGGCTTCCTAGTGCCCGAGTTCCATGGATACGTCGGGCCGCGGATGGGGCTTCTTCTGCGGGATATTTCAGAAGAAGTCTCTATGGAAAGAATGAAGCGCAATTTGATCTCCGTTGTTGCTCATGAGCTTAAAACTCCTGTTACGACCCTGCGGCTCCAGAGCGAAACGCTTCAGAGACAAATTCGTTCCGGAAAGCTCTCTGATTCTCAGCAGCTGCTGAGTGAAATGCTCGAAGAAAGCAGCAGACTGCAGAACTTGATTTGCGATTGGCTGGATGTCTCCAGATTGGAAGCAGGGTCTTTGGTCATCAAACCCAAAGTTCAGACGGTCACCGGAATCTTGAACAAGGCAATGAAGAGTGTTCATCTGCATTTTCCGCAGTTAGAAGTTTCCATAAAGGTGGAGCCTGAGGCGGAATGCGTCTTAGCCGACAAAGACAGAATGACACAGGTTTTCGTCAACATTCTTGAGAATGCCGCCCGCTATAACGACAAAGTCAAACCGGTTTGCAGCGTAAGATCGGAAAAAATTGACGATTCAGTGGTCATCAGTTTCTCTGACAACGGAATCGGTGTATCCGAGCAGCATCTTTCCAAGATTTTTGATTCGTTCTATCAAGTCGACATGGGCTCTGGGCGGAAGGTCGGAGGAACCGGTCTGGGACTTGCTATTTGCCGTGGAATCATGGCTGCGCACGGAGGAAAAATTTGGGCAGAGCAGAACCCGGTCGGCGGAACCATCTTTAGAATCTCTCTCGCTGTAGGAGAAAGCAATGGAACGCCCTTTGATTTTGATCGTGGATGACGAAAAGTAAAATTCGCCGGCTTCTGGCTCAAAATTTAGAACTCGAAAGGATTCGATGTGCAGACGGCCTCCGACGGTGCTCAAGCCCTTGAGGTCTACCACAAGTCCGTAGAAAAGCCGGATCTGATTCTTCTTGACTTAATGCTGCCGGAGATTGACGGCATGACCATGCTTAAGCGGCTGCGCAAATCTTCCGATGTCCCGGTCATCATCCTTTCCGCTAAAGACGAACAGCCGACGGTTATCGAAGGGTTTCGTGAAGGGGGCTGACGATTTTGTCTCCAAGCCTTTCTACATAGAAGAATTGATGGAAAAGGATTCGAGCGGTCCTGAGGCGCGGCAAAGCACGCTCCTTGGTCCACGCTCCTCAAACTCAGGAACTTGTCTGCGGAGGGCTCAGACTATTGCCTAGTATAAATTTCTATAATTACGTTATCCAATTAGAATAAGAAGTATAATACGGCCATGAATGGAGAATTTCATGGCCGGTCGTACCCGCAAATTTAATCCCGTCTTATCTGAACAAGACAAAGCTACTCTTGAGAAGATCGTTTCTTCCAGAACTGAAGAGATTCGGAAGGTACAACGCGCAAAGATGATTCTGTTGGCCGCCTCCGGGGCAGTAACACCGATATTGCAAATAACCTTGGGATTTCCGTCCGGTCGTTAACAAAATAATCAAGCGCTTTTTCTTCAGCCGGAGTCCAGGCAGCCTTTAGAAGATGCAAGGCACGCCCCGGGCGTCCGAAAGAACTGGATCCGGAGCAAAGAGACATGGATTATTTCTTTGGCCTGCGGCAAGCCAAGAGAACTTCCTGACGGACCGGCATTAGAGCTTTGGACCCCTCTCTGCTTTACCAACTACGTTAGAAGCCACTGCAAAGAGCATGGCTTTGATCGACTTGAATCTGTTGCGGCCTCTACCATTTGGTATTTATTAAACAAGTCGGAGATTAAACCACACCGTATTCGCTACTACTTGGAAAAGAAAGATGAGCAATTCACGAGGCTAAAAGCAAAAGGGAAGTAAAACATTTACTCTATAAAAAGATTGAATGGATAACCCAATTAGCGAAGAAAATGATGATCCGAAGAAGAAATAAACGCTTGTTAAATCCAAGAAGTTTTTATTTCTTACGACGAGAAACCGGCATTCAGGCGGTAGAGAACAAGCATAAAGACCGTGGAAACCCGAAAGGCTTTGTTCAAGTGCCATTATGAATACATCGTGCACATAGCAACCCCCGCTCTTCGTCATATCTAAAAATTATGATTAAGATACTCTTTGTTTGCCACGGCAGTACACTAATCGAGCGCGGAAACCCTTGATATTCCTTGACTTTTTGAAGCTGACAGAGAAAATTTACTACTTATTTACTACTTACTAAAATTGTTGATTGCCTTTGCCACGATATAAATAAAATTGAACATTATTCGCATAAGCGACGTTACTTTTATCCCAACAGGGGAAACAAGGAACGCCGCTATTTTTTACCCTCATGTTACGCAGTAAGGGCAAATAAAGCCTTGATTTATGCGGCTCTTAGAGCGCGAAAATGAAAAGGCAAGGGTTGATACCTTTTTCCCTCAAAACCGCGTTTCTACTGCGTAACAAATCCAACCAAAGGAGTGATGAAGCTATGGCAGTTTTCCGCGTGGAAAAAGAACAAAGGTTATACCGGTTATGAGCAACCACCATTTACGCAACAAGGAACTTTCCTAAAGGCAAAGGGGCTTGTTATCGCAAATGCTCTCACTTCCCGAAGATTGGGACTACACCCTTGCAGGGCTGTCCCTTATCAACCGGGAAAGTATCGACGCTATCCGCACCGCTGTATGGGAGCTTGAAAAAGCCGGATATATCACAAGGCGGCAGGGACGCGACGAGAAAGGCAAAATGACCGCTATCGAGTACACCATTTACGAACAGCCGCAGCCCCCGGCATTGGATTGCCCGGTATTGGAAAATCCAACATCGGATAACCCGATATTGGAAAATCCGACAACGGATAATCCGACGTCGGAAAATCCAACGCAATTAAATAAAGATATACAAGAACTAACTTACCAAAAAAAGAAAAAATTAAATACAGATATATCAAGTACCCATTCCATTCCTTTCCATTCCCCTAAATCCCTCTCCCTTGAGGACGCGGCACAGCCGCCGGAACGGAAGCG
>VOFK01002360.1_pt1 | contig 14153 bp, 16 predicted proteins | sample 5384121 | NCBI WGS metagenome assembly VOFK01 (sample SAMN12384730, study PRJNA508395) | human gut metagenome | isolation source: healthy gut J | host: Homo sapiens | reverse complement strand
CCGATCTGCAGGACGGTAAGCCCGTGGAGCGGGCGGGTGCCGCAGACGAACACGGCATGGTCGTGAGCCCCTCCCAGGAGGGCGGCTCCTTCTTCCGGGCGTTGGGCGACAACGGCCGATGCGTCATCTCCAAAGAAGATTTCTACGCCGTACGCTTTGAAAACGCCGTGGATGTGGGGTGACGGATATGGAACTGCAATTTCACGACGTCGCCAAGCGATACGGTGCAAAAGAGGCCCTGCGGGGCATTGACCTGACCCTGACGCCGGGGGTATATGGGCTGCTTGGCCCCAACGGCGCAGGCAAAAGCACCCCTTATGAACATCCTCACCGGGAATCTCCGGCCCACCCGGGGCCGCGTCACCCCTGGATGGGCAGGACACCGTCTCCATGGGGGAGGCCTTCCGTCGGCGGCTGGGATACTGCCCCCAGCAGCAGGCGTTATATCCCGGCTTCACCGGGGAGCAATTTCTCTATTACATGGCGTCCCTCCAGGGCATGAGCCGGGAGGATGCCAAAGAGCGCATGGACTGGGCCCTGGCGCGGCTGGACCTCACGGAGGCGGCAGGCCGCCCCATCCGTGGCTGGTCCGGGGGGCATGAAGCAGCGGCTGCTTTTGGCGCAGTCTCTGCTCCACGACCCGGATATCCTGGTGCTGGACGAACCCACGGCGGGCCTTGACCCCCGCCAGCGGGTGGCGGTGCGGAATCTCATCGGCGAGATCGCCGGGGAGAAGATCGTGCTGCTGTGTACCCATGTGGTGCAGGATGTGGAATTCATCGCACGGGAACTGATCTTAATGAACCAGGGGCTTGCCATTCGGCGCGGCTCCCCCCACGCCCTGGAGCAGGAGCTGGAGGGGCAGGTATGGGAGCTGACCGCAGCGGAGGCGCAACTCCCCAGCATGGCGCAATACGGCACGGTGTGCGGCGTTTCCCGGCAGCAGGAGGGCATTTTAGTGCGGCTACTCAGTGAGGCAAGGCCGCCCCTCCCCTGCGCCCCGGCCCGGCCCGACCTGGAGGATGTGTATCTGTTCCACTTCGGGGGAGGGGGCGGCGCTATGACCTGGGAGCTGCGGAAGATCGGCAGCAGCGGGCGGCTGTGTCTGCTGCTGGTTCTGGCGGTGCTCTGCAATGGGGTGCTGTTCGCCCTCCACGCCGCCGGAGACGCAGACGGCTATACCGTGTCCGCTCTGCGTCGGGCCATGGCCCAGAAGGACCTGCCGGGATACGAGGAGCGCCTGTGGCAGGAGCTGGAGCAGGCCGCATACACCGGCACGCGCAGCGAATACGACGCCCTGCGCCGTGAGCTTTCCGCTGCGGACGCGGCCCTGGCGCGGGTGCGGCAGGCGGAGGAATATCCCTCCTTCCGGGCGGGCTTAGCGGCGGAATCCCGGCTGAAGCTGCGGATGGGCCTGTTTGAAGGCTTTGCCGCCCGCTCCCTGGAACGCGGCGCGGCGGTCTATGAGTCCCTGGCGGACGTGACCCCCCGGGCGGCGTTTCTGGGCGGTGCGGAGGTACTGCTGTCCTTTCATCTGACGGACGCTTTGGCGCTGCTGTTCCCCCTGGCGGCGGGACTGACCCTGTTGACCCACGAGCGGGCGGCGGGGCTTGTGAATCTGACCCGCCCTACCCGCCTGGGCCGGTCCCGGGCCTACGGGCGGAAGCTGGCCGCCGCCGCGACTCTCTCCACGGCGGGCTTCGTGCTGCTCTACGGCATCAACGCCCTCATAGCAGGGCTTCTGTACGGCTTTGCGGGACTGGACGCCCCGGTGCAGAGCCTGTACGGCTTTGCCGCCTGCCCCTACCGGATGACGGTGGGTGGGCTGCTGGCTCTGGCGGCGGGGCTGAAATACCTGTGGCTGCTGTGCTGCACGGCGCTGATCTTCCTGCTGTGCGCCCGGGCGGCCAATGCCGCTGCGGCGGTTGGCGGCGCGGCGGTCTGCGGGGGCATAGCCGCCCTGATGGCGGGCAGCACGCAGCTGTGGCTGCGGAATCTCAGCCTGTGGCAGCTGGCGGACGGGCAAGCCCTGTGCCGGGAGGCGGTGTATCTGAACCTGTTGGGCAGTCCCTCGGATCGGGTGCTGCTTGGCGCGATATTCCTGCTTGTTCTGGCCCTGGCCGCCGGAATCGTCGGCGCGGCGCTGTACGCCCAAACCCCCGGCGGTTCCGGCAAGCGGGTGGCCTTTACACGGTCGCTTCCCCGCCCCCGGCATACCTGCCTGGCGGGACACGAACTGTATAAGGCGCTGATCTCCCGGTGCGGACTGTGGATCCTTTTAGCATTTTTTGCCGTCATCGCCCTGCTGTACGGCCGATTCACCCCGGAGCGCAGTGAATTTGAGGTGTATTATCGGAACTATTCCGAGTTTTTATCAGGCGCGCCCAGCCAGGAAAAGGACGCCTACCTGGCGTCGGAGCAGGCACGGTTTGACGAGCTGAACGAGCAGCTTCTGGAGCTGGGGCGGCGGTATCCCGACTCTGTGACCTTTGACCGGGAGGCGGAGCCCATACGGAATCAGCTCCACGCAGAGGACGCCTTCCACATGGCGCAGAACCAGTACCGCGCCCTGCGGCCGGGGCAGGTGTACCTGTATCAGACCGGCTATCAGCGGCTGTTGGGGGCGGATGCCCTGCGTCAGGATGTTTTGGAGCTGGGCGGCGCGTTTTTGGCCGTTGCCCTGCTGCTGTGCGGCAGCTTCGCCGGGGAGCGGGAGAGCGGCGTGGACGCCCTGCTGACGGCCAGCCCCCGCCGAAAGAGCGTGGTGCGGTGGAAATGCGCCATCGCAGGGGGCTATGTCCTGCTGCTGACCCTCGTCCTGTGGCTGCCGGGACTTTTGACGGTGCAGGGATCCTACGGCCAGCTGAACATGGCCGCTCAGGCCAACAGCGTGCAGTGCCTGTCCATCCTGTCGGACGGCTGGACGGTGGGCGGCGTGGTGCTGGCGCTGCTGGCGTCCCGGCTTCTTCTGCTGGCGGCGGCTGCCGCTGCGGTACTGCTGCTCTCCCGCCGGTGCGCCATGGTTCCGGCCCTGCTGCTGTCGCTGCTGCTTCTCCTGCTGCCCGTGGGGGCGGCATACGCCTGGATGTGAAAGATACAAAAAGGGTGCGGACATCGCTGTCCGCACCCTTTTTGGCTTATAACATGCAGGGATGATCCCATATATCGTTCGTATTGGACGCACCTGGCGATAGCTTGTTTCTGATGACTATCCTCAGATCAGCACGGCCCGGTGGAACACCTTCTTGCCCTTGCGGATGATCAGACCGTCGCCGGTGAACTCCTGGCAGCCGAAGGACGCGTCGATGGAATCCACCTTCTTGTCCCCCACGGTGACGCCGCCCTGCTGCACCAGCCGCCGGGCCTCGCCCTTGCTGGCGCACAGGCCGCACCGGACCAGCAGGTTCAGCACGTTGATCTCGCCGCTGCCCAGGTCGTCGCCGGTAAGCTCAGTGGTGGGCATATCCTGGGCATTGGCGCCGCCGCCGAACAGAGCCCGAGCCGCCTGGCGGGCCTTCGGCCTCGTCCTGGCCGTGGACCAGCTTGGTCAGCTCGTAGGCCAGGATCTCCTTGGCCTCGTTGAGCTTTGCCCCCTCCCAGTCGGCCATCTCGTCGATCTGCTCCAGAGGCAGGAAGGTCAGCATCCGGATGCACTTGAGCACGTCCGCATCGCCTACGTTGCGCCAGTACTGATAGAACTCGAAGGGACTGGTCTTGTTGGGGTCCAGCCACACGGCGTTGCCGGCGGTCTTGCCCATCTTGTTGCCCTGGGAGTCGGTGAGCAGGGTGATGGTCATGGCGTGGGCGTCCTTGCCCAGCTTGCGGCGGATCAGCTCCGTGCCGCCCAGCATGTTGCTCCACTGGTCGTTGCCGCCGAACTGCATGTTGCAGCCGTTGTGCTGGAACATGTAGTAAAAGTCGTAGCTCTGCATGATCATGTAGTTGAACTCCAGGAAGCTCAGTCCCTTTTCCATGCGCTGTTTGTAGCACTCGGCGCGCAGCATGTTATTGACGGAGAAGCAGGCGCCCACCTCCCGCAGCAAGTCCACATAGTTCAGCTTCAGCAGCCAGTCGGCGTTGTTGAGCATGATGGCCTTGCCCTCGCCGAAGTCGATGAACCGCTCCATCTGACGCTTGAAGCAGGCGGCGTTGTGGTCGATGTCCTCCTTGGTGAGCATCTTGCGCATATCCGTGCGGCCGGAGGGGTCGCCGATCATGGTGGTGCCCCCGCCGATAAGGGCGATGGGCTTGTTGCCCGCCATCTGCAGGCGCTTCATCAGGGTCAGGGCCATGAAATGGCCCGCCGTCAGGGAGTCCGCCGTGCAGTCAAAGCCGATATAGAACGTGGCCTTGCCGTTGTTGATCATCTCGCGGATCTTTCCTCGTTGGTGACCTGGGCGATCAGGCCCCGGGCCACCAGTTCTTCATAAATTCCCATGTTGTTCTGATTCCTTTCCGATATTTTGGGCGTACAGGGGGCAAAAAAACGCCCCTGTCAGATTGACAGAGGGCGACAAAAATCGCGGTACCACCTCAGCTTCGCCGGCGCCTCGCGGCATGCGGCCTCATCGGGTGCAGCAACACCCTATCGCTGTAACGGGCGAACCCGACACATTCCTAATAGGCCCAAAGCTGTTCAGAAGGCTGCTCCGGGATGTATTCTCCCGCCGCCGCCTCTCCCCCTTTCACCAAACGGGGGTTCTCTTTGCAGGCAGACTGGCCGGATACTTCTTCCCTTCATCGCTGTTGCATATGAAGTTAGGCACATTATAGCGTGTCCGTCCCCGGTTGTCAACGGGTCAGGCCAAGGTTTTCTTGAATTTTTCCGCCTGGTCCAGCAGCTCCCCGGCTCCCTCCAGCATGGTGGCGGAGATGGAGGCCCCGCCGGTGAGACGGGCCAGCTCCTGCTGGCGCCGGGCACGGTCCAGCTGCACCACCCGGGTGAAGGTACGTCCCCCCTGCTCCCCCTTTTCCACGGAGAAGTGGGTGTCGGCCATGGCGGCCAGCTGGGGCAGATGGGTGACGCACAGCACCTGCTTGGTGCGGCTGATGCGGGCCATCTTCTCGGCCACCTTCTGGGCGGCCCGGCCGGACACGCCGGTATCCACCTCGTCAAAGACCATGGTGCCTACCCGGTCCTGCTCCGACAGAACGTTCTTCATGGCCAGCATGATGCGGGCCAGCTCACCGCCGGAGGCGATCTTCTGGATGGGGCGCAGCTCCTCGCCCACGTTGGCAGACATAAGGAAGCGTACCTGGTCCATGCCGTTTTCCGACCAGGGCCTGCTCCGTAAAAAGTCGATGGCGAAGCGGATGCGGCCCATATACCAGTTGGAGCAGCTCCGTGAGGATCTGCTCCTCCAGCCGCTCGGCCGCCTGATGGCGGGCCTTGGAAAGCTCCTCCGCCGCAGACCGGGCGGCAGACAGGGCCTTCTTTCCAGCTAACGCTGCAGGTGCAGCAGGGTGTCGCCGGCGTCCTCGATGGCGTCCAGCTCCTGGTGCTGCGGTCCAGATAGGCCAGCATACTCTCTTCCGCCATACTTCTTTTCAGCCGGTACAGCTGATCCAGACGGCCCTCCACCTCGTCCAGCTCCTGCGGGGAGAAGTCGAAGGCGTCCCGCTTGTCCTCCACGGTGTAGGCCAGATCAAACCTCGCTTGTACTACCGCCTCCAGCCGCTGGTACAGCTCGAAGCTGTCGTCCAGACGGCGGATGGGCTCCAGAGCGCTCTGGGCCTGCCGCAAAGGGGGCCAGTGCGCCGCTGGTGCTGTCGTCGCCGCTGAGACAGAAGTCTGCCTCGGAGACGGCGGACATGAATTTTTCGCCGTTGCGCAGCAGGTTGCGGCGGGAGGTCAGCTCCTCCTCCTCGCCGGGCCTCAGCTTGGCCCGCTGAAGTTCCTGGATCTGGTAGCGCAGGGTATCCATGCGGCGGGCCTTCTCTGCCTCGTCCATTTGCAGGGCGTGCATCTGGCGACGGATATCCGTCAGACTTGGCGTATTTCTCCCGATAGGCGGTCAGCAGCGGCTCGGTGCGGCCGAAGCTGTCCAGAATACCCAGCAGGTGCTGCCCTCGTCCAGCAGCTGCTGGCCGTCGTGCTGGCCGTGGATGTTCAGCAGGCGGCTGCCCAAGGTGCGTAAGCCGTCACCGTGACGGGCGGCTGCCCACCCGGCAGACGTTTTTAGCCGTCGGCGTGGATCTCCCGCTGCAGCAGCAGCCTCATCCCATGTGATGCCCAAGTCCTCCCCTACTCCGGCGGGGATGCCGGTGAAGCAAAGGCGTGACGTAGGCCTTGTCGGCCCCGGTGCGGATCAGGTCACGGGAGGTGCGCTGACCCAGCACGGCGCTCAGCGAGTCAATGACGATGGATTTGCCTGCGCCGGTCTCGCCGGTGAGGACGTTGAAGCCCGGCTCAAAGGTGATATCCGCCCGGTCGATGATGGCGATATTTTCGATATGGAGCAATTCCAGCATCTGTCATCCCTCCGTACAGGCGCTGTTTCAGCGCAGCATCTCCTTGATCTCGTCGGCAAACTCCGCCGCTGCGGCGTTATCACGCAGCACCAGCAGAACGGTGTCGTCCCCCGCCAGAGATCCCGACCAGATAGGGAACCTCCATGCCGTCCAGCGCTGCGGCGCGCGCCGTTGGCCAGACCCGGCATGGTCTTGATGACCACCAGGTTCTGGGCGTAGTCCACGCTGAGGACACCCTCCCGGAAGATGGTACGCAGGCGGTCGGCAAAGTTCAGCTTTGTCCGATGGGCGGACACGGCATAGCGGTAGCGGCCCCTGCCCTACCGGCTCCTTGATGAGGTGCAGTTCCTCCTTGATGTCCCGTGAAATGGTGGCCTGGGTGCTGCGGATCCCCCGCTCCTGAAGGCCGTTCCAGCCAAGCTGCTCCTGTGTCTCCACCGTCTCCTCGGCAATGATCTGCAGCAGATACTCCTGACGCTGATTTTTCATGCTTTTTGTGACCTCCCCGCCCATTTTCTTATCCAGGATCTCGCAGAAGCTCTTCTTGGACAGCCGCACCAGTCTGGTGGTATATTTGGAGGTGCTGACACGCACCTGATCGTTGTTTTTCAGAGAGAACGCCTTGCCGCCGTCCACGGACAGATAGACGAACTTGCGGTTGGCGTCCGGGGGCCTCCACGGTGATGATTCAGCCCGGTGAGAGGACATACCTGGACAAGAGCGGGTGGGAGTGGGGGCAGATGGGGGTCAGCAGCAGGTTCCGGGCCGGGCATCCACGATGGGGCCGCCGGCGCCATGGAGTAGCCGGTGGATCCGGTGGGTGTGCTGGCGATAATGCCGTCGCCGCCCACCTTGGTGAGCTGGCCCCCTCCTCTGTAAAGATATTCAGCCTTAGCAACCCTTGCAATGGAGCCTTGGAGATGACGGCGTCGTTGAGAGCGATGTTGTTCACGGACTTTCCGCCCCGGAGGACGGACACGTCCAGCATCATCCGGGACTCCACGTCGAAGCTCCAGTCCGCCAGATCCCGCAGGCGGTCCAGCTCGTCCACACCTCCAGCTCCGACATGAATCCGAGGCTTCCCAGATTCACTCCCAGCACCGGGACGCTGTGCAGCGCCACCGTCCGGGCCAGATGCAAGAATGGTGCCGTCGCCGCCGAAGGCGATGAGCAGGTCCGCCGAGCGGATCTCCTGATGCAGCGGGTGATTCTGCAGGCCCAGCTCCGCACCATAGCCCTCCCGCTGGAAGGGCAGGCACACCACCGTCTGAAAAGTGCAGGGCATCCAGCAGCTTTTTTGGCCTCCTTGCACACCTGCAGCTCGCTATCCCGATAGGGATTGGGGCAGAGGATCACTTTTTTCATATCTACCCTCCTCAGTCCTTTTTTCAGCTGACTGTGCGACCCGCCACCAGCGCCGGTAGGTCAAAGCTGCCGTCCGGCTCATCGCACTTTTTCAAATAGCCAAGATATTCGATGTTCCTCCGGTCCACGGATGGGAGAATAGGTGATTCCAAGCACTGTAAAGTGGTTTTCCTTGGCATGGGTCAGGAAGTGCTCCAGCACCTCCTGATGCACGGCGGGATCCCCACCACGCCTTTTTTAGCCACCTTTTCCCCGGCCGGCCTCGAACTGGGGCTTGGATGAGGGCAATCTCACCCCCCTGCGCAGCAGGCCGTACAGCCGGGAAGATCAGCTTCAGGGAGATGAAGGACACGTCGATGCTGGCAAAAATCCAGCGGGATCGGGGATCTGCCCGGAGTCGATATCATGCTGGTGCGCTCCATGCAAACCAACGGGGCGCCGCGGAGCTTCCAGTCCAGCTGGCCGTAGCCCACGTCCACGGAATAGACCTTCCGGGCGCCGTTTTTGCAGCATACAGTCCGTAAAGCCCCGGTGGAGGCACCGATGTCGGCGCAGATCTTATCGGTCAGGGGTGATGGGAAAGGTCTTCATGGCCTTTCCAGCTTCAATCCGCCCCGGCTCACATACCAGGGCAGGGGTGTGGCCACGGACCTCGATGGGGGCATCACTCAGCACCGCCGTGCCGAGGCTTATCCACCCGCTGGCCCGCCACGAACACGTGGCCCGCCATGATGACCTGTGCCTTCTGGCGGCTCTCCGCCAGACCACGCTCCGTCAGGAGTACGTCCAGCCTTGTTTTATTGCCATGCACAGCCTCCTTGCCGCAGCGGCGACGCCCTCAGCGTCCAGTCCGCAGAGATGACGCAGCCCGCCACTGCCCTGGGGGGATAAAGCGTCGCCTGTATTTTTCAGCACCAGCCGCCGGGGGGGCCATGCCCAGCTGGGCCATGACGGCCGCCACCCGCTGGCCCACGCAGCCGGTCTCCACGCAGTCCTCCAGCACCAGCAGGCGCTTCGTGCCGGTCAAAGCCGTGCGGACGGTCTCCGGGGACAGCAAGGATGGTGCTGGAGCTTCAGCACCTGAGCGGAGATACCCCGCTGTGCCAGCAGATCGGCGGCGGACAGGGGCTTCGTTGATGAGGGTGCCGTAGGTCAGAAGGGTGATATCCGTCCCCGGACGCAGGCAGGCGATGGCCTCATCGCTGCGATCCTCCTGATAGGCCCCCTCCCCGCCACGGGGATAGCGCACCGCCACGGGGCCGGTCTCCTCCTGCACCGCACGATGCGGCATGGTCCGCAGCTTCGGCAAAGCTGGCGGGACAGAACAACCCTTCATGCCCGGCACCTGCGACAGGTACATCACGTCGAAGCAGCCGTGGTGGGTCTCGCCGTCGGCCCCCCACCAGTCCGGCCCGGTCCACCCCCAGCACCACATGGAGCCCGCTGAGAGCCACATCATGCAGCAGCATATCATAGCCCGCGCAGAAAAAGCTGAGTACACCGCCAGCACCGGCACAAGGCCCTGCTTGGCCATGCCCGCCGCCGTGGCCGGCGTGGCCCCGGCAATTCCCACGTCGAAAAAAGCGGCTGGGGTAGGTCTTGGAGAATTTCGTCAGCCCCGTACCGTCCACCATGGCGGCAGTCAGGGCGCAGATGCGGCGGTCCTCCCCGCCAGTCGGGTCAGTGTCTCACCGAACACGGAGGAAAAACTGGGTGCGGCGGGCTTGCCGCTGCCGGTACGGACATCGAAGGGGTCCGATGCCGTGGAACCGGCCGGGATCCGCCTCGGCGGGGCCGTAGCCCTGCCCCTTCACGGTATGGACATGAAGCAGCACCGGACAGCGGAGGTCCTTGGCCTCCCGCAGCATCCGGGTCAGCCGAACCACATCGTGGCCGTCCACCGGCCCCATATAGGTAAAGCCCATGTTCTCAAACAGGGTGCTGCCGGGAAGCAGGGACTTTTTCAGCGCCGTTTTCACGTCGTGGCTGACGGAATAGAGCCTCTGTCCCGTCTGAGAGGACTCCAGCACCTGACGATAGCGCTTCTTAAAGGCGTAGTAGCCGGGCTTTGCTGCGCAGGCGTGACAAATGCCGGGACATCCGCCCACGTTGGGGTCGATGGACATCCCGTTATCGTTCAGGATCACGATCATAGGCTCGTGAGAGGCCCCGGCGTCATTCAGTCCCTCGAAGCTCAGACCACCGCCCAAGGCTCCGTCACCGATCAGTGCCAGCACCTGATAGTGCTGATGCAAAGCGCGTCCGGGCCGTGCCATACCCACCGCCACGGAAACGGAGTTGGAGGCGTGTCCGGCGATGAAGGCATCGTGGGGGCTTTCCCCACGGCTTGGGGAATCCGGAGGCCGCCCAGCTGGCGCAGGGTGCCAAACAGCTCCCGCCGCCCGGTGAGGGGGCCTTGTGGACGTAGCACTGGTGGCCCACGTCGAACACCAGACGGTCCTGCGACGTGTCGAACACCCGGTGGATGGCCACCGTCAGCTCCACCACGCCCAGGTTCGAGGACAGATGCCCGCCTGTCCCGTGACACCTGCTCCAGCAGGAAGGTGCGCGACTCACGGCACAGCAGGCGGCCTGTTCATCATTCAGTTTCCTCACATCGGAGGGGTCATGTATCTGTTCCAACCGCAAGTTGATCGCTCCATTTCATCGGTAAAGATGCAGGGTATGCATGAGCCGGGCCACCCGGTACACCACGCCGGTACACTCGTTGATGGCCACCGTCTTTCCCAGCGCCTTGCCGCCGATGGTGATACCGGAGATCAGCGCCGTCACGGCGATGGAGATGAGGATGGAGGTGGTGCTCAGGTCCCTCTGCGCTCCACCACGATGACAGCCGCCGTGGAACCGCTGACGATGCCGCAGATGTGTCGCCCACCACGTCGTTGCAGAAGGAACTGACCTGATTGGCGTTTTTCAGCAGACGGATGGCCTCCTTGGCGCCCTTTTCCTTGTGGGCCGCCATGGAGTGGAAGGGCTTGGGGTCGGCGGCGGTGACGGCCACGCCGATCATATCAAACACGATGCCGAGGGCGATGAACACCGCCAGCACGATGATGGCCACGGCGTAAGCCGGTCCCCCAGCGCAGTGGAGGAGAAAAAGCTCAGCAGCGCCGACAGCGCCACCGCCAGCAGAAAGACCCGCAGCGCCCAGCTGCAGCTGCTTTTTCTTCTTGTTCTTGCTCTTGCTCTTTCCCTTATTTCTATCGGTTTTATCGCTTTCGCTCAAAGGAATATCCCTCTCTTTGCTTTGCAAAAATATAGATGCTTCATAAGAAAATACTGAACAGGGCAGCGCCGAGGGGTTAATCTTGCGGCTTAGGTACGGGTAGGATTTCCCCACAGCACACCTCTCGTTGCCGATCAGGCGGTTTCCCGTTCGGTGCCGCACCATGATGTTACCGGTCATGGGACCCGACTGCCACTTAGTCCGCACTGCAATCCCCCTGCGCCCCTGTGGGACAGCCTAGGTGATTTCCAGCAGTCAAACCGTCTCTTAGCCTCTTTGCAGGCAGGGGTTTCGAGAATCAACACGCTGCCCCTGGCCGGGGGGCAGTGTGCTTCCCCACTTCCCATTACCCTACCCACGCAAGGCAGGCTACTCTGCACACAGCGTTCACGGCACAAGGCCGGGTAGCACCGCATTGCAGGTTCACAATCTGCCTCGTACACAGGTCGCTTGACCACAAAGGGAGTACGCCTGTGCACAACAGCAGGTCTCCACAGAGGCAGGGTCGGGTCCTCCATGCCATTGGAGGGCGCCCCACCACCGCAGATGCGGGGCTCCCATCTCCTCCCAGCACCCACCGCAAACTGGGCGTAAGCAGCAGGCACCAGGAGTTTCACAGTTGTGCCCTTAAAAAAAGGATTTTTAGGCCCTTCTTAGAAGACGGCAGATCTGACTAGGATACTGCGCCGCTGTTCAGTGATTCAATATATTATCATACTTCCGCCGAATTTACAACTGATTTATGCAAGATATTCCGTATATTTTAAGTCATCCGGGGAAAAAATCGGCCGTTAAGAAATTTATAAGCCCCCGGAGGAAGGGCCTCCGGGGCTTGTCTTATTTCACCGACAGGCGGCGGGCCAGCGCCTCGTCCGGTACGGCGTAGATCGTCTGATAGGTGGTATAGACTACCATGCCGGGCTTCCCCGGCGGGCTTTTTCACGAATTTCACCGGGGTATAATCCACCGGCACCTTGCCGCCCTCCCGGCCCTGAGAATAGTAGGCGGCCAGCGAAGCGGCCTCCTCAATGCTCCGGTGGTCCGGCTCTGTGCCGCCGGTGCAGAGGATCACATGGGAGCCGTGGATCTTTTGTGTGTGGAACCAGATATCCCGGCGGTCGGCGTCCTTGCACGTCAGCCTGTCGTTCTGGCGGTTGCTGCGGCCCACCAGAATCCGCAGGCCCGCTGTGGAGCGGAACTCCCGTGGGCGGGGAGGCCCGCTGGAAGCCGGGCTGCTTTGCCCCGGCCCGGTAGCCGCCCTCCGTCAGCTCGGTACGGATGTCGTTGAAGTCCTGCCCAGCTCCGCCTGCTGCAGCTCCTGCACCACGCTCTCCAGATAGGAGAGCTCCTGCCGGCCTTTTCCAGTGCTCCGTCGCCTGCGCTCCGCCGTCTTGGCCTTGGCATACTGCTTGAAGTAGCGGGCGGCGTTCTGCTGAGGCGCGTCAGCAGCGGATCCAGACGGATATCCAGCTGGGGGCAGCCCTCCTCGTAGTAGTTCTCCGCCGTCAGGCAGGTCATGCCCCGCTCCATGCGGTAGAGGTTGGCGGTGATGAGCTCACCGGACAGCCGCAGAGACTCCCGGTCCCGTGCGGCGGCGTACTCCCTTCTCCTGAAGGGCCAGCTTCCGGCGGACACGATCCCGTGCGGCGGTGGCGGCCTTCATCGATCCTGCCCCTTCTGGCGGACACGGTCCGCCTGCTCCCGGCCCTGATAGAAGTCATCCAGCAGTTGGGCGAAGGTGTCGTAGGTGCGGCAGGTGACCGAGGGTCCGTACTGGGTCACGGGGGAAATAGGAAAACCGCCGGTCGGCCCCTCACGCTCCAGCAGCTGCGGGAGAAAGCGGCCCTCCTGCACCTGCTGCGCCATGTGTGGAAGGTCTGCCACAGGGGTGTCAGGGGTCGGTGCTTTGCGGGCGTCCGTCTCGCCCAGGTGCGGCAGACCAACTCCCGTGCCAGCAGGGGCGGAATGGCGGTGAAGGTGTCCATGAGCCAGCGGTCCAGCGGACTGTCCTCCGGGCGCCGGGCCAGCAGGCGGCGGAAGGCATCCTCCTCCGTCGTCAGCGGGTCGCACTTGTCCTGACGGGGCGGCAGGCGGTAGTAGAGCCCCGGCAGCACCTGACGCTGCTGGGACATCTCGAAGTCCACCCGGCGCAGGCAGTCCACGATGCGGCCCTCCCGATCCACCAGAATGAGGTTGGCGTGGCGGGGCATGGCCTCCAGGATCAGGCGGTAGTCGCTCTGCTCCCCCAGCTCGTCCACCGCCCGGATGGTCAGTGTCACCACACGCTCCAGCGGCTCCTGCTCCAGACGCAGCAGCCGTCCCCCGGCCAGATGCTTCCAGCAAAGCATACAGAACATGGGGGCGGGATTATCCCGCAGCCCATGTCAGATGCAACCGGGGCTGTCTGGCTCCGGCGTTGAGCAGGGAGCCGCCGTCCGCCCCGCAGCAGCAGGATCACCTGATCCCGTGCCGGCTGCTGGATCTTCTCAATGCGGGTATTCTCTATCTGGGCGGCGGTCTCACGGACCACGGCCTGCATACAAATGGCGTCCAGCGGCATATTATTCCTCCTCCATCATCACGGCGAACAGCTGCCCACCCGGTCGTGACGGCCGCTGAGGTGCGCCAGCCCAGCGCTTCCAGTGCCGTGGCCTGCTGGTACTGCGCACGGCTGGCATGGCGCGGTGGGAATGGAGTGGACGTTAGCGTTGCGGGCCCCGGCGGAACACCGCCTGCTCCTCCTCTGTCACGCAGGGGCAGGATGCGCTGGGCCAGCTCCCGCCGCTCGGGCGCATACCAGCGCCACCGTGGCCCGGTGCAGGCTCCTCGCTGGGGCTTTGCCGTGGGCGCAAACCATGTCCGCACCGGCAGCTCATACACGGCGTCCCCCATATGGGCAGACCGACGCTGCGTGCCCCGGATCTGATCCGGCGGCGCCTGTGGCTGTGGGTATCGGTCATATGCGTTATCTCTGAATTGCTGGCAGCTTCAGTGTCACTTTCTGAAAGCTTGAGGGTGAATACCCGCACCGGCGGAGGGGCTTTAAAAATTTTCTGGCTGCCTTGACATT
>VOFK01001645.1_pt1 | contig 14157 bp, 18 predicted proteins | sample 5384121 | NCBI WGS metagenome assembly VOFK01 (sample SAMN12384730, study PRJNA508395) | human gut metagenome | isolation source: healthy gut J | host: Homo sapiens | reverse complement strand
ATTCTTTCACCTTCAAATCATCAAAGTTAATGATTGCCAAGGCTCACTCTTCTCATGGCAGCACGCTGGTCCTCCGGATAACGGACAATCACATTAGTCTCCCAGTTCTTCCGGTTCACAATGATTGGCACGGATGAGGTCTTCTTCCTGCCACATATATATAAGATATTCGGCAATGTTTCTCTCTTTCAGTTGTTGAGCTATTTGATTCATAATGTTATCTCCCTAATAAATTGACTCTCCCAACAAAGTATAAATCAATCCAGCTACAGATACCAACATCACAATGCTTCCAATGACACGATTCAGTATCCAAATGCCACGCAGATTGAACTTAGTACGTACCTTGTTCACAAAGTAAAGTGATTCCGAGCCACCAAGTCAATGCGCCGGCAGCGATAGCAAAAATATCCGTTATCTCTTCAAAGACTAAAACGCCCTGTTGTACAAAGGCAAAACGGGCAAAAAGTCCGATGAACAGGAATATGATTAACGGGTTAGAAAGAGTGACGAAAAAAATGCAGTTATAAAATTATGAAAATAAGATCCCTTATTGGACGAAGCCGGACGGATAGAATTTTACCGGATTACTGCGAAAGGTATAAATTCCGAAAACAAGCAACATAACGCTGCCGAGCAATTGCAGATAAAAACTTCCTTTATTAATATAATCGGAAACGAAGCTTTCATGCCATAAACCCGTAAGCAGAGCGTAAGCTATATCGCTCAAAGAGGCTCCCAGGCCTGTCACAAATCCGTACCAACGCCCCTTATTCAAAGTCCTTTGGATGCATAATACGCCCACCGGACCGAGAGGTGCGGACACAACAACGCCAATAATAAAGCCTTTAACTAATATATCGAATATTGTCTCTATCTGAATCATTCCGCAAATATCGCACTTTTTTGTGATATGAGAATAGGATATTAACGTTTTTTCCAACGAATCATCCCTAATTCATGAAGCAGGAGAAATTTAAAATAAGACTTCGAAAACGCGGACAGCGCAAATTATTCCCTTTATCCCTAAAAGCTAAATCTTTGTACACAGAGAACTAGCAGCCCGTAGGTATTAATTTATTCGTCTGACAGCTGTCTGACGAATAAATGGTTGCAACATCAGGAACAGTTTTTAGGTATACAACAAATAAATCCATAAGAAACCGATATTAATTCATCGCAACGCAAAAATAAGTCGGCCCATAAAAAGGAAAGCCGACAAGATATTTATTTCCGTTTTATTTCTCACCACCAACGAATTTGCTTATCTTTGCACCACAGAAAAAGAGAAGAGTTTCTCCCGTAGAAACTTCAATCGTAAAATCGTAAAATCGTAAAATCGTAAATATACAACATGATTCTTTTTTTCAGAACCCCTTCCAAGAGCGTGATTGCCGTAGAGAGCAATCATCAGCTCACCCCGGACGAAAGTAATAAACTCTGCTGGCTTTTTGGAGAAGCCGTGACGGAAAGTGAAGAAAACCTGAAAGGCTGTTTCGTCGGTCCACGCCGTGAAATGATTACTCCCTGGAGTACGAATGCAGTAGAAATCACCCAAAACATGGGACTCGAAGGTATCACCCGCATCGAGGAGTATTTTCCCGTAAAGGATGAAAACGCCGACCACGACCCGATGTTGCAACGCATGTACAAAGGACTCGACCAAAACGTATTCACTACCAACCGCCAACCGGAACCAATTATCTACATCGAAGACCTTGAGGACTACAACGAAAAAGAAGGCCTTGCTCTTTCCAAGGAAGAAATGGACTATCTGAAAAAGGTAGAAAACGACTTGGGCCGTAAACTGACCGATTCGGAAGTATTCGGTTTTGCACAAATCAATTCGGAACACTGCCGTCACAAGATCTTCGGCGGAACGTTCATCATCGACGGTGTGGAACAGGAATCCTCCTTGTTTCAGATGATTAAAAAGACTACACAAGAAAAAATCCGAATAAAATCATTTCTGCTTATAAAGACAATGTAGCCTTTGCAGAAGGTCCGGTTGTTGAACAGTTTGCTCCGGCAGACCACTCAAAACCTGATTTCTTCCAGATCAAGGACATCAAGAGTGTTATCTCGCTAAAAGCGGAAACTCACAATTTCCCGACAACCGTAGAGCCGTTCAACGGTGCTTCTACCGGTACAGGCGGTGAAATTCGTGACCGTATGGGTGGTGGTAAAGGTTCATGGCCGATTGCAGGTACTGCTGTCTACATGACTTCTTACCCACGCACAGACGAAGGCCGCGAATGGGAAGAGATACTTCCGGTGCGCAAATGGCTGTACCAGACTCCCGAACAGATTCTGATTAAGGCGTCCAATGGCGCTTCCGATTTCGGAAACAAGTTCGGCCAGCCGCTGATCTGCGGTTCGGTACTGACTTTCGAACATACAGAGAACAATGAGGTTTACGGCTATGACAAAGTTATCATGCTTGCCGGCGGTGTGGGCTACGGTACACAGCGCGACTGTCTGAAAGGCGCACCGGAAGCCGGAAACAAAGTAGTCGTTATCGGTGGTGACAACTACCGAATCGGACTTGGCGGCGGTTCCGTATCTTCAGTAGATACCGGTCGTTACAGTAGTGGTATCGAGTTGAACGCCGTGCAACGTGCGAATGCAGAAATGCAGAAACGTGCCAACAACGTAGTCCGTGCCCTTTGTGAAGAAGATGTGAATCCGGTTGTTTCTATTCATGACCATGGTTCGGCAGGTCACGTCAACTGTCTGTCGGAATTGGTAGAAGAATGCGGCGGCCTGATCGATATGAGCAAATTACCAATCGGCGACAAAACCCTGTCTGCCAAAGAAATCATCGCCAACGAAAGCCAGGAACGTATGGGACTTCTTATCAAAGAAGAAGCTATCGAACATGTGCGCAAGATTGCAGAACGTGAACGTGCCCCGATGTACGTAGTCGGAGAAACGACAGGCGACCACCGCTTTGCTTTCCAACAAGCTGACGGTGTACGTCCATTCGACCTTGCCGTAGAACAGATGTTCGGTTCATCTCCCAAGACATATATGATAGACAAAACCGTAGAACGTCATTATGAAATGCCGAAATACGAATTGTCTCAACTGCATGAATACCTGACCAATGTATTGCAGCTCGAAGCAGTGGCTTGCAAGGATTGGCTGACCAATAAAGTAGACCGTTCGGTAACAGGTAAAGTGGCCCGCCAGCAATGCCAGGGCGAACTTCAACTGCCATTGAGTGACTGCGGTGTCGTAGCACTCGACTACCGTGGCGAGAAAGGTATCGCTACCTCTATCGGACACGCTCCGCAAGCAGCATTGGCCGATCCGGCTGCCGGTTCTATACTTTCTGTATCCGAAGCTCTGACCAACCTTGTCTGGGCTCCGATGGCAGAGGGCATGGACAGCATCTCCCTGTCTGCCAACTGGATGTGGCCTTGCCGCTCACAGGAAGGTGAAGACGCTCGTCTCTACACTGCCGTGAAAGCATTGAGCGACTTCTGCTGCGCCCTGCAAATCAACGTTCCTACCGGAAAAGATTCTCTGTCTATGACGCAGAAGTATCCGAACGGCGAAAAAGTAATTTCTCCGGGAACAGTAATTGTATCGGCAGGCGGCGAAGTTTCCGACGTGAAGAAGGTTGTATCTCCGGTATTGGTAAACAACGAAAAAACAACTCTTTATCATATTGACTTCAGCCTTCGACGAACTGAAGCTCGGCGGTTCCGCCTTTGCACAGTCATTGGGCAAAGTGGGTGACGATGTGCCTTGCGTACAAGACGCAGAGTATTTCCGCGATGCTTTCCTTTGCCGTACAGGAACTGGTAAACAAAGGATTGATTCTTGCCGGACATGATATTTCTGCCGGTGGTCTGATCACTACATTGCTCGAAATGTGCTTCGCCAATGTGGAAGGCGGTATGGAAATCAGCCTCGACAAGATGAAGGAACAGGATATTGTCAAGATTCTGTTTGCAGAAAATCCGGGTATTGTTATCCAAATCAGCAATAAGCACAAGGAAGAGGTGAAGAAGATTCTGGAAGACGCAGGCGTAGGCTACCTGAAGTTGGGTAAACCTACCGACGAACGCCACATCCTCGTATCCAAAGGAGACGCTACCTACCAATTCGGTATCGACTATATGCGTGATGTATGGTATTCTTCTTCTTACCTGCTCGACCGCAAACAGTCCATGAACGGTTGCGCCAAAAAACGTTTTGAAAACTACAAGATGCAGCCGGTTGAATTTGCTTTCATGCCAGAATTCAAAGGCAAACTTTCTCAATACGGTATTACTCCGGACCGTCGTACTCCGAGCGGTGTCCGCGCAGCTATCATCCGCGAAAAAAAGGAACGAACGGCGAACGCGAAATGGCTTATTCACTCTATTTGGCAGGTTTTGACGTGAAAGATGTGACAATGACCGACCTTATCAGCGGACGTGAAACGCTGGAAGACGTAAACATGATCGTTTATTGCGGCGGTTTCTCCAACTCCGACGTACTTGGTTCAGCCAAAGGCTGGGCAGGCGGTTTCTTGTTCAACGAAAAGGCAAAAGAAGCACTCGATAAATTCTATGCTCGTGAAGATACATTGTCACTGGGTATCTGTAACGGTTGCCAGTTGATGATGGAGCTTGGACTTATCAATCCTGAACACAAAAAGAAAGGTAAGATGCTGCACAACGACTCACATAAATTCGAATCGACTTATGTAGGCCTGACAATCCCGACCAACCGCAGTGTAATGTTCGGCTCATTGAGCGGTAGCAAGCTGGGTATCTGGGTGGCTCACGGAGAAGGTAAGTTCTCTCTGCCTTACGATGAAGACAAATATAACGTAGTGGCAAAATACAGCTACGATGAATACCCCGGCAACCCGAACGGCTCCGATTATTCTATCGCAGGTCTTGCCAGCGCAGACGGTCGCCATCTGGCAATGATGCCTCACCTCGAACGTGCTATCTTCCCGTGGCAGAACGGTTGTTATCCGGCAGACCGCAAAAACAGCGATCAGGTAACTCCGTGGATTGAAGCATTTGTCAATGCCCGCAAGTGGATTGAAGAAAAGGTGAGATAAATAATTGCTTTATATTTTTTAAGGCTGGTACTTCCCAAAAGTACCAGCCTTTTAGTTTATCCCAATATTCCTACTACCTAAATTCGTTTATATACAACTAAAGTTCTACAAATAAGCACTAAATACAAATAGCTGAAAAAGCTCCTCATCCGCTTCAATTCAAGTACGACGTAATCCTTACTCCAAAATTTTGTAGTGTCGAAAAATCTTCTTAATTTTGTCAAACTTTCCCCCTCAGAACAAGATTCAATAACCCTTAAAAGTCCTATTTATATGAAAAAATGGATTTTTCTAATCTTATTGTTTCCTCTAACCTGTATCGCTCAGACGTACCAATATATTGGAGTGGAAGATGGGCTAAGCAACCGGCGAGTTTACTATATCCAGAAAGACAGAACCGGATATATGTGGTTCCTCACCCATGAAGGTATTGACAGATACAATGGAAAAGATTTCAAACGATACAAACTAATGGACGGTGACGTAGAGGTTAATTCGCTACTGAACCTCAATTGGCTATATATTGATAAGGAAGACGTATTATGGGAAATCGGGAAAAAAGGAAAGATATTCCGGTATGACCAGATCCATGACTGCTTCACACTCGTATATAAACTGCCCATAGAGAACTTCCGTGATTTGCCGGCTCCGGTAAGTTTCGCATGGCTCGATCAGAGCAAGCATATCTGGTTGTGTAATGAGGAAACTATCTTTATTTATAACACGGATACAGGAGAAGTCACTCACATAAAGAATGACATCAGTGAAGAAATCAATGACATCGAACAGATTGACGACACACATTACTTCATTGGCACGGAAATGGGAATCCACTATGCCAAGTTGGAAAACAACACACTGGAACTTATTCACTGCGACAAGCTAGAGAATGTGAAAGCACAAATACTCGATCTACATTTCGACACAAAGATTCGTAAATTGTTTATCGGAACTTTCCAACGGGGAGTGCTCATCTATGATATGTCGACCAAGTCCGTCACACAACCTCCACATAGTCTGAAAGATATCAGCATTACACGAATCAAGCCCTTAAACGCCAAAGAATTGTTGATAGCGTCAGATGGCGGCGGTGTGCATAAAATGAAATGTTGAAACCTATCAGATGGAGCCTTACATTATTGCTGATTACAACAGTAATAACGGCATGAACGGCAACAGTATCAATGATCTTTATATAGATGAAGAAGAACGGATATGGTTAGCGAACTACCCTATCGGAATCACCGTACAGAATAATCGCTATTCCAGCTATAAATGGATCAAGCATTCTATCGGCAACAGACAGTCTTTGATAAACGACCAGGTTAATTCGATTATCGAAGACAGTGACGGTGACTTATGGTTCGGAACCAATAATGGAATCAGTCTCTTAAATTCCAAGACCGGACAATGGCGTTCCTTCCTCAGTTCTTTTGAGAAGAACCAGGATAGCAGAAGTCATATTTTCACTACCCTGTGCGAAGTGCTTCCCCGGAGTTGTCTGGGCCGGCGGATACTTCTCCGGCATTTATCAGATAGACAAGAGATCTTCCAATGTCAGCTATTTTACTCCGGCTTCGTATGCATATGAGAACATACGCCCGGATAAGTATATACGTGATATCCGTAAAGACTCACAAGGAAATATCTGGAGCGGAGGATTTTATAATCTGAAACGTATCAATGTACACACACTAAAATATACAACTGTACCACGGACTGAACTCCATTACTGCAATTCTCGAACGCGATGCCAAAAGTATGTGGATAGGCAGTGCGACCGGATTGTTTTTATTGGATAAAGAATCGGGTAAATATGAACGTATCAAACTTCCCGTAGAATCAAACTATATATATTCTTTATACCAGACCAAGAAAGGATCGCTATATATAGGAACCAGTGGCTCCGGATTATTAATTTACGATCCTCACACCAAACTGTTCACTCATTATCATACGGGAAATTGCGCATTGATTTCCAACAATATCTATACCTTGCTTTCAGACGCTGACGAAGATATTTTGCTTAGCACGGAAAACGGTCTGACCAGCTTTTATCCTAACCAAAAAACATTTCACAACTGGACAAAAGAAATGGGACTTATGACCACACATTTCAATGCATTGTCCGGTACCCTGCGAAAGAACAATAACTTTATTTTCGGAAGTTCGAACGGGGCAGTAGAGTTCAATAAAGACATGAAACTGCCCAGAACCTATTCTACCAAAATGATATTCAGCGATTTCAAACTGTTTTATCAAACGATCTACCCGGGAGACAAAAATTCCCCGCTAAAGGCAAGTATCAACAATACGAAAGAGCTGAAATTAAAATATAACCAAAATATTTTCTCGTTACAGGTTTCTTCTATCAACTACGACTATCCTTCAAACATCCTTTATTCCTGGAAACTGGAAGGATTCTACGAGGAATGGAGCAAACCGGGGACAGAAAACACAATCCGTTATACTAACCTCGCACCGGGAAAATATACGTTAAGGGTACGCGCTATCTCCAATGAGGACCAGCGTATTATGCTCGAAGAAAGGAGTATAGATATTATCATCGCCCAGCCTTTTTGGCTGACCGTTTGGGCAATGTTGCTCTATATCGTTATCCTTGTCTTTATCGCTGCTGTCTCATTACGTATTCTGATCCTAAGGAAACAACGTAAAGTGTCCGACGAAAAGATTCATTTCTTTATCAACACTGCACACGACATCCGTACTCCGTTGACGCTTATCAAAGCGCCACTGGAAGATCTTCGTGAAAAGAAGAACTAAGCAAGGAAGGAATATCCAATATGAATACTGCATTACGGAATGTAAATGCCCTACTACGTCTCACCACCAATCTAATAAACTTCGAGAGGGCGGACGTATATTCCTCCGAACTATATATTTCGGAACATGAACTGAACACATTTACAACCGAAATATACAATGCTTTCCAGCAGTACGCCAATATCAAGCATATCAACTTTACATATGAAAGCAATTTCCGGTATATGAATGTGTGGTTTGATAAGGAAAAGATGGAATCTATCCTGAAAAATATAATTTCGAACGCATTAAAGTACACTCCGGAAAACGGTAATGTACAGATTTTCGTGTCCGACAATACAGACTCGTGGAGCGTCGAAGTTAGGGATACAGGAATCGGAATTCCGGCCAGCGAACAGAAAAAACTGTTCAAGCTGCATTTCCGTGGCAGCAATGCAATCAACTCCAAAGTGACGGGTAGCGGGATCGGACTGATGCTTGTTTGGAAATTAGTGCGGCTGCATAAAGGTAAGATTAATTTGTCGAGTGTGGAAAATCAAGGTTCGGTTATCAAGGTATCTTTCCCGAAAGACAGCAAGCGTTTCCGTAAGGCACATCTGGCAACACTGAGCAAACAACGTCAGGAAAACAGAACCCTAACAATGTACCTGCCACCCGAAATATACGAAAACGCACATAAGAAGTTGAACGGCGAACACCGGCGGATTCTGATTGTGGAGGATAACGATGAATTACGCAACTATCTGTTGCAGACATTATCAGAAGAATATACTGTACAAACGTGTTCCAACGGAAAAGAAGCGTTGACGATCATCCCCGAATACAAACCGGAGTTGGTTATCTCTGATATTATGATGCCGGAAATGCGGGGAGACGAATTATGCAAGGAACTCAAAAACAACATAGAGACATCGCACATTCCGGTTATCCTGCTGACAGCTCTGAATAATGAGAAAGATATCTTGTCCGGACTTAAAAAATCGGTGCCGACGAATACATCTTGAAACCGTTTAATATAGGTATATTAAAAGCGACTGTCGACAATCTGCTGACTAACCGTGCTCTTTTGCGCAGTAAGTATGCCAATCTGGAGCTGGATGATGAGGAAGAAGATGACGAATGCATCAACTGCTCACAGGACATTGACTGGAAGTTTATTGCCAACGTCAAAAAGCATATAAAAGACAATATAGATAACCCGGCCCTTACCGTAGATGTACTTTGCAACCTGGTAGGCATGAGCCGTACAAGTTTCTGGCACAACAAACTCAGGGCATTGACCGACCAGGCTCCGGGAGATTATATCCGTCTGATCCGCGGTTGAAGTATGCCGTGCAGTTGTTGAAAGAGAACACACATAGCATAACAGAAATAGCAGAAATGACAGGATTCAGTGATGCGAAATACTTCCGTGAAGTATTCAAGAAGCATTTTAACGTAAGTCCCAGCCAATACGGCAAAGAAAAGAGAACAAACAAGAAAGGAGGAGAAAAGAAAGAATGAACATCTATCTCGAATCATTTGGAATTTTTTTTAAAATAGGCGCCTTTACTATCGGAGGAGGGTACGCAATGGTGCCGCTTATTGAGAATGAAATTGTTACGAAGCGGAAATGGATTGCGCAGGAAGATTTTATCGACCTGCTGGCTATCTCCCAATCTGCTCGGGCATTTTGGCAGTCAATATTTCTATCTTTATAGGATACAAGTTGCGTGGTATCCGAGGAAGTATTATCACAGCATTAGGAACAATTTTGCCTTCCTTCATCATTATATTGGCGATTGCTCTATTTTTCCATAGTTTTAAAGACAACCCGATTGTGGAACGCATCTTCAAAGGAATCCGACCAGCGGTAGTGGCACTTATTGCCGCCCCGACTTTCACAATGGGCCGGTCCGCTAAAATCAACCGCCACAACCTGTGGATTCCTGTTGTTTCGGCACTGCTGATCTGGCTATTGGGGTTCTCGCCTATCTGGATTATTATTGCTGCGGGAGTGGGAGGCTTCCTTTGGGGAAAATTTAGAAAAGTAGAAAGTTGAGAATGGAGAGTCGAGAGTTATCATTCCCTGTTCATTATTCAAGATTCATGGTAAAAAATTAAAAAGAGATGATCTATCTTCAGTTATTCTATACGTTTTTTAAGATCGGGCTCTTTGGATTTGGAGGAGGTTATGCGATGCTCTCCATGATTCAAGGGGAAGTAGTAACCCGTTATGGTTGGGTGAGCAATCGCAGGAGTTCACGGATATTGTTGCAATCAGCCAAATGACACCGGGACCTATCGGGATTAATGCGGCTACGTACGTCGGATTCACCTCTACGGGGAGTGTCGTGGGATCGGTCATTGCTACCTTTGCTGTAGTCCTCCCCTCCTTCATCTTGATGCTGACCATTAGCAAATTCTTCCTGAAATATCAGAAACATCCGGTAGTAGAATCCATATTTAGCGGACTGCGTCCCGCAGTTGTCGGCCTGTTGGCTTCCGCCGCACTGGTATTGATGAATGTAGAAAATTTCGGTTCACCGACAACTGACACTTACTCATTCGTTATCAGTATTATCATCTTTCTAGTCGCTTTCATCGGAACCAGAAAATATAAAGCTAATCCTATATTAATGATTATAGCCTGCGGCATTGCAGGATTATTGCTTTATTAATTGCTGGGGTGGTAGGCGGATACACAATATTGAAAATAAACGACTTATGTATTTTCCTACCACCTCCCCCTACGGGGACTCCTCCTTCCCGAAGGAGGAGAATTGAAGATACTACTGAATTGTTAGTCAGCCTCTTTTTCTATTCTTCACTTATTACAGTTTTACTTTTATCACAGTTTTACTTTCTTGCTAACCGACTTCGATTCATTATGAAGACGGTCTAACGCAGTCACCACATAGCGGTACTTTGTTTTTCCTGTTTCGTATGGAAGTTTGTAGAAAGGATTACGGGTGATAGCAACAATATGTGAAGGGTCGTCAAGATTCACCTTTTCTTTTCTGCCAAAACGATAGACCACATATTGCACAGCCTTATCCATTTCCGTTTCAGCTTTCGGAGCAGTCCAGAAAAGTATATAGCCATCTTCTGTCCATACTTTTTTCATCTTGCGCACTTTGTCCGGAGCCTTATCGTCCATAAAGTCGAATACGGGGATTAATGCCGGATATTTGTGATATTCCGAAACCAGCGCATCGCGATATCTTCCCTGATTTTCAACAACAGCTGCCGCATACCATTGACAGCTACCGCCAATCGTCTGGTAAGCACGCTGTAAAGCCATTTTCCGGGGAAAGCTGATTCATAGAAGGATTCTGCGGGTCAGCGTGCTGAATCGTATTTGTCACTGACTGGCCGATAAATAACGGACGGTTCTCCGAATGCTTTGCCCACCACTTCACCAATGTCTCATAGTCGGCCGCCTTATGACCGATTTCCCAGTAAATCTGCGGAATATTATAATCAATCCAGCCTTCACGCGCCCAAAAAGCAGAACATCATCAGCATACAGATCGTCATAATTCTGCAAAGCCATTGGTATTACTTCCCAACGGGTCACTTTTCTGATTACGATAGATTCCGAACGGACTGATTCCGAACTTTTTACCCACGGCTTCACCCCCGAATGGTTTCGTGCAATTTCTTAATCAACACATTCACATTACTACGTCTCCAGTCCGCCTTGTTAGTAAAGCCTCCGCCATAACGGGCAAAACTTGCGTTATCGGGAAAATCGACTCCCTTAATAGGATAAGGATAGAAATAGTCATCCATGTGGGATAGCGTCCACATCATAGCGGGACACAATAATATCCGTCACGATCTTACAGATATTCACGACTCTCGGGAAGTGCCGGGTCGAAGTACAATTGGTCTCCATAAGTAACAAAACCATTCCGGATGCTGATTATATATATGTTCCGGCGCCAACTGGTTCTTCAGGGAGGTTTTCACCCGATAAGGATTAATCCAGGCATGAAACTCCATATTCCGTTTCCGGCATTCCTCAATCATAAACTGCATCGGGTCCCACATAGGCGAAGGCATTTGTCCTTGTGTCCCTGTCAGGAAACGGCTCCACGGTTCATATTGTGAAGCATACAAAGCATCCGCTTCGGGACGCACTTGAAAGATAATCGCATTGATGCCCGCTCCCTGAAGAGAGTTCAACTGGCTAATCAATATTTGTTTCAGTTGTTCTGTGGGAACACCGCGAAACTGTCCGTTGACAGCTTGTATCCATGCAGCACGAAAACTCACGTTTGGGATATTTGTCGCCCGTCGGCACCTGTGCCCTCACTCCCACAGCCAGAAGAAGAGCCAAAAGTAAAAAGATAGTTTTTCAGATTCATAATGTTCTTAAATCGTAATAATGTGACGCAAAGATAATACAAACTCCCCGATAAATTCCGTTAATCTTTGCCGACTACCATAAAAAAGGAGCATTTTATGTCAGAAAATAACCATATTTCGATCAAAGGCGCACGAGTAAACAACCTAAAACATCGATGTAGATATTCCACGCAACAAACTTGTTGTCATCACCGATTGTCGCGTGTAGGTTCAGGAAAATCATCTCGCTTTTTGACACCCTCTACGCAGAAGGACAACGCCGCTACGTAGAAAGCCTAAGTAGCTACGCACGCCAGTTTCTCGGACGAATGAGCAAACCGGAATGCGATTTATCAAAGGCATCCCGCCTGCGATTGCCATAGAACAGAAAGTTAACAGCCGCAATCCCCGTTCCACCGTAGGAACTTCCACAGAAATTTATGAATATCTCCGTTTGCTGTATTCCCGTGTAGGGGAGGACATACAGCCCTGTAAGCGGACAGGAAGTGAAGAAACATTCGACGGAAGACATCATCAACTGTATGCTATCACACCCAGAAGGGACAAGATACACCGTACTGACCCCTATCCACCTGCGTGAAGACCGCAGCCTGCAACAGCAACTGGAAATAGACCTCAAACAGGGATTCAACCGTATCGAAGTGAACGGTGAGATGAAACGTATTGATGAATACAAGCCCGTAGCAGGCGACGAAGTTTATCTGCTGGTAGACCGTATGGCAGTAGCCGACACCAAAGATGCTATCAGCCGCCTCACCGACTCTGCCGAAACAGCCATGTACGAAGGCGACGGAACCTGTATGCTACGCTTTTACCTGCCGGACGGAACAACACAACTGTTCTCCTTCAGCACAAAGTTCGAAGCAGACGGTATCACTTTGAAGAACCCAATGACCAGATGTTTTCATTCAACTCCCCCGATCGGTGCCTGCCCCACCTGTGAGGGCTTCGGCAAAGTTATTATCGGTATAGATGAGCATTTGGTGGTTCCCGACCGTTCTTTATCTGTTTATGAAGGAGCGATCGTATGTTGGCGCGGTGAAAAAAATGGGAGAATGGAAAGAAGAAATGATCCACAATGCGGAGAAATTCGACTTCCGATTTTCACCCTTATTATGAACTGACGGACAAACAGCGCCGGTTGCTTTGGGAAGAAACCAATATTTCCACGGTATTAATGACTTCTTCAAGATGCTTGAAGAAAATCAATATAAGATACAATATCGTGTGATGCTTGCCCGGTATCGCGGAAAAACACTTTGCCCGAAATGCCACGGTACCCGTCTGAAACCGGAAGCCGGCTATGTACGCGTAGGCGGAAAGAATATTTCCGAACTGGTAGACCTGCCTATTTCCGAATTAAAGCAGTTCTTCGATCACTTGGAACTGAACGAGCACGACAGTAATGTAGCCCGCCGATTCTGATGGAAATAAACAGCCGTATCCGTTTCCTGGATTGATGTAGGTCTGGGGTATCTGACACTGAACCGGCTCAGTAACTCCCCTGTCGGGTGGAGAAAGCCAGCGTATCAATCTGGCGACATCACTGGGAAGCAGTCTTGTAGGTAGCCTCATATCCTCGACGAACCCAGTATCGGTCTGCACAGCCGTGACACCGACCGCCTGATTAATGTGCTGCGCCAACTGCAACAACTCGGTAACACGGTAGTAGTTGTAGAACATGACGAGGAAATCATTCGTGCGGCAGATTATATTATTGACATCGGTCCCAACGCCGGACGTCTGGGGAGGAGAAGTCGTCTATCGGGGGCGACATGAAAGACCTCAAAAAAGGAAGCAACAGTTATACCGTCCGCTATCTTTTGGGAGAAGAAGAAATTCCGTCCCCCAACATCGCCGTCCGTGGAATAATTATATTGAACTGAAAGGTGCACGCGAGAATAACCTGGAGCGAGTAGACGTCCGCTTCCCGAGCAATACGTAATCTGAATTAT
>VOFK01004318.1_pt1 | contig 14173 bp, 29 predicted proteins | sample 5384121 | NCBI WGS metagenome assembly VOFK01 (sample SAMN12384730, study PRJNA508395) | human gut metagenome | isolation source: healthy gut J | host: Homo sapiens | reverse complement strand
ATCGGAACTGCTCCGACTCTGCTGCTCATCGTCGTGGAGAATTGGTTCAACCTAAAAGCAGCTGGTCTTTTTATATCGACAGCCTGATGCCTGCAAAATGGAATCCATATATCAAAGCCGGTGCAGAATCATGGAATAAGGCGTTTGAGAAGATAGGATTTAAAGATGTTATCTGTGTGAAGGAGTTTCCGAAGAACGATACATTGTTCAATGCAAACAGTCTTGATTGTATGACCGTACGTTATTCTGCTTCCTGGATGAATTCCGCGCAGACTACGATACACTCTGATTCACGTACAGGTGAGATTCTGAATGCTTCTATCCTGATCAATGCAAACATGATCAGTGTGCAGTATGCTGACCGTGTCCGGAGCAACTGTAGCTATCGACCCTCGTGTACGTATCTACTGTTTTCCCGGAAGATATACAAGGTGAGTTGATCGAGGCTGCTATCGCTCTCAGGCGGTAGGTACCGGTCTGGGATTGACTATGAACTGGGGGGGCTTCCTGTGCTTATCCGGTAGATTCGTTGCGTTCGGTAGGCTTTACACAGAAGTACGGACTGGCTTCTTCCGTTATGGGAGGAGTAGTGATCAATGATGTGGCTACGGAAGACGATGTACGCAAAGGAGTATGCCTGGTTAATACCAAGCCCGGTCCTTACGACGAACTGGTGATTAAATATTTATATCAGCCTATTTATGCTTCTTCATTGCAGGAAGAGAAAGATACGCTGGACAGCTGGATTCGTGAACATACAGGAGATCCGCATTATGCCTATATCCGCAATCAGTCCCTGTTTCGATTCCGATCCCCGTAACAGCCGTGGAAGTTTGGGAGATGATCATTTGAAATCATTCGACTATATGCTTCCCAATGTCCGCAAAGGATTTGAGAACTATTATAACTGGTTTGCCAAGGGATGACCGTGATTTCTTAATGCGCAGACGTGTACACTCTGCCCTAAGTGAAAGGCTGAGCGGACGTATTTACGCTGTTCTGAGTTATATTGGGGGTATTTACCTGAATGATATTCGTGAGAAGGATGCGATACCGAGCTACTCAATGGTAGATCGGGAGAAGCAGAAAGCAGCATTGGATAAGGCACTGGAACTGGCGAAGAATTTGGAGTGGGTGGATGATGATGCTCATGCCAAGGAATTCGAGATTGCAGATGAGAAGGCAGATCGTCTTCGTCTGGATATCTTCAATGGAATTTTCGACGTCTGCCTTATGTCGAAGTTTGTACGGAACGTTTCCCCGATGCGGCTTACACGCTTCGGAATATCTGGATGATATTTACGGAGTTGTCTCGGGAAGGCGTATTGAAACACCGTCCGTTGAAAGACTTTGAAAGAGCTTTTGCAGACTGCATTCCTGGAAAGTATCATTTCGACATCGACAGCCACTTCGCCTGTCGGTAGTTTCAAAGCTTCTAAACTGCATTTGCAGCTTCCGGCAAGCCGGAGATTAATCTGGCTGCTCTGAGAAACGGAGAAAGAGTGGATATGAAGATGCAACTCCTGCAGAATCCGGAAGAGATAGCAGGTTTTTCTTCAGTACCGCCGATCTACACTAATCAGACGAAAATTGCCGCGTATTATTTCGACTTGTTGATGAAGACGAAAGATATGCTCGAAAAAAGCTGTATCAGCAGCTCCCGAAGCAGAATCGTTCTCATTACGACTTGTTGATCTACCGCATCAAGAAGGCTATAGAAATTGAATAAATCTCTATTACATAAACTCTCTCTTAATTAATTTGTCTCTATGAAAACAATATTGTAAGAGGTATTTTTAAGGATTTCTTCTATGCAATATTGAGCATTTTTTCACCTGGGTTTACATTGTCGAATGTAAATCCGGGTGAATCTTTTATAGGCGGATATCTTTTGAAAGTACCATACAACTAGATTGTCCGAGAGAAAAATATCAGTCTTTCTGTATAGAACATTATTATTTAATTTGTATTTTGGCGCAAAACTCCCGAAATGACTAACAATGAGATTTCCATAGAACAAATTAATAAGTTGGATGCGGCTGCTTTTCCGACTGCTTTATAAGAATTATTATAAAGCATTGGTTTGCTATGCAAACAATTGTCGGAGATTCAGAATCTGCAGAAGATATTGTCCAGAGTTATTCTCCACTATTTGGGGGAGAAGAAGATGCTTTTTCCGGTCTCTGGCTTCATTTAGGCTTATCTGTATAATTCTGTCAGAAATGCTTCCCTGATTATTTGAAACATAAGGATGTGGAAGGTAGCTATCTTCAGAAGATGCTTGATAGCCACTCCACTCACATTTAGATGGAAGAAGAGGAAGAAGGGTTCTTTAGTGAAGAAGTCTATCGCCAGTTACTTCAGACAATTGATGCTTTGCCAGATCGATGCCGGGAAGTTTTTTTGATGTATATGGAAGGTAAGAAGAACGAGGGAGATTGCTACTGCACTCCATGTTTCTCTTGAAACTGTGAAGACTCAAAAAGAAGAGAGCAATGTCCTTCCTTAGAAAAAAATTAGGCTCCTATCATTTTCTATTATTGCAAATGTTACTTCCTAAAAAGAAGCATAACACTCAATCCACTTTACTTGTTAACACCTGTTTGCAATGAACAAAATGTTCGTTGTTTTTCTTGATTATTGTACAAAAAGAACGGTCTTCTAAATAAATAAAGTATCTTTTGAATAAAAAAACTTCAGAATCCTGTCCCCCATTTCTTCTTCTTAGTCGTCTTTACTATAAATAACCTGAAATAATATGATAAAAGCGTAAAAAGAAGTATAAATTCTATCATCCATGATCAGTTGCTGGGATACGCTTCGGAAGAAGATAAAAAACAGTTGCAGTCATGGCTTGATAGTTCTCAAGAAAATAGAGAGAACTATGATCGTCTGATGCGTGAGGCTTGTTTGATTGACAGGTATAAACAGTTTGCCCAGGTAGATGAAGAACGTTAACGTGCTTGGGGAAAGGTTTCAGAAAAAGCATTTCTCTATTCGCTCTGCTCGTTGGGTCAAAATAGGACGCTATGCTGCAATCTTCTTATTGCCGATAATCGGTTTTGCAATATGGTTTTTTAGGACTTTGCGGCTGATGGATTCTCAGCCGGTGATTTCGGATGAAGTTCGTATTGCTATGATCCGTCGGAGAAGATGGGTAAACAAAAGGCAACACTGGTTCTGGCAAATGGACAGAAGATGGATTTAAAATCAGTGCCTGCTAAGCCATTACAGGATTCGGTGGAACAAGTTCCTGTTGCTCAGCCGTCAGTTCCTAAGACTGATATGAACGAATCGGAAGAGGTCTCTGTTGTAGAAAATAATAAGTTGGTACTTATGATGACAGTGAATTCTGGATGACGTTTGAAGACGGGACCAGGGTGCATCTGAATTATAATACGACATTGAAATATCCACCACATTTCGGTACTACCACTCGCACGGTCTATTTGGATGGGGAGGCTTATTTTCAGGTAAACGCCAAGGAATTACGGCGAATGGAGTGGTCAAGCAGTACGGGACAACTTTCAATGTAAATACACATGTGCCCGGAATAACGAAAGTAGTGCTGGTGAAAAGGTTCTGTAAGTGCTTCCTAATCAGAGGGGAATATAAAATAAAACCGGGGAATTGGCGGTTCTTCAGGCTGATACGCAAGATGTACAAATTAGCGTAGTGATATCGGTATCCATCGCATGGAACAGTGGACGCTTCGTTTTTTGATAACTGTTCTTTGGAGAGTCTGATGAATGTAATATCACGTTGGTACAACAAAAGATATCGTATTCGAATCGGAAGATACCAAGAAGATACGTTTTACAGGAGATATTGATCGCTACGGCTCAATAGAGCCCATATTGAAAGCGATACAGCGGGTGACTCATCTGGAAATGGAAATACAGGGGAAGACCATAATTATAAAGAAATAAACATATTAACTACTATTAAAAAAGGAGGACGACATGCAAAAAAAGAGAGCTCGAGAACGCATTATCATGTTTCTCTGTATTATTTCCTTGTTGTTTACACCGGTGTTGGCTGCATCGCAATCTAATGCAATGAGGGTATCCTTAGATCTTAAATCTGCAACAGTTAAAGAATTTTTTGATGCTGTAAAAGTACAGACTGGCCTGAACTTTATTTATAGTACGGAGCAAGTGAAGAATATGCCCCTCGTATCACTATTCAGAGCAATAGTCAGCCTATCAGTGAGGTGTTGAACAAAGTGCTGGCAAATACCGGATACAGTTATGAAATAGAAGGAAATATTGTAACCATTGTATATCAGCAACCTAAAAGAGAATGTCCGCACGGCTACGGGCGTTGTGGTTGATGAGGGAGGGGTTTACTTTGCCGGGAGCTTATAAAAACTCTAAAACGGAACATTCGACGATAACTGATAATGAAGGTAAGTTTTCTATTAATTTATTCCGTCAGAAAGAGCCTGTCCTGATTGTCTCGTATTTGGGAATGATTGTACAGGAAGTAAAAAGTTGCCGGTACTAAACCTATGACAATCGTGATGAAATCGGATGTGAAGTCAATCGATGAAGTTGTAGTGACAGGTTATCAGGAGATTGACAGACGCAAGTTGGCAAGCTCCATATCCCTATAAAGGGAGCTGATCTGATTGGTGGGGAGTATCTGTCTATCGACAAAATGTTGCAGGGACGCCTGCCGGGTGTTGCTGTGATGAATATGTCATCTACTCCGGGAGCTGCTCCTAAGATTAGAATTAGGGGATCTTCCTCTATTACAGGAAATAGAGAACCGGTATGGGTAGTCGATGGGATTATTCTGGAAGAACCTGTCAATATCTTTACAGAAGAGTTGAATAGTCGGATAAGATAAACTTGATCGGAAATGCCATCGGTTTCGGTCAATCCGGAAGATATTGAACGTGTGGATATTCTGAAAGATGCCAGCGCTACTGCTATCTATGGCATCAAAGCGGCCAATGGAGTTATTGTGGTCACTACCAAGCAAGGAAAAAACAGAAACCGAGTATCACGTATACCGCTACATTGGGGATAACAGCTCCTCCTACTTACGATAAAATGTTTCGGATGAATTCTGCCGACAGAATTGATATGTCTATCGAAATGCAGGAGAGGGGATTATCTTTCGGAAGTTACAAACCTTCGGATATTGGCTATGAAGGAGCATTGCAACATCTGTGGAATAAAGATATTACCTATCAGGAATTCTTAAACCAAGTAAAGATATATTGAAAGGACTGAATACCGATTGGTATGACTTGCTGTTCCGTACAGCATTTACACATCAGCATTCGGTATCCATTACAGGTGGAAATGAGCGGAGCAATTATTATATGTCCATAGGATATGCGAATAATAACAGTGTGACTACCAAGGAAGGACTGGAGCGCTATAACGTACTGGCTAAAATAAATACTAGAATCAACCGGAATATACATTTGGGGACTGAAGGTAAGCGGCTCTCTTTCTAAAGCAGAACATCCTCATACTTCCATTGATGTGTATGAATATGCTTATAATACTTCACGAGCTATTCCTTTGCGGACGGCTTCTGATGAGTTGTATTTTTATGCGAATGAGGCAGGACACAAATGGGATTCTGCCTTATAATATTATGAATGAACTGAACCATACAGGTAACAAAAATGATAATTCTTCGATAGATGTAGCTATAAACTTAGATTGGAATGTGGCTTCATGGATAAAATTCTCATCGATATTGGGAGCATCTAGAAGTAACGTAACGCAGGAGAACTGGGCGGATGAACAATCATATTATATTTTCATCTATGCGGCAAAGCCCTTATGGAAAGAAACTACCGGATCTAACGGAAGATCCCAAATTTGTAGAAGAATACTGTCTACTTCCATTTGGAGGAGAATTAGCGACGACCAATACCCGTAACACTTCTTATACCTGGAGAAATAGTCTGGCTTTGATGCAAAGTTTTTGGAAAACATGAAATCTCAGGAAGTATTGGACAGGAAGTCAGATCTTCCAAATATGATGGATTAAAATCCACACAATATGGATATTTGCCGGAAAGAGGTAAAAAGTTTGTAGATATTGATCCGACGATATGGAAAAGGTATGCCGCTTTGGTTAAGAATCATCCGGATGTAGTGACCGATACAAAGAATAATGTGATTTCGTTGTACGCTACTGCTTCTTATGTGTATGATAGCCGATATATTCTGAACTTTAATATACGAACTGATGGTTCCAATAAATTCGGTCAGAGCAAGAGCGTGCGTTTTCTGCCGATATGGTCTGTATCTACCCGATGGAATGTTATCAATGAAAATTTATGAAAAAACGTCAGTTTCCTGAATGATTTGGCAATCCGTGCTTCATACGGTATACAAGGTAACGTACATCCGGACCAGACTCTAATCTGATTGCCAGTCTGGGAACGCTGGAATCGTTGCCACAGGAATATGTGTCAACTCTTTATAAATTGCCGAATAATAAGCTGAAATGGGAAAAAGACCAACTCTTACAATATTGCAATTGACTGGGCATTTTGGAATAACAGAGTTTATGGCTCTCTCGATGTGTATTACAAAAAGGGCGTTGATCAGGTTGTTACGAAAAACGTAGCTCCTTCTACGGGAGCATCGGAAAGTGTTTCTATTAATGATGGAGATGTTGAAAATAGAGGCTGGGATTTGGCTGTATCTTTGTTCCTGTCCAGACTCGGAACTGGATGTGGAGTATATCATTTAATACAGGTAAGAACTATAATAAAGTATTGAATGCTGGAAACTCGGCTGTTACCTGGCAAGATTATATTGCAGGAACATTGGTGAGTAATGGTAATGCGATTAACAGTTTCTATTCTTACAAGTTTGATAAACTGGATGCACAGGGATATCCTACCTTTAAGGATGTTAACGAGAAGGATGAAGAGGGTAATGCTGTCGTTCATTCGCAGCAAGAGATGTATGACCGTGCCTTTGTCCTTTCCGGAAAACGTGAGCCGGACCTGACGGGCGGATTCTCTACTTATTTGAAATACAAGAATATTACATTCAATGCATTGTTCTCGTTTAGTTTTTGGCAATAAGATACGTTTGAACGATTTGTATGAGTCATCTGGACAACGGCTTCCTTATCAGACCAGAACATGTCCAGTGAGTTTCGTGAATCGTTGGAGAGAACCGGGTGACGAGGACAGAACTATTATACCGGTTTTTGTCGGATAAAAGTTTGCAGATCAATGATAAGGCTGTGACTTATCGTATTGCAGATAATGGATGGGATATGTATAATAAAAGTGATATTCGGGTAGTTTCAGGTAGTTTTCTCAGATGCCGTTCGATGTCTGTCCGTTATGATTTCAAATGTGAATGGTTGAAACCGATCTATCTCAAAGGAGCTAGTGTCATTTTGATGCTGGTAATGTTTTGTCATCAAAAGATAAAAAGTTTGAAAGGGAGAGATCCTGAACAAATCGGTTTGGTTCGAGAAGCATACCGACACAGCGTTCTTATTCGCTTCGCATTAGTCTTACTCTTTAATAATGAAAATGACGATGAAAAAGTATAATTTATATCTATTATTGCTAATAGTCATATTGTCATCATGTAGTGACTTCCTGGAGGAAAGTTCGCAGGATTTGATGATCCCGAAGTCGGTTAAAGACTATAAAGAATTACTCTTCGGTGAAATATTGAAGAATGGTGAAGTTTTACATCCTTATCTGGAGTATATGACAGATGATGTGAAAAGACCAGTGCTATTACGGAACTAATCCGGGTGTAATCTCGAATGATTTTTAGGGAAAGTGTATGGGCGTATTATACTTGGCAGGCTAATCCTGAAGTCGGAAAAACTGAATGAATTTTACTGCTGATAATGCATGGGTTTCTTATTTCCATAAGATTTTGATGACTAATATTATTTTGGATAACCTACCTAAAATGACGGGAACAGATATCGAACGTCAGGATTTGGCTGGAGAAGCCTATTTCATGCGTGCTTTTCGTACTTTATTAGCTCAAACCTCTATGGGCAGCCTTATCATCCCGCTTACTGCTGACCAGGATCTCTGTGTGCCGGTAAATAATGAGATCAGTCTCTGTCGGGACAAAATGATGAGGCGAGCGACTACTAATTCTGTGGTTTATGCACAAATGGAAAAAAAGATATAAATCAAGGCTGTCCAATGTTTTTAAAATGGTAGGGGAAGAGTATTTACGTCCGAAATTTTGCCTGGCGCCTATTTATTAGCATCGCGTATTGCTCTTTTTCAGGAGAAATATGATCAAACGATTTTGTATTGTGATTCGGTATTTAAAGAGTCTTCCCATGCTCTTTATAAGCTAAAAGAGAAAGACGATAATTATTTCTTTTCTCTTGCAATAAAAAATATTGTTTTCTTATGGAACTACAACCCTGAATCATACATGAGGGAAGACTTCAGGATATGCAGGCGAATTGGTTGTATCTGATGATCTACTGAAACAGTATTTGCAGACGATTTGACTAACTTCTCTTTTAAGCATACGAAAGGTTCGCAGAGGAGGCCTGTCGCGAAAGAATATAATATCATACCCCTATTAAATGGGTAGAATTTGCTACTGTTTATTCCAATGCTTTCCGTATTTCGGAAGCTTATCTGAATCGTGCTGAGGCTTTTTTGCTGAACTTGGCAATACGAACAAGGCTCTTGCTGACTTAAATGAGCTCCGTGAAAATCGTATGAAACCGGGAACTCCGCCGTTAGCTGTTGATGAAGACGGAATTGTAGCAACCGTACGTAAGGAACGCCGTAGAGAACTGGCATTTGAAGGATTCCGCTGGTTTGATTTGCTTGCGCAGGTATGGCTGCCCTCCCTTTGAAACATGCCCACAGTTCAAAAGGGAGAACGAAGGAGCAGATGTCTTCGAACTGAAAGAAAGGCTCATACGTGTTGCCGATTCCTAAGACGAAAGAAATACGGAAATAGAATATTCGACCGTCCGAATAGTGAACCTGTTAATAATGATCGATTATGAAGAAACTTATATTATTAATTTGTCATGCTGGCAGGTATGTCTTCTTGTTATCATGAAGATGCGTTAATCGTTCCTGATCAACCGGATAAGTATAACATTCTGACAGATGATCCGTCAGATCCGACACAGCATTTTTATATACCAGTTTTATCAGAAATATCAGACTGTGATTATAACCAATCCGACTGAGGCTGATTATAAATTCAACTTTACGGCGAATAACGGAATTAAAATAACTGCTCCCGAACAAAAGCAGGAGATTATTGATGAAGGGATTGAGTTTTTTTGCAAAAAGGTATTATTGAATTTGTATTCGGATAGTTTTTTTTAAAGAAGAATTTTACCTTTTTCTATATTGTTATCTGAAGAGGTCCGGATGGCCTCTTATGGTGAAAGACAACCATCATGAATTGCTATGCTAGTAGCAGCTTTATAGCCTTAGGTAATGTATCATCTTCTCTGAAAACAATGACCGATGAGGAGTTTGTGAAAATCAGAGCAGATGTGAATGCCAGCTTTTGGGCAAAGTATATGTCGGAAGTCAGAGGATTGTTTACTATTTCAGATGCTTTTTATGAAGCTAGTGAAGAAGTTGAACCGAAATTGTACGACCCGAACTGGTATCGTTTAAAGGAACGGACCCTAATGAAATCGATTTTTATAAGTATGGGGTGATTACTTATTCTGAGAACTCCTATATTGATGAAGATTGGCCGGATTTTAATTCCATTTATGCTCCTTTAAAGAGTGAAGACCTTGCGCAATGGATGAATTTCGTCTTTGAGAAAACTCCTGCCGAGATTCAGGAAATCTGCGATAAATATCCGGTAATGAAGAAGAAGTATGATGTGATTCGGGAAGCTATGCTTGAAAACGGATTCGATCTGTCCAAACTGGAACTATAGAACTTAAAAACAACATGATATGAACAAAATTTTCACTTTATTACTTGTAGGAGCATTAACTGCCGGAGCGGTAACTGCTAATGCCGAAAGTCAGATTTTTAAAAAGAAAAAAAAGAAAGCAAAAGCGGAAACAGAGCAGTCGGCGGCAAAAGATTCCACGAAGAGTAGTATGACCGAATACAAAAAAACTGCTGAAAGGAGCCAAGACGATTGATGGTATGTTTAAGATACACATCGTTAAGGATAAGTATTATTTCGAAATACCCTAAAGACTTGATGGGGCGGGATTTTATGATTGCGTCCAGAGTATCGAGTACCAGTAATAATAAAGATATAGCTGCCGGACAAATGCCCCGAAATCCGGTACTGGTAACCTTCTCAGCAGATAAAAAGAAAATCTACATGCACAAAAAGATGGTGCGCAATTTGTGTGACACTACTTCCAATATGTACGCTGCTTTTCAGCGCAACTTCTCGATCCTATTTGGGAAGCATATAAGATAGAAAGTCTTTCACCGGACTCTTCGGCATATGTCATCGATATGAGTTCGCTTTTTATAACGGATGTACCGGAATTCAGCCCATTTCGTTCGGAGAATATAATGGATGTATTGATGAAGAGAAAAGCATTGAAGGGAAGTCTTGTTTCTTCCAAGTCGGCTATCCTGGGAATGAAGTCTTTTCCGTTGAATATAAACATCAAGACGCTGATGAGTTATACTGTTGACGGAGGACCGTTCACTGTAACTATGACGCGTAATATTATTTTGCTGCCGGAGGAAATTATGCGTCCCCGTTATGGAGACTCGCGTATCGGTTATTTTGATGAAAGCAAGAGGTTTTATACTGAAAAGAAAGATGGTTTGCAAGAACTTACTTACATCAACCGATGGGATTTGCAACCAAAACCAGAAGATTTGGAACGTTATAAGCAAGGTGAGTTGGTGGAACCTCAGAAGCCGATTGTATATTACGTTGATACTGCTATCCCTGACAAGTGGAGAGATTACATAAAGAAAGGAATAGAAGACTGGCAGGTTGCGTTTGAGGAAATTGGATTTAAGAATGCGATTGTAGCGAAAGACTATCCTAAGGATGATCCTAATTTCGATCCGGATGATATTCGTTATAGCTGCTACCGAATGATTACCTCTCCGATACAAAATTCAATGGGACCTTCCTGTGCCGATCCTCGTTCGGGTGAAATCATTCAGGGGAGACGTCTTGTTTTTATTCAAATATCATTAAGCTGTTGCATAACTGGCGGTTTGTTCAGACTGCTACTGTTGACCCCAAAGTACGCAAGGCAGTGTTTGATGACGAGACGATGGGAAGTTCGTTACGTTATGTAGCAGCACGAGATCGGACATACCCTGGGACTGATGCATAACTTCGGTGCATCTTATTCGTATCCGGTGGACTCGCTCCGTTCGGCCACTTTCACTCAAGTATGGTACAACTCCGTCCATCATGGACTATACGCGCTATAATTATGTAGCTCAGCCGGAAGACAAAGGAGTTGCTCTGACTCCTCCGCTTTTGGGTGTATATGATAAGTTTGCCATCAAATGGGGATATAAACCTATATTTGATGCGGCATCTCCTGAAGATGAGAAAGCTACTTTGAACAAAGTGGATCAAAGAGAAAGAGAATGATCCGATGTACAAATACGGTCCGCAGCCTTTTATTAATGAGGTCGATCCTTCTTGTAAATCTGAGGATTTGGGTGATAATGCCGTGAAGGCAGGAAGCTATGGCTTAAAGAATCTGAAACTTATCATGAAAAACCTGCCGGAATGGACCTGTGAAGATGATCATCAATATGAACGCCTGACAGAATCATATCAGGAAGTGATTATGCAGATGCAACGCTACTTACTGCATGCCATGGTGTCCATCGGTGGAATTTATTTTGATGAGCCGAGACGGGACAGCGAAAAGCCTGTTATCCGTTTTGTGTCGAAAGCAGAACAGAAGGGAGGCATTGAAGTTTGTTATGGAAACCATGATGGAACTCCCGAATGGGTACTTGACAAGAAGGTGATTGAGTATACCGGTCCGACTTATTCGCCAAGTACTTTGCAGTCAATCATTATGAATCGTTTGTTCTTCACATACATTACATCCAGTCTTGTTTTGTACGAGGAGTTATATCCCAAACAGGCTTATACTTTTGCTGAGTATATGGATGATATTTATGATTTTGTGTGGAAGAAAACTATATCCGGTGCCCGGTTGAATATGTACGACCGTAACCTGCAAATTACTTATGTGGAAAAGTTGTTGAAAGAAGGAGGGAATGCTGAAACAAAAAAAATCTTCTCCATTCTCATTTAAAGACTTGAATGAAGTGGAGAAACAACTGCTTACGGATAATGTCGATTGGACGAAAAGCCGGCTTTGAACTCAACCCGCTCGAAGTGTGGATATGGTTAAGAATCCGGCTATTCATCAGAAGGTAATGGATAGTATAGTTTGCTGCGAAGCAAAGTAAATACGGGTGATGCTACTACCCGGGCACATTATCAAAGTCTTGTCTTTAAAATAAAAGCAAGCGTTAACGGAACAATAACTATTCTCTTAGATATTACTTCTTGGGGGCACCCGTCGCAAAGTGATTGTGGCGGGTGCTGTTTTATCCGGTCAATGGCTTTTTATTGCATCGCCAACTATCGCATTGCCAACGCCTTATTCTCCGGCCTCTTCCATGATTTTCCCCGGGACCTTGTCATTGATACCGCAGAGATGAAGAATACCGTGAATAATAAACCCGGTGTAGTTCATCATCATAAGCTGCCCCCTGAATTGCTCGGCATTGGTGCGTATCGTATCCAGACTGATGAACAGGTCGCCCGACAGACGATCACCTTCGCAATAATCGAAAGTAATGATATCCGTGTAATAATCGTGTTGCAGATATTGTCGGTTTACCTCCAGAATCTTTTTTCATCGGAGCAGAAGATATAAGCGATTTCACCGAGTCTTTTTCCATAAGAGGCAGCTACATTCTTTATCCATTCTGTAGTTTCCCGTTTTTTGATATCAGGCATCTTGACGCCTTCGGTTTGATAAGTTACAGCCATAATTGAGTCTATGATTTAAAAAGAAAAATAAATAACTGATTAAGATGGCGGCTATAATACCGGAGAAGTCTGCAATCAAGCCGCAGGTGACTGCATTCCGGGTTTTACTGATTCCGACGCTGCCGAAGTAAACGGCAAGGATATAGAAAGTGGTGTCCGAAGCTCCGCGTACTACGCAACTCATTCGGCCTACAAACGAATCCGGTCCCATCTCTTTCATCGTGTCAATCATCAGCCCATTGGCACCGCTACCGCTGAGACTTTCATCAGCGCTGTCGGCAATGCTCCCACAAAAACTGGTATCCACCCGCACAGACCGACTACATAACCAATACCCCCACAAGGAAATCCATCGCTCCCGAAGTACGGAATACGGCAATGCCTACAAGGAAGGCAACCAAGTACGGAATGATTCGTACGGCTGTCGAAGCCTTCTTTGGCACCTTCTACAAAAAGAATCATATACGTTAATCTTCTTCCGGACTCCTGTCAGAATAAACAGGATGATCACCCCGAACAGAAGAATATTTGCTATCAACGTAGAGTAAGTACCCATTTCCTCACGCGAAACGCTTAGAAACAGATAAATCAATCCGAAAAGAAAAGACAGATAACACCCATCAATATCAGGATAGGCTTGTTGATCAGATTGATCTTCTGGGCGATACTGACAGCTATGACGCCGACCAGAGTCGAGATAAAAGTACTCAGCAGGATAGGGATAAACACATCCGTAGGTTGGGCAGCAGCCCCATCTGCGCACGGTATACCATGATACTGATCGGGATAATGATGAGCCCGGAGGTGTTGATTACTAGAGAAACATGATCATCGGATTGGAAGCCGTATCTTTCTTCGGGTTCAGTTCCTGCAGTTCTTTCATTGCTTTGAGCCCCAATGGGTGGCAGCATTGTCGAGTCCGAGCATGTTGGCGGACATATTCATAAAGATGGAACCCAATACCGGATGCCCTTTGGGGAATGTCCGGAAACAGGCGGCAGAGTACCGGACTCAGAAAGCGGGCGAGTGCATTAATCAGTCCGCTATTCTCGCCGATTTTCATGATACCCAGCCAAAGAGCTTTACTACCTGGTCGTCCCAGAGATATTCGAAAGCGGTTTTCGAAGAGTCGCAGAAAGTTGGAGTTCATGATAGAGCAATACGTGTCTGAACGAAGCACTGAT
>VOFK01002900.1_pt1 | contig 14178 bp, 14 predicted proteins | sample 5384121 | NCBI WGS metagenome assembly VOFK01 (sample SAMN12384730, study PRJNA508395) | human gut metagenome | isolation source: healthy gut J | host: Homo sapiens | reverse complement strand
ATCAGGTAGCCTTCTGGCGTTCCGGTGCATATTGCTGTGTGTGCAGTGGCATCAATGTTGTAAAGATGCGCTATCCTCATGTTTTACTTATGTATGCGGAGGTTATGAATGAACTTTATGGCAGCTATAATACAGGTGGCGAGTATTGTTCAAAAACAGCTTTCGAAGCTCTTTCCGAGATACATACACGTGCCTTCAACGCTTGTGGTGACAAGGCTGCTGCAGAGGCTCATTTGACGAAACTCATTAATGAACAGGGCTTCTTTGAAACGATTGTTGATGAAAATGCCTGGGAATTGGCAGGTGAGGGTGTACGTAAATTCGACCTTATCCGTTGGAATCTGCTCAGTGCCAAGATTGACGAGTTCAAGGAGAGCTATCGTAATGCAGTGAATAATGGTTCATATCCGGCTAAAATTTATTATAAGTTCAAGGAGGATAATTTCACGATTGATGTAACCACATTCAATTACAACGAACCTGTGGAAGCCGGTTACTTTAGCGCCAATTTCTTCGGCAGAGAGACTACAGATGCCAAGCAGGAGCAACTGCTTGTTAATCTGCCCAGTATTTCGGCAGGATTGAACCGTGTAGTGAAAAACCGTTATTTTTGCTTCCTATCGCTTCTACCACGATTTCTACATCGAATGGCAAGTTGCATAATTTATGGATATAGTGATTAATCTTAAACACTCAAGGAAATGAAAAATATCAGAAATATATTGGCTAAAGGGGTATTTATGCTCCTTGTCTCTTTACTTGCAATGGCATGTACAGAGAAAAAGCGATTGGGGTATTGATGCCTCGTACAGCCGTCCGTTTGGAACCAATGAGGATGGTATAAATGTGACAAAAAGATGAAAAAAGTAGCTCGGGTTACGGTAACTTGGGGATGCCATGCCCGGCGTAGAATATTATATTCTTGAAATAAAAGCAAGAATGAGCTGACTGATGAAATTCCTATGGGATCGGAAGAGAACGGTAATCTTGTTTATGGGGAATACAGTAGAAAACCGCATATTGAAAGCTCCTTTTTTAATGACAATCTGGAAGCAGGTGCGGAATATTATCTGCGTATTAAGTCTGTGGCAAATGGCAAGGAATCCTATTGGGCTTATTTAGACGACCGTTCAAAAACAGTAACGGAAGAGGATGTATTGAATGTGCCTGCCGAAGAGGATCTTCCCGGGTTGCATCAGGTAAGGTACGTATGTCATGGAAGCTGGTCTGACAGTAACGCATTTCGAGATTGTGGGCGGTGCTGCTCCTATAGGAAGCGGCGGCTGAGGGAAAGCTGCTGCAGGAGAGGCATGGATTGAAGGACTGAAAATATTCACAGCTTATACTAATCAGCATTTATAATAATGAAACGTTACGCGGTTCACAGGAAGTGGTAGTGCCGGGGATTGGAAATAGAGTCTACCGTAGATGAGATTACAGCCAATACGGCAAGAACTTCTCTTGGGATAATACAGTGGATGTGGACCAATATATCTGTCAGCCCTCTTCAGCGCCTACTCCGACTGCCACCGGGCTGTTTCATAAGTGTTCTTTCGAGAGGCAATGAACATGCCGTTATTATACCGGAATCTGGAACCTACGGAATACACAGTTTATGCTTTCCTATAATGGGGCTATATTGCACGTGCTACATTTACAACAAAGAAAGAAGGGAAACCCGTTGGGAATATAATGGTGGTGAGCTTTTTAACAGGATTGGGATAACTTGTCCGGTAATAATTTTAGTGACAATCAGTGCAGATGCGGATTTGAGTAACAAATCTGAGATACCTGCTGCGGTTACTAATATTGTCTTTGGGGTGAGGAGCTACACAACTTGCGAAATTAGCTGTTAAGAATATGCAAACTTTATAAAAATAGAGTTTTATAATCTGAATATCAGTGCTTAGTAACGATTGTGTCGAATACAGAAGGTTCTTCTATAGCAAATATTGAAATAACTTCATGTACTATAGAAAATTATCGGGGTATTGTTCGTATGCGTAAGGTAAATGGGGAAAGTAGTCTGAAATTGAATATTGATGATGTATTATTAGAAACTTTGGGTACTAAAGGCACAAATAATACTATGGTATTGTTCAAACGGATGGAGCTGTGAAATCTGTAATCATTAATATGATGAACTCCCTCTTACTTTGCTAATCCAGGTGGAATCAATGCATCGCTCCTAAGAGTTGATAAGGCTGATAATTCTATTTCTGTAATTAAAAACTGTACTTTCTATAATTTAGTTGATAGAGATGCTCTTGTGAGAGGAGCGAAAGGTAGTCTTACTGTAGAAAATGTTTTATTTGCAGGTAGTAATACTTTCCAGATATTCTATGATGATAAAACTCTTCCGGCTTTTTAAATTGGTCGAAAGTTTATAGAACATCAGACCTTACTGTTTCAAAACCAGGTTCTACATCTACTACAGCTTTGTCCTATTCTTCATCCCAACTGTTCCCGAATGCATCTTCAAAGTACCGATGATGTGCTTGATTTGACTTTCGGTGCAGATATTCCGAATGAAGTTAAGATAATCGGTGATCCGCGTTGGAATAAATAATAAATTTAATAACATGAACTAATATGAATACAAAAAATCTATTTATACAGTAGGCAAATGCTTGCTCCTCTTGTTACTTATCTTCACAGGTTATGCCTGTGAAGATAACGATGAAGGCAAAGGAAAATACAAGTGCTCCCTGTTCTTATTTTCATGCAATATCAATGGTACGGAGGTTGATCTTGCCAATATTGATTCGGAAACGGAGAACAATTTGACGGCGGGTACTGATGGTTATGTGGAGTTTGTCTTTAGCAAAGCCATGCGCCAGACTCCGCCGACTAAGGATGAAGAAAACCGGTGAAGTGCTGACAACCGGAATTTATTTCAATGATAAGGTTGCTTCCAATCAGATTGTCATCAATTATGAGAAAGTCCGCTATCCTTATTCTGTCAGTGAAGGTTCCGAATGTTCCTTATTTATCGAGGCGGGTACATTGACGGATATGCAGCATCGTCCTTACAGCAAAAAGATATTTACTTTGAAAGTTTACAGCCACTTCCGGTATTTCCGGTGGAGATAGCGAAACGGTGTTTGATGCTGTTGTTGATGCAAACGGAAGAGGTGATTATACCACTGTACAAGCTGCTATTAATGCCGCTCCTGCCAATTTGACATCGCCTTACCTGATTTTTATTGCAGCAGGAACCTATAATGAATGTGTATATATACCTAAAAACAAAACCGTTTATTCATTTGATTGGAGAAAATCCTGACAGAGTGAAAATTCAATTTGCGTTGAATCGTGAGAGAGCAAACTAATTCGGATACATGGCCTTATTCTATTCACAATCCCTAATTCACCTGCGCGCCTTGCAGGATATACCACAGATCAGAATTGTGTAGTATTGATTAAAGCTACTGATGTTTATCTGGAGAACATTTCCATTATTAACTTGTACGGTGCATTGAAAAGCCGCTATGACGGTGGTCTTGAAAAGGTGGACAAGCTGAAGCTCTGTGTAGCCATTATGATAGATTGGCTATGAATAATTGTAAATTGGTTTCATTCCAGGATACGTGGTGGACGCGTTTCCAGAAAGTGAACGGAACGTATGGTATTTGCCGGGCTTATGTACAAAATTCATGGATTGAAGGTAGTACGGACTATATCTGGGGAAGTGGTGATGTGCTGATAGAAAACAGTACTTTTTATAACACGGGCAATGGTAGTTTTATTACGGCTTCACGTAGTAACGAAACCGATGATTATGGGTATGTGATGAAAGATCTGTACGATAGACGGTGAGGCAGGTATAACCGCTTTTTCTTTCGGACGTCAGCAATCAACTTCTGCGAAGGCGGTTTTCATTAACACTGCTTTGAAGATGGATATTATAGACGGTCATTGGACTGCGGGTAGCGCAGCGCCTGCTCTTTTGGCGAATATAATACGGTTGATAAAAAAATCAGGTAATTTCAACAGGAGATATGACAGTTGGTAGCGGCAGCAGTCAGTTTACTGCAAAAGTTCTTTCTGCAGATGAAGCTGCCGGATATACTTATGAGAACATCATTGCCAGAGAGGGATGGAATCCGAAACAGTATATGCAGACCCCAGGCACTACTATGGCTACCTTGGATGGTACTACTTTAAGTTGGAATGCAATAGACGGAGCTGCAGGTTATCTTATTTTTTGTGAATGGCGTCTATTTGGCACAGACTACCGAAACTTCGGTATCTGTTACGACTGCTGCTGACGGGGTATACACAGTCAGGGGAGTAGGACATTACGGCAGCATCAGTGCTGAATAATTGTTTTATAAAAAGCCGGTAAATCTGCTGCCGGCTTTTATGTATTAAAAAACTTACTTATGAGAATATTGAAACTCGTTTATTTTGGTTTGCTGTGTTTCATCCTTTCTGCTTCAGTAGTGGCATGTTCGGATGATAATCCGGTTTCTGGGGAACTTCCGTTCCGCCAGAAACTGATAATAATGGGGATGGAGATAATAATCCGGATACGGATAATATATTGGAAGAGTATCCTGCTCCGGACCGTTCTTCGATTGCTGCATTTCCGGGTGCATATGGCGCCGGTCGGTTTACTAAGGCGGAGCAGGTGGAAAGGTGTATGTGGTGACTTCATTGGCAGACACCAACGAAAAAGGGACTTTGCGTTACGGTATCAGCCAAAGCAGGAGCGCGTACGATTGTGTTTTGCAGTGAGTGGACTGATAGATTTGAACAGCCCGCTGAAAATAGTAAATGGTGACCTGACAATCGCCGGTCAGACAGCTCCCGGAGACGGTATTTGTTTGAAAGGTTATCCGGTTTCTGTACAGGCTGATAATGTCATTATTCGTTTATGCGTTTTCGAATGGGATCTGATAATTTCACAACTGAAGGTGAGGCGGATAGTGGCGATGCACTTTGGGGAAAGCAACATAAGAACATTATCATAGACCATTGTTCCATGAGCTGGTGTACGGATGAGTGTGCTTTCCTTTTATGATAATAGCACTTATTTTACTATGCAGTGGTGTATTATCAGCGAGTTTGAACCGTTCTGTACATACCAAAGGTAATCATGGGTATGGAGGTATTTGGGGTGGCTCACCTGCTACGTTCCACCATAATCTTCTGGCACATCATAGTAGTCGTACTCCTCGTCTATGTGGCAGTAGGTATACCGGTAAACCCGGCAATGAAAAAAGTAGATTTACGCAACAATGTCTTTTATAATTGGGGGACCTACCAATGGCGGCTATGCCGGTGAAGGAGGAAGTTATAATTTTGTGAATAATTATTATAAACCGGGGCCTTCTACCAATAAAAAAAAATCCGATATTGTCAATCGCATTTTTCAGCCGAATGGAGATGATGGAAAAAATAAAAATGCAAAAAGGAACATGGGGAATGTTTTATCTGAATGGTAACTATTTTGATGGTACATGCCCTCAATTAAATCCTGCTTATCAGTCTTTGCTGGAGGAGGTGAACAATGATAATTGGGTCGGTTTGCAGCCGAATGAGACATCCGGTGTACTCTTACCTTCCGGTGGAAAGTCTGCTATTCAGGCTAACTCGGAATTTACAATAACCGATGATGCGGCATTATTTACGCAGTCTGCTTCAGAAGCTTATAAAGCCGTACTGCTGTATGCCGGTGCTTCGTTGAAGTCTGATGCGGTGGACGAGGCGTATAGTAGACAATGTACGTAATGGAATTATACGGCCTCAGGAAGTAACGGCAGTGTGCTGGTACTTATTGATAAGGCAACGGATGTGGGAGGATGGCCTGTATATGTGAAGAGAATGCCCCTGTGGATACAGACGGCGACGAATGCCCCGGATGCTTGGGGAGGCAGCCAATGGGCTGAATCCGAAAAGTTCTGCAGATGGAGTCAAATATAATCTGAGTAAGGAATATACAAATTTGGAAGTATATATCAATAGCTTGGTAGAGAAACTTTATCCGGCTAAATGATATTTGTGTAATATATTTGGATTAAAAACGGATAAGATATGAAAGGTATATATGGTTGTTCTATTTGCTATTTGTTTTGGGGATTCGGGGTTATTTCCTGTTCCGGGGAGATAATCCGATTGTAGATCGGAAGGAAATATAGGTAGCTTAACGGCGACACGTGAAAGCAATGGTGAGGAAAACGGCTCTCCTGATACCGGAGTGAAAACATTGGACTATGGCGAGTTATTTTTTCCTTATGCTGAAGGTCATGGTCGCAATGCGACCGGTGGCCGCGGAGGTGCTGTATATGTTGTGACACGTTTGGATGACCCTACCGGAAAGCCGGAAGGAACACTTACGATATGCAGTAGAAAAAGCGGTGCAAGAACTGTTGTTTTGCAATTTCCGGTACTATCATGCTGGAACGTGAAACTTAAAACAAAAAATGACAATCTTACGATTGCAGGGCAGACCTCGCCGGGAGGAATCTGTATAGCAAGATTATCCTTTTACCATAAACTCTGATAATGTGATAATCAGATTTATTCGCTTCCGTCCGGGTAATATCAATACGGATAATGATGGTCTGGGAGGTTCGGATAATAAGAATATTATTATCGATCATTGTTCTGTGGGAGTTGGGGAACGGATGAAGGGGATTGTCTGTATATGGTTCAGGAATATACTACGGTACAGTGGTGTTGGGTTTGCGCAGTCATTGCGAGCAACTCCTGCCAAAAATAACAGGAGAGAAATTTAATACTCATGGATACAGGAGGCAATTGGGGAGGGACACTTATGCTTCTTATCTCACCATAATATAATTGCTCATTGCGAAAGCCGGGTACCACGTCTTGGACCTCGCTACACGACATTGGCTCTTGATAAGGGGTGAACTTGTTTGATATACGCAATAATGTGTACTATAATTATGCGGAGAAGGCTGTTATGGCGGTGAAGCTCAAAAGGTGAATCTTGTAAACAATTATTATAAACCCGGACCTGCAACTAAACTTTTTACCGGCGGTAAGGAAAAACGTCAGTATCGCATTGCCAAAACCCGATGTGTATCCGAAAGATTATTCGGGAGCAGATTATAAAAATGGCTTCAGACTGGGGCAGGTTTATGTTGAGTGGAAACGTGTGGAAGGATATAGTGACGTGACTGCCGATAAGGCAAGATGGTGTATTCGGACAAATGGATGCTAAAAATTGCGAAGGCGGGAGAGTTCAGCCCTTTGGAAAGAACATACAAGCATAAAGGTAAATTCTCCTGTTTCCGGAGCCGGACATGTGACGACCCATTCTGCCGTTGATGCTTATGATATGGTTTTTACAATATGCCGGTGCTTGCAATTATAGAGATAAGCTTGATGAACTTATTATAAGTGATGTCAGAAAAGGTGTGGCAACTTGTACAGGCAGTGCCAAAGAATGGGAATCATTGAAGGGATGGTCGGATAATAAGCCGGGATATATCAATAAGCCGTCTGACATTGGTACTAATGCCGGACAGTTGGATGAAAGGATTCCCGGTTCTGGCAACAGATACTGAAATATGCACTGAAGATACTGACGGTGACGGAATTCCGGATTATTGGGAAAAAAGGAATATGGGCTTGATTTTAAGAAAAAATGATGCGAATGAACGGACTGTTGATGTTAATGGTAAATATACTAATATCGAGATGTATATGAACAGTCTTGTACACGGTATTATGGCGGCTGGTAGTAAAGGCGGTGCTGTGGCTGATTGAGATGTGTTTTGTTTAAAAAAATTTGTTATGAAAAAGAACTTTTGTTATTGGCTGTCTGCATGGCAGGGGTTATGGTATCTTTTTGTTTCTGAGGCATTTGGACAGAGTTTTGCCGGTATATGATACTCCCGACCGTTCTAAGATTCCGGCTTTTCCGGGTGCAGACGGAGCAGGAAAAACACAACCGGAGGAGCCGGTGGTGAGGTATTGGTCGTAAAAAACTCTTTGAAAGATGACGGAACAGAGGGTACTTTACGTTGGGCCTTGAGAAAGAAGGGACCTCGTACTATAGTTTTTTGCTGTTAGTGGCTTGATTGAATTGCAGTCACCTCTGAAAATTAATAACGGTGATGTTACCATTGCTGGACAAACAGCGCCGGGAGATGGTATCTGTTTGAAAAATTATACGTTGAGCGTACAGGCAGATAATGTAATAATCCGTTTTATCCGTTCGCGTATGGGGGCAGAGATAAAACAAAAGGCGATGATGCGATGAATGGTTTTTAAACATCATCGTAATATCATTATTGACCATTGCTCCATGAGTTGGAGTACCGATGAATGTGCTACTTTTTATGATAACAACAGTAATTTTTACGTTGCAATGGTGTATTATCAGCGAAAGCCTTGCAAATTCCATTCACGAAAAAGGTGCTCATGGGTATGGTGGTATATGGGGCGGTCAAACGGCGTCTTTTCATCATAACCTGCTGGCGCATCATATGAACCGTACTCCGCGTTTATGCGGAAGTCGTTATACTGGCAAGCCTGAAGATGAAAAAGTGGATTTGTTCAATAATGTAATCTATAATTTTGGTAGTGATGGAGCGTATGCCGGTGAAGGAGGAAGCTATAACTTTATAAATAATTATTATAAACCGGGACCTCATACGGCTACTAAATCATCTTTTACAAACGTTTGTTTACTGCTTATTCCGATGATGGGGAAACATCAAAATGTAAAAGGAACGCATGGTGTATTCTTCTTTTCCGGAAATTATATGGATCCTACTTGTGAAAAACTGAACGAGAAACAACGTCAGGAGATGATGTTGGTTAATAAGGATAATACAGTTGGATTGATAGTGAAGAATAATTTTGCTCGAAAAGCGATTTGCTGGCAAAGCAGCCGTTCGATTTTGCAGAACGTACTTCTTTGCAGTCTACATGGGATGCTTTTGAAGCTGTCCTTCAATTTGCCGGCGCATCATACAGCCGTGACATAAATGATAAGCGTATTGTAGAGGAAACCCGTAAAGGGATATATACCAATGAGGGTAGTCATGGGAGTACAAATGGCATGATAGACAGACCGGAGGATGTTGGTGGGTGGCCTGAATATAATTCTAAAACAGCTTTGGCTGATGCCGATTTGGATGGTATGCCCGATGAATGGGAGATAGCTAACGGGTTGAATCCGAATGATGCCTCGGATAGTAAAAAATTATAACTTAAATGCAAATTATACGAATTTGGAGATTTATCTGAATAGTTTAGTGGAACATCTCTTTCCCTAATGAATCTCTTCTTTCTTAAATAGGAGCATTTGGTAACTATCCTAAAGAATAAGATGGTATATGGAAATGATTGATTATAATTACTCCATATACCATCTTTATATTTAATATTCTGTATTGTCTACTAATTCTTATCTATTCAGACATACTATTTTGGAAAAAAGAATCTGAGCCTATTTATGAGATAGCATCAATAAAGACTTGGAATTTTAAATGTATATGTAACCTACACTATGGTAAACTAATCGGTAGGGAGAAACGTATATCTTTCTCCGGCTTTGGTCTTGATGTCATAAATATACGATTGCTGCTTTTGAGGTACTGATAGGGTGCACTGGCTGCAACCAACGGCTTCCGTATCGGTTGGGATAGCAGCAGCGGATTATTGCATGACTCTTCTGCCGCCGGTGCCAGCTTTTCTCCATTCAGATATAAAGGGGAGGTGGTACGTATGCGTAAGGTTCCGCCGATGGTGGAAGTTATGGTAACCGTTTGCACTTTCCCTTTTTCCCATTTCATCTCTTCCAGCAGAAAACCGCCGCGACAGCGAATTCCTTTTATAGTGCCATGTTCCCACACATCGGGCAATGCAGGCAGGAGATGAATGGCACCGTCATGGCTTTGTACAAGCATTTCGGCTATGCCGGCCGTGCAGCCGAAATTGCCGTCTATCTGAAAAGGCGGATGGGCATCGAACAGATTAGGATAGGTTCCCCCGTTTTGTCCGCGTTCATCGGTGGTGGGGTGGAGTTGTTCGGTAATCAGTTTATAGGCGTGATTACCGTCGAGCAGCCGTGCCCATAGGCAGACTTTCCATCCCATAGACCAACCGGTGGAGTGGTCTCCACGGGCAATCAGCGATTTCTTGGCCGCTTCAAAAAGAACGGGAGAATTATAGGCGCTGATTTGACGGCCGGGATATAGTCCCCATAGGTGGGAAACATGACGGTGGTGATCCTGAGGATTGTCCCAGTCTTCCATCCATTCTTGCAACTGTCCCCAGCGTCCTACCTGCATGGGTGCCAAATGCTTGGCTACGGTTTGCAAGCTGTCTGTGAAGGATTCATGCTCATTTATTAAAGTGGCGGCTTGAATGGTATTGTGGAAGAGGTCGTAAACCATTTGATTATCCATCGTAGCACCGGCAGCAATTACAAAATCGCGTTTACCGTTAACAGAAGGACTGTTTTCCGGTGAATAGGAGGGAGCTACTACCAGCCAGTTGTTTTGGGGTTCGCGTACTAAGAAGTCCAGATAAAATTCGCAGGCGCCGCGCATAATCGGATAAACCTCTGCCAAATAGTTCTTATCGCCGGAGAACAGATACCGATCCCATAAGTGCTGGCAGAACCAGGCGTTACAAGTGGGCCAAACGCCATATTTAGGACCGTCTACGGCGCCTCGTACTGCGCCATATATCGGTCCGGTGTTGTGATGCAACGTCCAGCCACGGCAGCCGTACATGGCGGCACTCTCGCGACCTTGTATGGCTACTTCTTTTACCAATTGCAGAAACGGCTCGTGCATTTTCGGGCAAGGCAGTGGTTTCTGCCGGCCAATAATTCATTTCTACGTTAATGTCGGTGGTGTACTTCCCGTCCCAGGGAGCGCGTAACTGATAGTTCCAGATGCCTTGCAGGTTGGCGGCTTGTCCACCCGGCTGTGAAGAACATATTAAGAGATAACGTCCGAATTGGAAGTATAGGGCAGCCATTTGCGGATCGGCAGTAGAACTGAATTCTTTTACACGCCGGTCTGTCGGTTTCTTTGATTTGGGAATTGCTGCCCAAGTCGAGGGAAACGCGGTTAAAGTATTTTTGATAGGCGGCAATGTGGGATTCTTTTTCTTTTTGCGTAGTTCTTGCCGGCCTGCTTCATGTATTGCCGTGCGGTTTTTAAGTGCATCTCCCGATACGTCTTTGTAGTTTATGAAGTTTGTGCCGATGGATACGTACAGAACAACGCTATTGGCATTCTTGACTTGCAAAGTACTGTCGGAGGTTGCTTTTAGCGTACCGCCGTTATTCTCAATCCGGGTAAGTGCGGTGAATCGAACCTTCCCCTCAATGCCTTCGTGGTCGTTGGCCTTTCCGTTGAGTTGGAATTCGTTGCGGGAAGAGATGCGGTGCTCTGTGTTTTCGGTATAAGGAGTGGTGTAATGCGCAGTGAAAGAAATGCTTCCTTTTTTCGTGGCTGTTAGTCTGATAACTAATAACCGGTCGGGAAATGAGGTGAATGTTTCCCGTACGTAGGTAACGCCATTGGCTGTGAAACGGGTGGTGGCTATTGCCTTTTCAATATCCAGATCCCGGTAATAGTCATCGTATTTACTGATTCCTTCAAAATCGAGATGCAGTGTGCCGACCGTTTGATACGGCATTCCATTGGCGGATTGTGAACAGATGGCAGGGGCCGCATAACTCTTGCGCTTCTTTATTTTTCCCCTTCGAATATCAGTTGGCGTATGCGGGGCAACGCTTCTTTGCCTTGGGATTGGTGTTGTTGTGAGGTGAACCGCCCCAAACAGTCTCTTCATTGAGCTGGAACCGTTCGTGTATGGGGTCGCCGAAGACCATTGCTCCCAAGCTTCCGTTGCCCAATGGCAGAGCTTCTACCCATTGTCTGGCAGGGCTGTCGTACCATAGTTTCAGGACGGTATCATTTTTGTGCCGTGACCTTACCGCCGATACAGCAAAAGGTAAGGATTAGCATGAACCATTTTTTGATCATAGCTTGTCAGTTTATCCGTTTTAAGATTTCTTCCGCTTTGTCTGCGATATAATCGGGGTGAAACTCCTCTAACTCTGTCCGTGGGCGAAAACCCCGGTTACTCCGCAAGACGTTACCCCGGCATTGATTGCCGTCCCGCATATCCACGCCGGAATCTCCTACATAAAGCACATCTTTCCTATCTGTTTTGGCAATGGATAGAATATCGTCTACAATGGTCGGGTCGGGTTTCACGTTTACTCCTTCCCGTTGGCCGAATACGGCGACAAAGTTTATTTTCGGGAAATAGTGAGCTATCAGTTTTTGAGTTGCTGATTGGTATTTATTGGATGCAACCGCTATTTGCAGTCCCTGCGACTGTAATTGTTCCAGCAGTTCGGGTATGCCGGGATAGGGACGGCTCTTGTCGGCATTGTGTGCATCGTAGTAAGGAATGAATTCCTTACGGACACGGAGCACATTTTCCTCGCTCTTTTTCTCCTTCGGGAAGGGCTCTGCTCAAATAGTTTGTTGATTCCGTTGCCCACCATGAAGTTATAGGCTGATTCCTCGTGTGTAGGGTAACCAAGTACGCTCAAGGCATGATTGGTGCTTTGCGCCAAATCGGCAATGGTATTTAATAATGTACCGTCTAAGTCGAATATAACAAGTTTCTTCATTGTTTTCTCTTTTTATTTTGGGAACAAATTTAGATATAAATCACGATTTATATGCCAGTGGGATATGAAAAAATCAAGACCACCCCTATCTTTATGGCGTGGAGGTCTCAGTGTGTGAGCCTCAAAATAAATGTTTCACGAGCTCTTAGTCTCAAAATGTAATAGCCTATGCGGATAGTATGTGGTCTTGACGTACACAAAGATAGTGTATTTGTTTGTATTCTCAACGAAAAAGGTGAGAAATTTGAAGCCAAGTACGGTGTTTTGACACCTGAACTGGAAGAGCTGCATCAACTTCTCCTTACTCATGAAGTTAAGGAAGTTACTATGGAAAGCACCAGTATTTACTGGTATCCCATCTGGCGCATTCTCAGTGACATAGAATGTCTGAAGTTGGTCAACCCCTACTTCATCAAGCAGCTTCCCGGCAGAAAAAGTGATGTCCGTGACGCTGCCTGGATAGCCGAATGTACCATGAAGGATCTCATCCGTGGCAGTTTCGTGCCGGATGAGATAGTGCAGCGCATGCGTCAGTATAACCGACGCATTTTTGACTTGAACAAGGAGAAGGTCTATAAACTGACCAAACTGGATGCCTTGCTTCAACGTTGCAATATCCGTATCAGCAACTACGTATCTTCTACAGACAGTAAGAGCTACAAAGATGTGGTGAAATTGCTTTCCGAAGGAATTGTCAATGCGGAAAAGCTGACGGAGGCCATCCATGGACGGACGGTGAACCGTGTCGGAAAAGAAGTAATTACAGCCGCTCTGACAGGAGTTGTCAATGAAGTGGACATAGACCTGATACGCCAGTACCGGGAGGAAATCCTTATGGATGACAAGCATCTGAAAGAGTGCCAGGAAAAACTGACGGAAATCTGCAGGAAAGAGTTCCCCAGGGAGTTCGATAATCTTCAGACGATACCCGGTGTAAAGGAACGCTCGGCAACCTCCATACTCTCTGAATTAGGGGCCGACATGAAGATGTTTATTACAGCGGCTGCATTGGTGTCGTGGTGCGGGCTCAAACCACGGAATGAAGAAAGCGCAGGAAAAATCAAATCACGAAGAATCACACATGGTAACAAGTACATCAGAAAGACTATGATTGAATGCGCATGGGGAGCCAGCCGGACACAAAACTGTTTTTACTCGAATTTCAGTTACACACAAACTGTCGTCAGAAGGAAGAATGCCATGAAAGTGAAAGTGGCCATAGCGCGGAAAATGCTTGTTGTCATTTGGCACGTGTTGAGTGATGGTGTTCCATACAATGATTATAAGAAGCCTGAAGCTATTGCAGAAGGCAACTCATAATATACCGCTTATTGTAAGGCCAGTATCTTTGTGGTAGCATAGACTCCGTTTTGCAAATTGACTGATGCTTTAAGCGGCTTAGAATGCCAGTGTTAGGAAATAAAGCCTGAAGAGGAAAATGATACTTTTTATATTGTATATCTGACTGCTCTTGATAGAACGGTCAATACATTCATGCTCATTAACACCATAAACTAAGTAAAGGAGCCATA
>VOFK01002237.1_pt1 | contig 14187 bp, 31 predicted proteins | sample 5384121 | NCBI WGS metagenome assembly VOFK01 (sample SAMN12384730, study PRJNA508395) | human gut metagenome | isolation source: healthy gut J | host: Homo sapiens | reverse complement strand
GGAACAAGACTCTGTAAAAATCAGATGCAATTGCCATAACAGACACCTCCATTGTTTAATTTCACTTATATTATATGCAGGAACAAGCCAAGAATCAATATAAAAATTGTATTATTTTCTTTATAATTTTTCATTATTATTTATTGTTCTTATTTCATGTTCACAGGACTATACACGGTATATGTATACGTTCCATCCTCATTTTTTCACAATAGAATCCCCAACTGTTCCAAAAGCGTTCCATCGGAAGAAAAAATGCAAAGACCGTCTCACCCCCATTTCTTCCGGCAATGTTTTTATGCTGTAATCTGCCACCTCAGCATCTGACTGCATATGAATATTGCCGTCTACCTACTGAGGACTTATGCGTAAAAAAACTGATTTTGCTATGTCCCGGCTTCTTCACCTATTGGGACATATAGCGGAAAGGTTGCCCTTTATGTCCCGGCTTCTTCATCTATCGGGACATATATGGAAAAACTTGCTTACTATGTCCCGGTTTTCATCAAAAAAGAGGATGTTTGGGCATACTTTTTTCTGTATATGTCCCGCCTAGTTCTGTTTCCAGGACTTTTTACTTCCCTTTTTTCTACATATGTCCCGCGTCTCTCTTTCCCCGACTTTTTACTTCTCTTTTTTCTACATATGTCCAAAACTCCCCAAAAACTATAAACTGCCAAACAATGCTTTTTCAAATATATATCAACGCATTTCTCGCAGGCGCAAACGCAGACGAAACATAACTTTTCACAAGTTTCCTTTTAAATAGCAACTTTGCAGACATATAAAATTTAGCTTTTGCTAAAATGATATTAGAAAACAGAGTTTTAGTATTTTCATTTTATGTATTCTGGTATATCATAAGTCCAGCACCGCTTCTTGACTAATGCTGTTTGATGTGAATATATCTGTTTATTTATAATTGAGTAAACATCCCCAAAATATACAAAACCAATTGCTTTTTTGCTGAATATGTATTTGTCGCACGAACAAGACGGTGACAAATTTTTTTAATCGGCTCATTTATCGTTTTATATAGCATTGCTCTGGAAAACGGTTTTTATGAAATAATATCAGGAGAAACCCATGATCTATTTAAAAAATCCCCTGTGCCTTGGCATGGAAGAATCAGAATATAAAGAAATGCTCGCTCTGGGCGGTATGCGCCAGAAACATTTTGAAAAAAAAATGAAGTGATTTTTTGTCTGCCGGATGCACCACGCACGAGATCGGGCTGGTGCTGTCCGAAAGCGTTAATATTGAAAATCTCGACCTGTGGGGCAGCAAAAGCATTTTGAGCAACATCGGTGCCGGACAGGTTTTCGGGGAAACTTATGCATTTTCCCGCGAAACACTGATGGTCGATGCGGTTGCTGCCCAGCAGACCGATATTCTATTCTGGAATCTGGATATTCTTGTCCACACGCCGCATCCCGCAAGCACCTGGCAGCCAAAATTTATCCGGAATCTGCTACAGATCTCCCTGCGCAAAAAAATCTCGCGCTCTCCCAGCGGATTTTCTGTACAACCCCGAAAACGATCCGCGGGCGGCTGCTTGTCTATCTGTCAAACCAGGCGGCAAAAGCCGGCAGCAATTATTTTAAGATTCCGTTTGACCGGCAGGGGCTGGCAGACTATCTGAACGTCGACCGCAGTGCGCTTTCCAAAGAGCTTGGCAAAATGCGGGACGAAGGAATTCTGACCACCCGGAAAAATGCGTTTACCCTATACGGATTGTCTCATGAGCCGCTCCTTTATGTTTCATTTCCAAAGGCCTTTCACTAATAATACAAACGAAAAATCGGAAAGGTTACAAAAAAAAGGAACCCTGTCCGGATATCTTTCCGGACAGGATTCCTTTTTATTATGTTCCCCTTACTCTGCCAGCTTAAACCTGCCAACCAGATTTTTCAGTCCTTCCGACTGTGCGGAAAGCTCCTGGCTTGTTGCAGAAGTCTCTTCCGCAGCTGCGGAGTTGCTCTGTACGACACTGGAAATCTGCTCGATTCCCCTGCTCGATCTGCTTTAACATATCTGCCTGCTCGGTAGAACTCTCGCTGGCGCCCTTTACCGCATTCGCAAAATCATTCATGGATTCAAGAATCTTATTTAATGCAGCAACCGTCTTTTTCTGTAATCTGGTTTCCGTTTTCAATTTCCTGCAGAGATTTTTCAATCAGATCGCGGTATTGACTGCCGCCTGTGCACTGTCACCCGCCAGTTTTCCGATCTGATCTGCCACAACCGCAAAGCCTCTTCCGGCTTCACCGGCACGTGCTGCCTCAATGGAAGCATTCAGGGACAACAGGTTGGTCTGACTTGCAATCTCCTCGATGGAACCGATGATGTTTTTGGATTTCCTGTGAGGTACTGCTGATCCGCTCCATGGCATTGGTCAATGCCTGTAATTCTTCTCTGCTTTGATCTGCCTGTTCTACGGCAGTGCGTACCATCTGGTAAGCCCCGGAAGCGCTCTCTGCGCTGGATTCTGCAATTCCGCTGACACTCTCTACCGTTGCTGTCAGTTCTTCTACGGCACCTGCCTGCTCGGTGGCACCTTCTGCCAAAGCCTGTGCCCCGCCTGCCAGCTGCCGGAACCGGATGCAACCTGCTCGGATGCTTCATTAATCTGTGTCAGGGTATCACTCAGTTCATGTTTTAATTTGCTTATGGACTCATACTGCTGTCTGAAATTTCCAATATAAATCTGTGCATTATTACTGGATACATTGAAATTTCCTTCTGCCATTTCTCCCAGAAGATAACTGGTATCCTGCACAATCACCTCCAGAGTTTTGCATGCCTGCCGGAAATTACCGGCAAGTTTTTTTCCGAGTTCGTCTGGAGATTCATAATTTATTTCCACATCAAGCTGTCCTGCTTTCAGTTTCTCAGCTGCACTTTCCAGTTCCTGAATCGGCTTTAGCATAATTCCGGTAATGGTGGTCCGGATGACAGTGGAGAAAGCCACTGCTCCTGTTCCTATGAGAATCATCAGAATAATGCTCACAATTCCCGTTACCCTGGCAGATGTATACTGACTCTTTGCCTCTGCGGATGCCACTTTTCCGATATCAACCAATATATCCTGAAGTTTCTCTGTTGCATCATTATAATCGGAATTAAACAGTGCCAGAGCTTCGTCATTTTTATTCTGCTGCGCCAGGTCCATGAGCGCTACCCGCTGTTTTTTTCAGTTCTTCTATCGCATCTTTTAATTCCGCAACTTCCTTTTTATCATGAAAAAGACTTCTCCAGTGTGGTAACATTTTTTTCCAACCTGATCTGCATACTGCTGTGCCGAATTAAGATAACTCTGTGTGGAAGCTGTATCATCGGTTGTCATCGACCACAAAATATATTTTCCCACAAGCTGTATATCTTTACGGATTTCCATCTGCAATGTGCTGTTTGCATATGCTTCCCTGTAAAACTTATAAGTATCCACATTCATCATTACAATGGAAACAAGCGAAACAACCATAGCAACAGCAAACGTTACAATGACTGTAGTAAATGCATACTTCAACTTCATTCCTACCTTCAGTTTTCGGTAAAAACTCTTCCATTTTTTTCGTCCTTCCATTTTCTCTGTTCCTTTCTTTATTCCGCTTTAAAATACTATTTTTATCATACGCCTTTTTTCCCTCCCACTGCAATGTTTCTGTCGAAAATATGCGAATTTTATCTTTTTCCACACTCAGAAATTCCCCCTGGTTTGTCCCCTTTGCATTCCAATAAAATGATGGTACAATGATGACATAACACAAAACATCTGTTTTACATATATTGTTGGAAATGGAAATGGAAATGAAATGGAAAAAGCACAGATTCGAATAATCCGAAGCAAAAGAAAAAAACCGTTGCACTGGAAATCCGTCCGGATTTATCGGTTCTGGTAAGGGCACCTTACTGGATGGCAGACTGGCAGATCCGTAAATTTGTCGATGAAAAGATCAGACTGGCTGTATGCCCATCTCCGGGAAATGGAACAAAAACAAAAATTGGAAGCTGCACGCCCGAAAGCCGCACCTTTAACTCCCGGGGAATTGCAGGTGCTTGCAGATGAAGCACTGCGCGTAATTCCGGAACGGGTACGGTTTTATGCCCCGGTTGTCGGCGTGACCTATGGCAGGATCACCATACGAAACCAGCGTACACGCTGGGGAAGCTGCAGTGCAAAGGGCAATCTTAACTTTTTAACTGCCTGCTGATGAAAGCACCGCCGGAAGTGCTGGATTACGTGGTTGTCCATGAGCTGTGCCACCGGCTGGAGATGAACCATTCACCACGCTTCTGGGCACAGGTGGAGCGTGTGCTTCCAGACTATAAGGTTTCCCGCAAATGGTTACGGGAACATGGCAATGAGCTTATGGATTTAAACCCATAAGAAGGAGATACCGGTATTCCTGCATCTCCTTCTTGCTTTTCATGTTATTTTTTACATGTAATATCGTTCTGTTCTCAATTACTTTCTATTGTATAAGTCCCCTCTTCAAAATTTACATACAATTCGGCATATGCCCCGTCATATTCCCAGCGGATTTCCAGAGAACTCTCCTCTCCGGAGATTGTCACCTCTGCACCTTCCGAAAATGCCTTATGGGTATTTCTCATACGGATTAGCGCAAGCTGTTTTTGAACCACATCTTTTTTCAGTCCTTCCGCGATCTGATCAACGGAAAGATTTGTCCGGTTGATTTCCTTATGTCCGATTCCCTGCACGCTGCACCGCTTCATGGTCATTTTTTCCGGCAAACAGATCCAGATACCAGATCTGCGGTTTGCCCGGCATAAACATCTGGATGGCCCGGCCAGAAGCATTTTTTCATCCGACTCTCCCAATGCACTGTAGTACGTGGCATTTACCTGATAATACAGATTCTTTTGTCCATGTAAATTTTTTTTGACCATGCCCCCACGGGATACAATCCGGTCAATTAACGACTGGATCTCCTCTTTTGTTGAAGCAGTCCCTTTAAATCCAGAAGCGGGATACCGTCGTGACAGCCAAGCATGTTGACCGTGGAGATCTTCTTTTCCACAATTTCCTTCGCCCATGCCGCAAGGTATGTTCCGCGCCTGTTCTCAATCGCATCAATGACCAGTCCCGGCAGGAAAAAAATCGTAAGTCGCATAGCCTTTTTTCTGCAAGCGTCTGGTATATTTTTTTCGTCATACGCTGCGTGGATTTCCGGCAAAAAGCGTAAGTCCCAAAGGTTCTGCCAGCGCATGAATCTTCTGTAAAAGTTCCCATGTCTCCGGATCATTGAGGAAGTTTTTCTTTCCCGGTGTCTTCGGCGCATAGGCAAAGGCATCCAGCCGCACGATCGCCGCTCCATAAGAAGCTATTTTCTCCAGTGTTTCACGATAAAGCTCCCACACCTTTGGCGACTGGATGTTTACATCCATCTGTCCAAGATAGTGTCTGCCATGCACTTCCTGATAAAAGGTATTCCAGTACGGCACCTTTTTTCCATCCGGAAATTCCACCATCAGGATCGGCAGCCCGGGTTTGCGGAAAAACATCTGCTTCAGGCAGCTTTCCTCCGGCTGGATATAGCCTTCCTCCGTCATGGTTCCATGCCCTTCCCAGAAGCGGTTCCAGTCGATGAAAAAATCGCGGTACGCAGAAGCCTCCCCCTTTTTCCACAAGATCCCGAAACTGTGGGGACTGTGCGGAAGCATGGTTTAAAAATAAAATCGAGTTTCAGATTGATTCCCATATTCTTTAACTGGTCAAGGTCTTCCCGGTCGGCAAGCTGCTCATTCAGGTCATAGTCGATCACGGAAAATCCCCGGTCGAGATCGGAATGATACAGACTCGGCAGAATGTAAAAGGAAGAAAATACATCCTGCATTGCCTCAGTTTTTAGCAATGTTACAATATCTCCCAGATTTCCTCCAAGGCTGTCGGGATATGCATTGAGCATCGGTTTATGGTTCATAAACTCTTCCGTCCTTTCCCACGATTAATCCTGCATTTTTGCGCTGCACTTCAAGTTTTTCCTGTTCCAGTTCTACCACGCGGCAGATAAACGGGCTTGCGGCATTCTCATCGCGGTTTCTGCGGATGCGCCGCTCCTTTGTCTCCTCCGGGGAACTTTCCAGGAAGACGGGCAGATCCACACCATGTAAATCATCACTGCCTCCGTGTGTCCACTCCAGAAGTAATACGGATATTCCGGAAAAATCGGTTTCTTCCGATGAGATCTCGCCATCTTCCCGTCCCATATGCCGCAATGTGATCGTATCTTTTCCCTCATGAAATGCCGCAAAGCACTTCATTGATCCGGTCGAAGTCAATCTCTTTCTTTGTTCCGAGATATCCACGCAGTCCGTCTTCCCCGGTTTCTTTATACACACGCATCCGTTCTTCATCATTGCGTTTTTGGAATCCGGTGTGGATAATCATCGCCCGAGCAGATAACAACCCGTTCCGTCATTTAAAAAATACTGCTGCAATGCCGTGGCAAGTGTTGTTTTTCGGAACCGGAGCCACCGTAAATGCTGATGACCATGCGATTTTTTGATATTCCTCTCACACCATTTCTATACCTTTTCATATAATCTTCCCGCCTCTTTCAGTTCGGTAAAGGCAAACTGATACGCCTCATATATTCCCCGGTAAACGGTGGAAGCGGAATTCCCGCATGCATCAGTGCTGCACCGGAATACTGTCTGCCGCTTTGTTCTTCCAGATACACGGCATCCGGTTTTAACCCACGCAGGCGGACATAAACGGTCGCCTGATTTGCCTCAGCCATAAGACGCACCACACTTACCAGTGCATGATCCTGTTCCTCTGAGACGGACATCCATGCCGCAATTTCATCCGTAAACGGATCCGACAGCCGCCAGTACGTTCCCTCGTTAATGAGCGTTTCATACTTCTTGTACGTTTTGATCTGCTCCCGGATCTGCTGTTTTTCCTCATCCGATAAAAGCGCCGGGTTTAATTCGTAACCGAAAGTTCCCGCCATCGCCGTCACCCCACGGGTATGGAAACTTGTCACCCGTCCGGTCTGGTGATTTGGCACCGCCGAAACATGCGCCCCCATCGCGGAAACCGGATAGAAAAACGAAGTTCCGTACTGGATTCTTGTGCGGTTGATCGCATCGGTATTGTCGCTGCACCAGATCTGCGGAGAATAATAAAGCATTCCTGCATCAAATCTGCCACCTCCGCCGCTGCATCCTTCCAGCAGCAAATCCGGGTAACGGTTCGTCAGACGTTCGAGGAAATCATAAACACCAAGTACATAATCATAGGAAAGATTTCCAGCATAGACATCTGCCATGCTGCGGTTCATATCCCACTTGACATAATCAATTTTTCCCTGATCGAGCACGGCACAGATCTGGTCAAATACACAGTCGCGCACTTCTTTTCTGGAAAAAATCAAGCAGTAGCTGGTTTCTCGAGCGCACCGGCTTTTTCCCCGGAATCGGATCGCCCAGTCCGGATGCGCCCGGTACAGATCACTGTCTTCATTGACCATCTCCGGCTCAATCCAGATGCCAAATTTCACGCCCTGCTCATGCACGCGGCTAATAAGTTCTGCCAGACTGCCCCCCAGTTTCTTTTCGTTGACCTGCCAGTCCCCAAGGGAAGAATTGTCATCATTTCTTTTCCCGAACCAACCGTCATCCATCACTACCATATCAATTCCAAGGGAAGCGGCTTCTTTTGCCAGATCCACAATCGTATCTCCCGTAAAATCGAAATAGGCTGCCTCCCAGCTGTTGATCAGCACCGGACGCTGCATATGGACATATTTGCTGCGGCACACATGATTGCGGATGCAGTTATGATACTGCTGCGACAATGCAGACAATCCATCTGCCGAATAGGATAAAATGACTTCCGGCACCGTAAAGGTTTCTCCAGCCGCGAGCGGGTAGGAAAACAGTTCTTCATTTAATCCAAGAAGCAGGCGCGTCTGGTTGAACTGGTCTTTTTCCGCCTCACAGGAGAAATTGCCGCTGTATACAAACAGCATGCCATAGCAGCTGCCTGCCGTCTCTGTTGTCCCTTTTTCTGCCAGAATCATTGCCGGATTATAGTGATGACTGGATGTTCCCCCTGCGGCTGCCAAACGCAATCGTTCCATGTCCCAGCGGGGGTTCGCTCCAGATTGCGCTCCATGGCATGCTTTCCATAAAACCGCAGGACATCAAACTCTCCCTGTACAAAATCCAGACAGGCTGCCGCTGCCTTTTTCGATCGTAATCTGTCCGGTTCCCATATTTTTTTAATCCGGACACTCCTTGTAATGATATCGGTTTCTTCTAAAACGCCATACAGCAGATGCACTTCAACCTGTGCGTTTTCATCTGCAAGGACTATTTCCAGTGTCTGTGCTTCGTTTTCATCTGCCCAGACAGCCGGAAGTCCCTGTAACTGATACTTGCCGCTTCGGATCTCATAGCTCTTAAAAAGCAGATCTGCACTTTCCACCCCTTTTTCATTTTTGATATTCAGCGCAATATTGCGGTAATCTCCGGTGCCAAGGGACGGATATTCCTGTGGCAGCGCATCCAGCGAATAGGTGCGGTGCCCGCTGCATAAGGATTTCCGGAAAATCCGCGGTCTGCATAGGTTAAGACATAGTCCATGGAACTGTTTGTTTTTTTTCTCCGTAGTACAGATGCAGCAGATATCCCAGTGTGTCGACCTGCATCTGATAGGTTGTATGCGCTGTATGCAGGGTAAAGATTTTTTTATTTGGATTGTATATAATTGCCATAGAAGCCACCTCGTTTTATTTTTTATCCTTTGACTGCACCGTTTGCCACACCATTTAAAATCTGTTTCTGGCAGATCATATAAAAAGATCAGGATCGGGATCAGTGCCAGAATATAGGAGGCAAACGCCAGATTGTAATGGTTCCAAACTGTGTCTGGAAGTTAAGCTGTGCAAGCGGCAGCGTATTCTGTCCGGTTCCGGACATGATCACAAGCGGTGTCATAACATCGTTCCATGTTCCAAGGGCTGTCAGGATCGCAACCGTTGCATGCATCGGTTTCATCATCGGAAAACGACTTTCCAATAAGTTGTCCAGGTGCTTGCGCCATCGATATCTGCAGCCTCCTCCAATGCTACCGGAATATTTTTTTAAATATCCACTGTAAAGCAGGGACATTCATTGGCATGTAAAATACCAGATACAACACGATGACACCGGCACGGTTTCCAAAGTCCCATGTGTGCCGTCTGTTTTACCAGAGGCATCATTAAGATGGAAAATGGAACAAACATACCACTGACAATATACAGATAGATAAAACGGAAACTTTTTCTTCTTGCCATGCCCCGCCCGATCACATAGCCTGCAATTGAATGGATCAGAATCGCCAGCACGATCGTTACCAGAGTGATCAGTAAACTGTTTCCAAGAGAGTGCCAGAAATCGGTCACTTCCATTGCCTGACGGAAATTTTCAAAACTCCACTGCTTCGGGAAAGAAAGTGCCCCCGCCACATCGTTTGTCATCTCACTCGGTTTCTTAAATGCAATGATCACTGCCATATACAGTGGAAAAAATACGGTAACCGTCCCCAAAATCAGAACAATCGTAAGTACCCAGTTTGTTTTCTGTTTTTCTTTCATCATAACTGCTCCTCCTTCTTATTCATGACTGTCATCTGGAAAACTGAAATTGCCACAATCACAATAAAGAAAATGACTGCATTTGCACTCTGGAATCCAAACTGTCCGCCATCCATACCATTTTTATAAATCAGGTAAGAGATCGATTCGGTGCTCTGTGCCGGGCCTCCCTTGGTTAAGGACATGATCTGGTCGAATACCATGAGAAAATTCTTTGTGCTCAATACCAGATTGATTGTTACAAACGGCATAACCAGTGGAAATGTTACTTTCCAGAACTGTTTCCATTTACTTGCTCCATCCAGCATACTCGCCTCATAAACTTCCTCCGGGACAGTCTGCAGACCGGAAATATAAATAATGGTATTCATGGCAACTGCCTGCCATACACCAACAATCAGCACACCAATCCATGCGTATTTTTCACTTGCAAGAATACTGTTCTGTAAAAATCCAATGTGGAACACATTTCCCACCGTTGGGAGAATATAAGTAAAAATAAAACTGAAAATATAGCCGATGACAAGTCCTCCTAAAATATTCGGCACAAAAATAAATACCGCGCAGTGCACTTTTAAAACGGATTGCACTGTTTAATCCAACTGCCATGATCAGACTTAGCACATTTACCAGTATCGTTCCTGCCAGTGCATATTTAAACGTAAACAAATAGCTTTTTCCCACGCGGGAATCCGTAAACAGATCTGCATAGTTCCGGAACCCGACATAATCGTAAGTTCCGTATCCTTTATAATTGGTAAAGCTGTAAATCACACCTTTGATCATTGGAAGTGTATTGAATGCAAAAAATAAGATCACAACCGGTATAACAACCGCCCAGAATGTTTTGTCCCTGTTTGACATTTTCTTTTTCATTGTGCATCCTCCTGTTCTTTCTGATAATCCTGTACTTTCCGAATCAGATCCCGGTTATAGCGCTTCCAGTCGGAATCAAATTTTTTCAAAAAACTTTTCCTGTGCATTGTCGCTTGTATCCAGCAGGAACGTCTGGATCATGGCATCCACACTCATCTCACTCGGATAATGGTGATCCTGATAATCTGCCATACGGTTATTTTTTCAATGTAAGGACGCATATCCTTGAGTGTTTCCGGAATTGCAAAATCCCCGTCTTTGCAGGCAATTCCGCCCTGATCATCCAGATAAATCTGAATGGTCTCATCGTCATACAGATATTTTAAAACTTCATATGCTGCCTCTTTGTTTTTTTGCATGCTTTCATCACAGAAAACTGCAGATCAATTCCTGAATTTAATACATTGTCTGATTCGTTATCATTTGCAGGAAATGTAAAAAGAGCCGATATTCATATCCGGATTGACCGATTTGATCTGCGGGATCGCATAGCTTCCGATCGGATACATGGCAGATTCCCCGCGGGCAAATGCTGTACAAGCATCGTTATAACCGTATGCATACGGTTTTTTTCGGCGTAATCCAAAAAGCGCACGCATCTTTTTCTGCTACCGGTCCATACGTATCGGAAAATGTGGTATTTCCCATATTTACCTGATTGCAGGTGTCCGAATCGGTAAGTCCGACTGCCAGCGCATATCCACGGAGCCAGACAGGTCCAGGTATCTTTAAATCCCAGATACAGCGGAAGTGTTCCGCTCTGTTTTTATTTCATCACACAGTGTGGTAAATTCCTGCCAGGTGTCCGGCACCTTCCACCCATTTTCCTCAAACAGATCTTTGTTATATAAAATTCCTGCCGCGTTTGCCACATATGGAAGTGCATACGTGCCATCCTTTGGAATAAACTCCAGTTCCTTATCCATATCCAGATATGCCTGTTTTTTTATGGTCTGGACTTCATCCAGATCGGAAATATCATCAAACAGATCTGCATCTAAAAAGTTGGAATAGTTGATGTCTCCTCCGATTGCGATGATATCCGGATAATCCTCCCGGATAAAACGTGTCTTTAAAATGGTCATTGCTTCATTTGGAGATGAAATCGTCAAATGAATGTCATCATGTGTTTCATTGAACCGCTTTTCAATTTTTTCAAATGCCTTAACTGCTTCCGGTTTGTAGGAAACCACTTCAATCTCCGTTTTTCCATCCGCCCTTTTTTCGTTTCCGCATCCAGCAAGTCCTGTCATACACATACCAAGTGCAAGCACAGCCGCAAGACCACGGAAAATATTCCTTTTTTGCCATATTCCTCTCTCCTTTTCTTAAATATATCCGCTTGCCTTTTTTGATAATCTGATTATAACATACCTTTTTATGCGTCCTTAAATACCCATATTTTTTAATTTTATACCCAAATGCAATATTTTGTGCTATAATAGATACTAATATCGCATTTTGGTATATACGGAGTGTTTTATGAGTAATACATTTTTTTAATATTTTTCCAAATGAAAATTTTATTGATCTGTGCATGTATCAGTTTGGATACGAACAGTGTGATCCCGGTCATTCTTTCGGACCTGCAACACGCAACCACTACCTGTTTCACTACATTCTTTCCGGAACCGGAACACTCATGGCAGACAATTCCAAAGGAGAAACACGGACCTATTCTGTAAAAAGCGGACAGGGATTTATGATTTTCCCGGGGCAGATCAATACTTACATTGCCGATGAACAGCTTCCATGGGAATATATGTGGATCGAATTTGACGGCTTACGTGTAAAAAAGAGGCTTTAAGTGTCACAGATTTGTGCAAAAGACGCGCCCGTTTATCATTCCCATTCCAAAAGAATTACGGGAAAAACTTGCCGATGAAATGCTTTATATCGTCAATCATCCGCAGGAATCCTCCTTCCATCTCATCGGGCATCTGTATCTGTTTTTAGATTATCTGCTGCAGTCGGCAAAATCGACAAAGCTGGTCTCCAGCGGACGCATGAGTGATTATTACATAAAAGAAGCGATCAATTATATGGAACAGAATTTTCAGAATACTATTTCGATTGAAGATATCGCTGCGGTATGTGGCATCAACCGGAGTTATTTCGGAAAAAATCTTCCCGCAACTCGACCGGTCGCTCCCCACAGGAATTTCTTATGAACTACCGAATGGTAAAGGCTACGGAATTATTAAAGCTGACTTCCCTTATCCATTGCAGATGTCGGCTCTGCTGTCGGATACGAAAATCAGCTTCATTTTTCCCGTGCTTTTAAAAATATTTATGGTGTTTCCCCGCGGGAATGGAGAAAACAGAACAAATAGCTTATGCTTCCTGCTTCTTTGCAGTAAACAGTTTCTTCAGACAGCTGAATGCAACCAGCACACCGAGAACCATCAGAAGAATAGCCACGATAAACTGCAGACCGTCTACCAGGAAAGTTGCCTGACCACCGGCAATATTGGAAACCAGTGCAATGGTCTTCTGGATCAGTGCGGTAAACGTAACTGCCAGCATAACAAACATCGGTATGTAAAGTGTCCAGTCAGTTCTTCCAGTTGTCTTTAAGAATACCGCAAGTGCAATCAGTACAAGTGCTGCAAGCAGCTGGTTCGCAGAACCAAACAGTGGCCAGATATTATTGTATCCGCCAAGAGTCAGTAAATAACCAAAGAATAAGGTAATAATTGTTGCAAAATATTTATTAGTCAGAACTTTCTGCCAGCCCGGCATCTTGGAAGTGTCAGTAGTATCCCCGTAAAACAGCTCCTGAAACGACATACGTCCGATCCGTGCAACAGAATCGAGAGGTCAGTGCCAGTGCAGATACACACATCGTCATAAATACGGTAGCAACCTGTACCGGAATACCGAATTTTTCGAAAAAATCCTGCAACACCAGCAGAGAAAATAGAAAACGGAGTACCCTCCGGCTTTGTTCCGTTTACGGCAACCGCACCAACAACAACCAGTGCAATGACTCCGAGCAGTGACTCTACCACCATGGCACCATAACCTACCATGGGCATATCTTTTTCATTACTGATGGTCTTGGATGAAGTACCGGAGGATACCAGGCTGTGGAAGCCGGATACCGCACCGCAGGCAATCGTTACAAATAAGGTAGGGGAACAGATAACTGCCATCTACATTAAATCCGCTAAATGCATTCAGCTTCATAGTCGGATGTGCTCGGCAATGACACCGACAACCGCACCAATGATCATGCCGAGCAGCATGAACGTTGTCATATAATCACGCGGCTGCATGAGAAGCCACATCGGCATGACGGATGCCAGAAACAGATACGCCATGACAATGTAGATCCAGGTACTCTTTGTCGCATACATTGGAAGTTTCATACCAATGATAAACATGACAACCAACAGGGCAATGGCAACCACTGCGCGAACCCACTCTTTCATTTTCCCGACCTTTTTCTGAATCAGACCAAAGATGATGGCAACAACGATGAACAACATGGAAATGGATGCTGCTGCGGAATTCGCATAGCCTGTTGCCTTTGTCATCCCTTCCACCCTTTTCCGACGAACGTACCGGCAACCATGTCCGTGAACGCTGCAATGACAAGCAGGGTAAACAGCCAGCAGAACACCATAAATAATTTCCGTCCGGTTCTTCCGATGTATTTCTCGATGATCATTCCCATCGATTTTCCTTCATTTTA
>VOFK01002657.1_pt1 | contig 14191 bp, 26 predicted proteins | sample 5384121 | NCBI WGS metagenome assembly VOFK01 (sample SAMN12384730, study PRJNA508395) | human gut metagenome | isolation source: healthy gut J | host: Homo sapiens | reverse complement strand
TCGGTATGGCAGTTATTGCTCGAGTCGTTGGGCGTCTTCGCCACCGGCACGGTCGAGGTGCGCAACGCCTCCATCGCCCGCGGACTGAAGAGGAAGTGAACGTGTCCTTTCCGGCTTGATGTGACGCAATCGGCTGCGTGTCCTTATGCGTGACGGCGTGGGGCATGCAGCCGATTGTTTTATTCCTCGGATTTCCGCTTGGTATGCGTGGTTCGGTACGTGATGGGGTGACGCCCATGAACCGGTGGAAAGGTGCGGGGGGAGAAGAAACTGGCGGATGAGAAACCGGTCTGTTTGGCGACCGTGGCGATAGGCAGCGAGCTCGTTACCAGCAGGTTGGCTGCGGCGCGCACGCGCACGTCGTTGACGAATTCGATCGGCGACTGGTTGAGCGATTCGCGGAATATCGATGCGCAAGTGGTGCGTCCCACCGATCCGGCCGATGCGATTTTTTGCTTCAAGGTGATCGGACGCACGTAATATCTCTGCACGTAATCGATCATCTTGCGTAGCGTCACGATGCGGGGATGCGGCGCTGTGGAAGTCGCGCAATGACTGCCGGCGATCGCCAGTATGTCGCGGACGACCGCATAGAAACAGCTGAGCACCGTCAACGCCTCGGTATCGTCGGTTAGCGTCATAGTCGTCGGCGGGCAACGGTCTCGGCTGACCGCTCTGACCGCTCCAGCGGACCGAATTTCGCCGCATGAAGCTGTCGGATGGTGGCAAGCAGCCGCCGACCGGGGGCCGTGTCGTCGGTGATGACGGCATATGGCATCGTATCCTCCGCCATCAACGGCGCGATGAAACGGTCGTACACTTCGAATGAAGCGCACATTTTAGCCGGATTGAGCAACGTGCAGGAGAATTCGCAATCGGAACCGTCCTTGGTGAAACCGTAATGCAGCTGACGTTGGAGTTGACGAAAATCGCCTGCCCCTCATCGAGCACGGACTGTTTCGCCGTTGACGAAATACCACATATGCCCATGGATGATGTAGGTGAGTTCAAGGTCGACATGCCAATGGCATTCCGCACGCATATGGGGTACTGGTGGAGCAGCGAATGCTCGGTGAAGGAGAAGAACATCGGCGCGTCATACTGCACTATCTCCGAACCATCGGGTCGGCGACCCCAATGGTGATGGGCATCACCTCACGGGAGGCCCATTCGTCCCGTTCCATCTGTGCGTCTTCATCGGCAGTGTTCATGACTACTCTAATAAACGGTAGATAATGCAAAGAACAAGGATGATTCTACAACATTGCGAGTGCTGCCGTCGATGTTGGTGGTGTTGAATGGTGTCAAAGGACGTCAAACGATTGACAAACAGATTCACAAGGAGCTTTCAATGGCGGAGAATGAAGGTGCGGCCGTTGCCGTGGATAATGCGGCGGCGCCTACGAACGAGTGGGAACGCATGCTTTCCGGCGAATTGTATATTTGCGGTGATATGCAGCGTGAAGCGAACATGCGTAAACGCCGCTTGGTGCACGCCATCAACACGTCCGCATACGACGCGTTCGAGGAACGTGACAGGCTGTTCCGCGAACTGTTCGGTTCGCTCGGCAAGGCGCGTTCCTTGAACCGCCATTCAACTGCGATACGGCTGCTTAACACGTATATCGGCGACAACTTCTATGCCAATATGGACTGCATCTTCCTCGACGTGGCGAGAATCACCATCGGCGACCGTGTCTTCTTCGGCCCGCGCGTCGGCACGCCCATACCATCCAATCGATGCGGCCGTACGCGCTTCCGGTCCGGAAAGGCGCCCGTCCGATCACCATCGGCAATGACGTGTGGTTCGGCGGCAGCGTGGTGGTCTGTCGGGCGTTACCATCGGCGATGATGTGGTGATCGGTGCAGGCTCCGTGGTGACCAAGGATATCCCATCCCATTCGGTGGCCGTGGGCAACCCGTGCCATGTGATTCGCAAAGATCACTGATGCGGACCGTGAATACTGGGAGGGCAAGGCCGCCGAATACCGCGCATGGAAGGATTCGCTGTAAAACCTCGCCCAATATTCGGCCCAACGTCGGGATAAGGCTGGTCGGCCTACATATCCCGGCGTTTTCGTTTGCCCGTCGTCTGAAACGGGCTTGTATTCCAATGGAGACTATCGTGCGCACCATCATGCCGGACCGGGAATTCCTCGGCCATGTATTCAAATTGGCTTTTTGCCTATCGCTTTCCAACAGCTCATGCTGTCGTTGTCGTCCTGCGCCGACACGCTGATGTTGTCGGGGGTAGGGCAAAACGAGTTGGCCGCCGTTTCGCTCGCCACGCAGTTCCAGTTCCTGTTCAGCCTGTTCACTGCGGCCCTGACCCTGGGCATGAGCATTCTCGTGGCGCAGTATTGGGGTGCCGGCAACCGTGACGCGGTGGAACGCGTGCTGGGATTCGTCATGCTGTATGCCGGAATGCTGTCGACGGCGTTCTTCCCTGGCGGCACTGCTCGTGCCGGAACAGTTGATGTCCATCATGACCAATGACGGCACGCTGATCATGCTTTCGGCGCGCGATATCTGCGGATTTCGTCATTGTCGTACTTGTTCATCGGCCTGTCCCAGATGTACCTGTGTCTGATGAAGAACACCGGCTCCGCGGTGATGGGCATGACGGTCAGCACGGTTGGCGTGATCGTGCACGTCGTGTTGAACGCGGCGCTGATTTACGGTATCGGCAGTCTCGACATTCCCGCGCTTGGCATTTTCGGCGCGGCTATATCCACGGTGATTTCGCGTGCGATTGAGCTGGCATGGTCGGTCGTGGCGACCCGTCGTGGCCCCCACCTGCGACTTGGCCATGTGCTGCATCCCGATGGGCCGTTGCAGAAAGATTTCTGGAAATACAGCCTGCCGGTGCTTGGCAATGAATTGGTGTGGGGATGTGGTTTCACCATGTACACCGTGATCATGGGACATTTGGGTGCGGACGCAGTCGCCGCCAATTCCATCGCCAATATCGTCAAGGATCTGCTGGTGTGCCTGTCCCTTGGTCTGGGCAATGCCGGCGGCATTTTTGGTCGGCAATCTGCTGGGACGTGGAGATTTCCGACAGGCGAAGGCGATGGGCGACAGGATGTGCGTGCTGGTGGCCGTGGTCGGTACCGCGACGGGACTGTTGATTGTCGCGGCGCGTCCGCTGGCTTTGCAATGGGCGAACCTTACGCCCGAAGCCACACGGTACCTGTCGGTCATGCTGTTCGTCTGCGCATATTACGCGGCATGCGGATGCATGACGAATCTGACGATCGCCGGTATTTTTTCCAGCCGGCGGCGATGCGAAGTTCGGTCTCATGTGCGATGCCATCGTCATGTGGCTGATTGTGGTGCCGGTCGGGCTGTTGGCCGCGTTCGTGTTCAAACTGCCCGTGTTGGTGGTGTATGCGCTGCTCAACACCGACGAATGCATCAAAATGGTTCCCGCGTTGTTGCACTACCGCAAGTACCGTTGGCTGCGCAATGTCACCCGATGACTTTTTGCGATTCGGCGGCCGATTTCATGATTGGCTTGTGTGCGACCAGTCTGTGACAGCTTCGATGTTATTGCCGTCGGGGTCGAGCACGAAGGCCGCGTAATACCCGGAATGGTAGGCACGTGGTCCGGGTCTGCCGTTATCCATTCCGCCTGCCGTGATCGCGGCTTCATAAAAGTCGCGTACCGCTTGTTCGTTCGTTGCACGGAAGGCGATATGCGTGGGAATCGGCTGTTGCGCCGGATCGTCCATCGGGGAGATGTAGAAATCCGAACGGGGCGTGCCGTCATCCACGCCGAAACCGATGGTCGGTTCGTGATGGGCTTTGGGGAATGTATCCGAGCGGGAGACAGAGCTTTCGTATAGAATGCGATGCTGCGTTCCGCGTTCGAAACATGAAGTGTAATGTGGTCGATCATGCTTTCAGCCTAGTCCGATTTCGTCCGGTTCCATCCGATTTGATTGAGAGCCTACGGCAAAGGCGGATGTTCCGTTCCATCGGGACTCGGCCGATGGAACGGAACACTTGGTGATTTACTTGGCCAACTGCGTGGTGGTGGTGGGGGGAGGCCAAGGACGGGCGTGTGCGACGGATACGCCCCAATGCCAGACCAAGGCAGATGAACGCCACTGCAAACAATGCCACCAAGCCGACCGACGATGCCCAAGAACCATAATCCACACCGGTTGCGGCCGCCGTGCCAAGCCCGAACACGTTGTCGATGGACACGCACAGCCACCATCCCGGCAGCAGCTTGCCGATCATGATCATCGGTTCGGGCATCATATCGATGGGGAATGCCATACCCGACGTGAACATGCACAGCAGACCGAATACGTTGGCGAACGCATTGACCGCCATTTCCGAGAAACCAACCGACCCCAGAAGGAAACCGCAGGCGATTGCCATCAACGTGTACGCCAGCAGCGACACGAACGTCAAAGCCACATTCGTGGATGTAATCCCGTCGAACGGCACTCCTGCGGCCACCATCAAGACCAATGTCGCCGCCGTGTAACCCACGCACACCACCAAGCCGAAGGTGGCGCAGGTGAGCATCTCCCTTGCATCTGCAACGACACCAGACGCGTCGGCGACGAATACAGGCGGCGACGAATCTCACTGTCATTGAAGGTGCCAATCACCAGGAACGTGCAGATCGGCATGACCAGCAGCAACGGATAGAGTCCCGTTTTGATGGTGCCGGCGAATGCGGATGCCGCCGGCTTGGTATTATCAGTATCTGCGGATGGCGATTGCACCACCGCTATTTTCGACGTCTTGGCATCTGCTTTCGCGGTATCCAACGCCGTCCGCATGGCCGTTTCCATCGACTGTTGCTTCCCGGCTTGACCCAAGTACGCGGTGCGTGTCAATGACAGGAATTCGTTGACTTCCAGCTGCGAAAGGGAGCCTGCTCCGGAAGTGTAGCTGACAACGGTTTCGACAGTCGGTTGGTCATTTGACGAACCATCCAGATATTTCTGATAATCCGAAGCGAAGCCGTGCGGCACAATTGCGATCAAATCAACATAGTTCGAAGCGACGGCCTGCTGCAACGCCTCGGAATCGTCGGCAAGGTCCACCATCTCGCCATCCAACGCAAGATAGGAACGCAGCGCGGATGAAATACCATCGGCATCGCCATCACGGTCGATCACCGCCACACGTGCCGTATCGGGATGGAACACCTCATCGCCACCCGTCATCGAGCCACGCATGATCTGCCAGCTGATGGCGAACATCATGATGCCGATGAACCCCAAATAGATGACCAGGTACATCTTGCGCGATTTGAGAATTCTCAGCGCCGTCTTACAGGTATTCATAGCGTTGCCTCCTCAACAGAACGGTCGCCGCAGCAAGGCAGACCAGGCTCATCGCGGCAAGGATGCCGGCGGTGGTGAAGAACGGTTTGAAATTGTCGTAATAGAGGATGTCGTAGAACAGGTTCGTGATCTGCTGCGCCGGATTGAGCAGACTCAGCACCGGTGTGCGCTGGGCGATCAAAGTCGCTCAACTGCATGGCGAACGAACCGTACAGTCCGGAGAACAATGACAACGTGCAGGCGATCGCCGTGCACAGCCCCTGCTTGGCGCCGGTTGGAATCTTCGGCAGCGCGCCAAGCAACGTGCCGAATGCGCTCGCCGCGAACGAAGCCATGAGACATGCTCCCACACCAGCCCATTCACGTCCGCCCAACGAAATATGACAGACGAACCGGATATACAGCATGGCCACGGTCAGACTCAGGAACGAACACAGCCAACTGGACAGGAATCCAGCCAGCAGTTGCTGCGATTTCGGAAAGCGGCGAAACGGAACGGCGGACACCCAAAGCCGAAAAGATTCGCCTGCGTCATCGTCACTACGTTGATGGCGAAGCTCATGGCCATCAACGCGGCCAATCCCAGCAGTGCATAGTAATATCGTGCCGTACCGCTCGGTTTAAAATTCGTCAGCTGGTTTCCTTTGTATAGCCATTCGCCGAACCGATGCTGCCGGTCACCTTGCCATTCATCAGAGCTTCGGGGTTGTGCTTCGCAATGTCCACCACCACATCGGTGTTGCGGTTGTACAGGTCCACGATGTCGCCCAGCACCGTCAGCGAAATATCCAAGCCGCTGCTCGACGCCATCACATCGGACGCGGACGATTGCGTCGACTGTGAGACGGAGAATCGCAATCTGCCGTCATCGATTCGCAGCATGCCTTGCGCGGTGCCGTCGGCCAGCAGCTGTTCCGCCTGCGCAATCGATTCCACCTTGGTCGTGTTGATGAGTCCCGTTCCATTCTTGCCATCGGCACTCACTTTCACGTGATTGTCCGATAATGCAGACGATTCGGATGAAATGCCTTCGATCAGCGTCTGCGCCCCCATAGGGACGTCTTCCACGCGTTGTCCTCGACCACGGCCACGTCAAGTGTGTGCAATTCGAAACTTTCCGCGATGTTGCCGAACATGCCGTTGAACATGGTGGCCAGGATGATGGGGAAGGCGAACAGCCAGAACAGTTGCGTTTTCTCCCGCAAATGCAGTTTGAGATTGATCAGTAACGTCTGCCACATGATGTCACATGCCTTTCGATTTGCCACAAGCCTTGCAAAGCCAAGTCAGTCGCGTAACGCGGTGCCGGTCAGTTCCAGGAACACATCATTGAGCGTCGGCTGGCGACTGGAGAGATGCCCGATATTCGTGCCCTCGTGCTCCAACAGCTGCAGTACGTCGATGAGATTGTGATCGCCCTGGCGGCAGTTCACCGTCAGCTCATGGCCGTCATAGTCGGCGTTGGTCACGAACGGCAATGCGCGCAATCGCGCAAGCGTCGTATCGGCCGAATCTGAGCGCCCTCCCAGATCATCGGTTTCGATGCTGATGCGTTCGCCGGTGCTGATCATCGCCTTAAGTTCCTCCGCGGTGCCAAGAGCCAGATGCCGGCCATGATCCATGATGAGGATGCGGTCGCAGATCTGCTCGACCTCCTCCATGTAATGGCTGGTGTAGATCACCGTCGCGCCTTCGCGGTTAAGTCGTTGGATACCTTCGAGAATCGCATTGCGGCTTTGTGGATCGACGGCCACGGTCGGCTCGTCGAAAAAAGATCAGATCCGGCTTGTGGGCGATGCCGCAGGCGATATTAAGACGACGCAGCAGACCGCCGGACAAGTTTCGCCGGACGATAGGTACGGTGTAATCGCGCAATCCTACGAAATCCAACGCCTCGTCCACGAGCATGCGACGTTTTGCCTTGTCGGAAACATACCAGCGAGCAGAAATAATCGATGTTCTCCTCAACGGTCAATTCGTTGAACACGGCCACGTTCTGCGGCACAATGCCGATACGCCGCTTCAACGCATAGCTGGTAAGGGCTGATCGGCTCGCCGAACACGCGCACAGTGCCCTCATCGAACGTGAGCAACGCAAGTATGCAGTTGATCGCCGGGTCTTGCCGAGCCGTTAGCCCCAGCAGGCCGAAGATTTCCCCCGATGCACGTCGAGATCGAAATAGTCGAGCGCCAGCATGTCTCCCGTAACGTTTCACCAGTTTCGAGACCTTGACCGCGCTGACCGCATCGGCAGCGTCATTCATGCGTCCACCCATGACGAGCTCCTTTCTCGTGCTCCATGCCTCTGATTCCATTGTCGTGCCGCCGGATGCCCCCGACATGGTGCGCGTAGTCACAATTGCCGGAATGATGTCACTTTTTCGAACATGACAAATGTCACCTTCGTTGATGCCGCCGGCTGTGCCATGCGCCATGTGCATTACTCTGGAAGCAAGCGAACCAATCAGACACGAATCGGCGGACGGGAGGCGGCATGAAACGGTTGCTGTTCCAAGCCGTGTTCCTGGCCATGGGCATGATCATGGGCGTATACGCATCCGGAGACGTCGGCCTCGACCTGATGTGCGGCGCGCTTGTGGCGGTGTGTTGTGCCGCGGTGGGGGAATACGCGTCGGGTTCGTGGCTTGCGATGACGTTGATTGTCATGCTTGACTGCGGCGCATGCCTGGTGCCGGCGTGGTGTCTGATGCTTCCCATCGCAGCATTCAACGCGGCATCATCGTCCGCTGTCGTCGATGGCAGCCGCTTCTTGCAAGCGTTGGTGCCGCGATGGCTGTGGCTTCTTCCCATGACGATAGTGATTTTCCGTTCGATTGGCTCGCACGCTCCATCCGACTTGTCCATCATCATATTGATGGTGCTCCAAACGGTTCTGGGATTCGCTGCCGGTCTGCTTTGCACGCGCGCAACCTCGCCCGCGAAGTGCGGCGATTGCAGGATTCCCGCCGCGACCAGATTCGCCGCCTGCGCTCGCAGATCGCCGAAAACGACGAGGATCGTGTTGTTGCCGTACGCACGGCGACGCTTGCGAACGCACGCGCATCGCACGTGAGATCCATGACAATGTCGGCCACATGCTGACCCGAGCCATCATGCAGACCGAGGCGGCGCACGTGGTGGCCCAGGTTGCCGGACAGGAACAATCGGCCCAACGTTTTCTGTGAAATTCATGACACGGTGAGCGAGGCTATGACTTTGGTGCGCAAAGCCGTGCATGATTTGAAAGACGAAGGTACGGATTTCGCTTCGCAGATTGAGACGGCCGCGCACAGCATGGACGGCGCCGGCCCCTTTGCGGGTGAGGCTGGTCAACGGCATCGATTCAGCGCCGGCGGCCGTGTCCCGCTGCTTCGCCACTGCGATTCGCGAGGGCGTTGAAATCAATACGGTCAAACACAGTCAGGAACGTTTCAATCACCCTGCGCGATTTCCCCGCATTGTGGCAGCTGTGCGTGCAGGATGATGGAAACCGTGAGAAGATCGTCTGCTGAAGCCGTCGCCATGCAGTTCATTCGACCGGACGATTCCACAGGCATCGGCATTTCGGACATTGAGGAACGGGCTTGCGTGGGAGGCTCCGCGATTTGCGGGCCGTATCACGAGGGTTGGCGCGTGTTCGTATCCATCCCCAAGCCGGCGAGTGGCTCGGAAATGACGCAACCGGAGAAAGGAGCGCATTAATGCGATGTCGCGATCGCAGACGATGATCCAATCGTCTGCTCGTCATTATCCACGATTTTCCCACCGGCACCGCCGATGTGGCATGGACCGCCAACACCGGCACGGGATGCGGTGACCAATATGAGATGGATGCCCCCGATGTTGCTGGTCGACGCAGATGCCGGGAATGGATGGATTGCAAGCGTCGGAGGTGATTCTTGACGCGCATCCGAACGCGCGAATCCTTATCCCTCACCACATTCGCCGACGAGTCATACATCGCCAAAGCGTTGGAAATAGGCACGAAAGGCTACTTGATCAAACAGGACGTTTCGTCCGTCATACCCGCGGTGCAAGCCGTCATGGCCGGACAAGTGGTCATGGGCGCCGAAGTGTTGAGCAAGCTGCGGGTCAGTCCGCAATCCACGACATCAGACGAATCCTCATCAGTCGATCGCGTTGTGTCGCATGATGATGCGCAGGCAGTTCAAGGATCTCGAAACCCCGATTCCAGCGACCATCCGAACGTTTCGCCGGCCTTACCGAACGCGAATTGGACGTGCTGCTGGAACTTGTGGCCGAGGGATTGGACAATCGTGAGATCGCGTCACGGCTGTTTCTCAGCGAAGGCACGGTCCGCAACCGCATCAGCGACATACTTTGCCAAAAAACCAACATCTCCAATCGCACCAAATGCTCGCCGTCGAATGGCTGGCCTGGCATTGACCGGCTGAATCCGGTTGATTGAATCCGGCTGGTTGAGACTGACCATCTGGTCGTTCGGCGTCCTCAGTGCTTGCGCAGACGATACGCCTTCCAAACGTCACTCAGTTTCTGGCCATTCGACGTGCGTTTCCACACGGTAAGACCCGCTGATGAGCCGCCAACGGCACGCGCCGCGGCAGTAGGCGTGGCATACTCCCTGCCGTCATCCATGCGCAGCTTGCCTTCGGAAGTGACGGTCGCTACCCAACGTTCGCCCTTGCGGGACGCTCCCATACCAAGGTCTCCGGCGATAAGCAGCCCGGCTTCCAGCACTTGGGCAATGCTGACGCGTTTGACGTGGGAGGAGGCCGTAGCTTTCACATTGAGCGTCTCCTCGTTCAACGTCGACAAATCCGTATCGTCGGCATCGTAACGAATATTCCAATGGTCGGCGATGAGCCGAACCATCTCATCCTGCCGGTATTGCAGCGTCTGTGGTGTTATGCATTCGGCGATATTGGCGAGTTCGGCTGTCAGTGGAAAACGTCTGGAGCTTGCCGACAACAGCATGCGGTCGCGCCGCTGCGCATACGTGGCGAGTGGCGCGACTTGGGTTTCGTTGGCCTGACTAAGCACCAAATTGCCGATGCGGTTTGCCCAATGGTCACGCACCGACTCCGGCCAAGCGGCGAAATCGGATTTCGCGCTGACCTGTTCGGGGCATGATCGGCAACGCTTTGAGACTGCGCGGTCGGGTGATGCGGTAGCCGGCCTTCTGCTCGTTGGCGGATGAGCAGGAAGTTTCTTCATGGCGGACTGGTCTGCAACTCGCCACGTAGATGCGCGAGTGGAACGTCGGTCCTCGTCGGTGATGAGGAACCACGGATCTGTTGGAGGGTATGGCCTTTTGTTGAGGTCTCGATGGCGCTTGCGGCGCGTGTGCGTCGGGCGAGTGGGCTTTGCCGGTTGAGGCTGTCGACGCCGGTGACGCGTTCGAGTGCGGCGAGAACGTCGTGGAGTCTGTCGATGTCGTGTAATTGAGGCGTTCGTCGTGCGCGTTCGTGGTTTCGTTCCCGATATTTCCGGGTGTGGAGAACACTTGTGCGTTGGCGCTGCCGAGGTTGCGGATGGAGTCTGACGAGCGCCCACATGGCCACGGGTTTCCAGTCGGTGGTCTGGTAGTCGGCGAGTGAGACGAGCATGGCCACGATGTCGTCTGGCAGGTTGGCGTCGGTCGGACGGTTGAGGATGAGCCACGCGTTGGCATAAGGGGCGAGCAGATCGTCGATGAAGGAGATGACGTTCTGTTTCTTCACGTATGGTTTGAGCACGTCTTTGCGGAATTCCTCAAGCAGCTGTGCAGACGGCCTTGTGCGAGACGATCAGGTGCAGGTCGGAGAAGAACTCTTCGAGCGTGTGCGAGTCATCGCCGAGCGGGTCCATGATGTCGTCCCATCGTGTGGCGTAGGCGTTACGCGCGGCGGGGATATTTCCGCGATGGTTTTCGCTTTGAACACGTCGGATGCGGTCAGTGGCACGCCGCGCATGTTCATCACGTCGAAGATGCGGTGCGCGCGGTGAGGTCGTCGGGTGGTGACGATGACGAGGGTGACGCCGTTGACCAGGTATGAGGCGAATCGGCGGCGGTCTTTGGCGTCCATGGCGGCGAGCAGGTCGAATGTGCGGCGGGTGTTGACGGCGATGTTGCGTTGCGCGTGCGAGGCGATGTCGTTGTCCCTCAGATCGAACAGGCCTTCCAAATTGCCTTCCTGCACGTACATGCGGAAGAAGTCGGTGTCGCGTTCTCGCAGGGTGAGCCGTGGCTCGGCTTTGATGCCGCGGAGTTTGTCGCCTGGTTCCAAAATGAGGTCGTTGAGGCTGTCGATGAGGTCGGGGTCGTCTTCCAGTCCGCGCAGCACGGAGACGATGATTGACAGGAGATGAGGCGCTGTTGGCCGTCGATGACCTGGTATTGGGTGGGGCCGTCCTTGACGAGGATGAGCGAGCCGAGGAAGTAAGGCGTGTCCGGTCGGCGCAGGCGTCCTGAAGGTCGTTGACGAGCTGTTCGATGTTCTCCGCCTGCCACGTGTACGCGCGTTGGAACGAAGGGATGGTGAGTTGGTAATCGGAAGTGAACACTTTGCCCAGGGGTTTTTCCGTCGCGCTGATCGCCATATCGACCGCCATCCCTCATTGATAACGTTTGCACCGCAGGTGCGGCATACTGTTTTCTAGTTTATGGGAGGGGGGGGTGCACCGGCGTTTCATGGACGTAACGGAGTCTCCACTGCCGTAGAATCCTTCGCCTCATAATTGGTCCGGCAGATCCGCACGTTCAACCAAACGCGCCATCTGTACCCGGCCCATGCATAATCTGTCTCCCGCGGATGAGATGTGCGCCTTGACGGTACGTTCCGAAATGAACATTCGTTCCGCGATTTCGGCATTGGTGTACCCGTCGGCTGCGAGAACCACCGCCTCGCGTTCCCGCTCAGGCAGAGCGTCGAGCATGGCGCGAGCCTCGTCCCGGCGCGATTGCGGTTGCTGCATGTTCAGATCGTTGATGAGCTGCCGTTGGCTGGATGGATTGAATTGCGGCAGACCGTCGCACACATCGGTGATGCGGCGGATGATGTCCTCCGGTGCATCGGTTTTGGAGACAAAACCCTCGGCGCCTGCCTCGACGGCCCGCCCACGGTCCCGCTCGACTCAAGGACGTCAGTATCAGCACATGCGGCGGCTGCGGAAGTGCGCGCAGTCTTCGTGTCGCCTCGATGCCGTCCATGCCGGGCATGGCTATATCCATCAACACCACATCCGGATGATGCCTGCCGGCCTCGTCGACCGCTTGACCGCCATCGGTGCAGGTGAAAACGACATTGAGCCTGCCGGTGGAATAATCTTCGAGAATCAGCCGCATGGCCTGGCAAATCATCGGATCGTCATCAATCACGCCAACCGTTATCGGCCTGTCATCGCTGTTCTCTTCGCTGCTCACTCAACCCATGGTAGCTGCACATCAACATGGAACGCGTGTCGTGCGTCAAAACCGAATCGACATGTTCCTCCGGCCTGCCGGACGCGCTCGGCCAATCCCGGCAATCCGGCACCGGTACGGAAAGCGTTTTTGGAATCCATGGCGGGACGCGTGGCATCCACCGATGCTGCCGGAACGGACGGATTAGTTGGATTGGACACATGCGCGTGCACGCCTGCGGTGGGATTGGCGGTGAGTTCCAACGATACCGGGGATCCCGGCGCATGGCGGCTCGCGTTGGTCAGTCCCTCCTGAAGGACTCGATAGGCGATTTTGCCGGTTTCCCTGTTGAGCTGGCCCAATTGTTGGATGTCAATCCATGTGTTGAGCCGCATGCCGGCGGCACGTGCGTCTCCGAGAAGCGCATCCAACGATTCACGGGTCAACGACGTCTCATCGGACGGCGCCAGTTGCGCCTTCGCCTGCTCCGGATGACGCAGCATGTCGATGACACTGTGCGCCTCGTCCAACGCTCCTGCCGCCTGTTTGCGAATCTCCCCTCGGTTTTGTCCCGCGATTCGGCTGGCCTGCCCGGCCAGTTGGCCCGGCGTCCAGACTTCCCGCTTCGGCCGCGAGCTTCTTCGACTCGGCTTGCAGCGCGCTCGCATTCAACGCCAGCAGGGAAAGCGAATGGGCAAGCGTGTCATGCGCTTCGGCAGCGATCGCGTCGGCCAGCTGCTGACTGTCGATCGTGGTCTTGAGCTGCGCCACCTGCGCGTCCGCCGCGTCCGCCTTGGCCGTGGCCAGCGATGCCAAGGCGCGAGAACGGATATGCAACCCCGCCAAAGTCGCGATGGCCAGCTCCAACAATGCAGCCACTATCGCGGTGATGACGATGGTGCGGTCATGGGGCAAGCATGATTAGTCGGTGCCATATTGGCTGCCGGTATCCGGTTTGGCGAACACCATATGCCAGATGGATGCCTCCGGCGGCCGCAACGCGTCGCGTACCTGCGCGGCAAGCGTGACGAAACCGCCCGCCACGATCGGGCGCGAACCGTGGTCTTCATGTCATTACGGCGGGCCAATAGCGCGGTCAACGCCATCAAAGCGAGAATGGGATCGTATGGGAAAAACCAGCACGACCACACACGCGGCGACGAATGTGGCACGCGGATAACGGAACGGGCGAGCAGCAGAAACCCGATGGCGAACGCCACCAGCATGCAGAACACCATCCATACGGCGCATACGGCGGAATCCTGGCCGGAACCGTTGCGCGGCGAACGCGGTCTGCATAACACATGAAGCCCGCGCAGACCACCATCATGCTTTGCCAGCCTCTGGTACGTGGCACTTCGATGGGGTCGAGGGGAATTCGTCGTCTCGCTCACCTACATTATTGGGCCCGTCCCGAAAGACATAAATTGTTCTTCCGTGCGTTTCGCACGCCTGCAGACGGGGCGACCTTTCGTCCAGCCACCGGTCCAGCGCGGAACAGCAATACGTAACTTGT
>VOFK01000465.1_pt1 | contig 14194 bp, 30 predicted proteins | sample 5384121 | NCBI WGS metagenome assembly VOFK01 (sample SAMN12384730, study PRJNA508395) | human gut metagenome | isolation source: healthy gut J | host: Homo sapiens | reverse complement strand
TCACGCCGCGGTGGCTGAGCTTGACCGCCTTTTTCGGGCAGATCTCGCGGCACGGGTGCGCCAGGCAGTTCTGACAGAGGTTCGTAACGATATAGCGCTTTTCCGGACAGGCGTTGCAGGCGAATTTCAGAATATTCACCAGCGGCGGCTCGTAATATTTCTCCGGTCTCGCGCTCCTCCACACCCGCGGCGAGCGGCGCGTGCTGGTCGAGCGGACGGGGGCTCAGGCCCATTGCGAGACGCAGCCGTTCGCCGACGATGGCTCTTTCCAGAAAAATGCTGCTGCGGTGCTCGGCGACCTCACCGGGGACGATCTTATACGGCAGGTCTTCAATGCGGGAATAGTCCCCACCCTCGTAGCTATGCGGGCGACTTCGGTGAATACCTGACGGCGAATGTCGGTAATGGTGGAATAAATGCCGCGAATGCTCAATGAAAAACCTCCTTTGTTCGATTTATCTCGACGCGTTACGCAATATCTCGCTCCATGCCTCCGGCGACGCGGGGGAGAGATGCGCCGCATCTCCGTCCGTTTTCTGCCAGATGAGGCTCTCCTCTTCGACCCAGAGCCGGTATACGCTCTCCGTGCCGTTCGGCGCGTCGAGCGTGATCGTATAGTCGCAGTCTCGCTCCGGCGTGGGCGTATCGCCTTCGTCGAGCAGGAGATACCCGGCGAAAAATCCGTCGTCCGGCAGCGTGACCGCGTCGTCCGATGCGCCGTTTTCCGCAGTGACAGTGACCGTAACGCTGCTGTCCGCCGCGGCGCTCTCGGGCGCGGCGGCCATCATCCTGCCGCCTGCGGGCGCTTCCGCCGGGGTGTCCGTTTCGCCACTGTCCTCCGCCGCGCTGTACATGGCGATCCCCGACTCTTCCCCGTCGCCGTGCTGCTCGCGCCCTTCGCGGCGAAAGTGCCGGAAAAAGGTCACTCCGCCCAGATCGCCACGGCAGCCGCCGCGGCGCGCCGCAGCGTTACGAGGCGCTGGATGCTTTCGCTTTTTTCGCCGGCTTTTCCGCCGGGGCAGCGGTCTCGTGGACGCGCGCCATCACGTTCGCCGTGAAATTCTCCGGCACATCGCCGAGCGCATCGTCCGTGCCGGATATTGCCTGCATCGCCTCATAAAAGCTCCGGCAGGCCTCGCAGCTTTTTCCAGATGGGCACAGAAGCTCCCTTGTCCTCTTCGGCGGTGATCTCGCCGTCGAGTGCTGCGCCGATCAGCTCTTCATAGTATTCACAGTTTTTCACGCTTCACACCACTTCCCTTGTTTGGACGGGAAACGGTCGGAAAAGTTCCCGCTTTTGAGAAGCGCTATGCAGAGCTTTTTCCGCGCGCGGTTGAGCCGCGATTTGACCGTGCCGACCTCCAGCGAGAGCGCCGCGGCGATCCGTCGTAGCTCAGCCCTCGCGCTTCGCGCAGGGCGAGAATTTCGCGGCAGTCATCCGGCCGCGGCGAGCGCTGGTCCCGGTCGGCGGCGCTCGGCCAGACTCTCGGGGAATACCGCTCGTCGGGAATGGCGATCTCGGTCTCTTCGCCGTCGTCGTCTTCCGTCTGGAGCGACACGATAACGGCACGCGTATTTTTGCGCAGCATATCGATGCATATGTTGTTCGTCAGCCGGTAGAGCCACACGGAAAACCGGCTGTCGCCGCGAAAATCCGCAAAGCGGTGTAATGCCTTTTGAGAAACGCCTCCTCGGTGCGGCGTCTCCGGTCGGCCTCCAGCCAGTATGCGCCGCGAGACGGTATACCTTTGTTCTGGTTTTCCGTCACGAGCTCATAGGCGCTTCGTCTCCGGCGAGAACGCGCTGATATATCCTTTTTCCTCGTCTTTTGTCATGCTGTCACCTCAGATCGCGCTGTATGCCGCGGACGATCTTCTCCGCGTCGGCGAGCGTATTCATCGATACGATCTGCTGCTTATAATATCCCGCATGGGACACCCCGCGCAGATACCAGCAAAGCTGCTTGCGCGCTTCCAGAATGGCGATCTTCTCGCCCTTGAGCGAGCACGCCGTCGTGATCTGGCCGGGCTCTCCATCCGCGCGCGCAGCGGCGGGAGCGGCGGGACTTTCTCCCCGGCAAGAAGGGCGTTGCCCTGCGCAAAGAGCCACGGGTTGCCGAAACTGCCGCGCCCGATGAGCGCCGCGTCCGCGCCGGTGTAGCGCAAAATGTGTTCGGCGTCCTCCGCGGTCCATACGTCGCCGTTGGCAAATACCGGGATGCGTACCGCGCGCTTTACGTCGCGGATGATGTCCCAGTCGGCCTGCCCCGCATACATCTGCGCTCTCGTGCGGCCATGCACCGCGATCGCCGCGGCGCCCGCGCTCTCGCACATTTCGGCAAACGGCACGGCGTTGATATTGCCCTTATCGAAGCCCTTTTGCGGAACTTGACCGTCACCGGCACATCCACCGCATGGACGACCGATTCGATGATCTTCGCCGCGAGATCGGGCGTTTTCATAAGCGCGCTCCCGTCGCCGGACTTTACGACCTTCCCGACGGGGCGTTGATGTCGATGATCTCGGGGCGGCAAAGGTCTATCACCTTGCACGCGGCCTCCGCCATGCACGAGGGGTCGCTCCCGAAGATCTGCACGGCGAGGGGCGTATCCCCCTCGGGCCGGACAAGCAGCGTTTTCGTCTTGCCGTCCTGATACATGAGCGCCTTGGAGGAGACATTTCGCTCGTGGCGAGCGCTGCTGCCGTGTTTCCGGCAGAGGAGCCGGAATGAGGCGTCCGTCACACCGGCCATCGGCGCGAGAAAGAGCCGCCCGGCGAGCTCCACGTTTCCGATTTTTACCATATGGTCTTATGGGCGCGTCGCCACAACGCGGTGGATGGGAAGCGCCCATCTCGGTGAAGCGCGCTTTCGTAATCGGTCATGGGCGTGCCCTCCGGCATACGGCAAGCGCCCAGCCGCAGCCGCGGAACGATTCGAGCGACCAGTCGAAAAGCGGCCCGTTGTCGGTCTTGAACCAGACCGGCCCCCGCCCTCCGGCAGCAGCGCGCGGTACTTATCGAGGAACTCCGGCGCGGTCAAGCGGCGCTTGAACTGCTTCTTCTTCGGCCACGGGTCAGGGAAATTGATGTACCAGGCGGGAAATCTCACCCGGGGCGAACATCTCGGGCAGGAGCTCGGCGTCCCGGTCGAGAAAGCGGACGTTCGGTATGCCCTGCCCACAACGCGCTCCATCGCCACGACCATCGCGTCCGGCACCTTTCGAGCGCGAGCAGCGAAGACGTCCGGCTCTGCGGAGCGCCTGTTACGCAGGGTGAAGCGGCCCTTGCCGCAGCCGAGCTCCAGACGGATCTCGCGGTACTGCGAAAACTCCTCCGCCCAGCGGCCTTTATGGTCTTCCGGCGTCCGGATCTGCACCGCGGCGCAGCGCTCCATCCGGGGGGGATCAGGTTCGGTTTTTTCCGCATTCTCATAAGGTTCACACTCCTGTTTCTTTCACACGCCATCATATCATAGCGACGAAAAAACATCAATCCGAAAAACCTTGCATGGAGCGGTTGTGTTTGGTATAATATCACGGCGAAAGCGCACGACCGGGTATAGCGAAGATGGTATCGCGCCTGCTTTGGGAGCAGGAGACCGCGCGTTCGAGCCGCGCTACTCGGACCAAAAGCCCCTTGGGATCCATGATCTCAAAAGGGGCTTCTCTTATTCTATATAGAACGTTTCCGGAATGAAATAGTGTCGGTTTTTCCTTTTAGTGTGCTATAAGTAACCGCAAAAGGTTGGGCAGGGGTTCGGGTTTTTACTGCGCTTTCAGCGCACGCTCCCACTGGCCTCTTTAAATCCGACGAGGACAAGATCGTCCCCGACCAGAAGCGGGGCGTGTGACCAGCATCCCGTCCGCAGCAAGAAGCCGCAAAGATCTCCTCCTCGCTCATGCCGGGCAGCTTGTCCTTGAGTTCCATGGACTTGTAGAGCAGACCGCTGGTATTGAAAAAAATTTCTTCAACGGCAGGCCGCTGCGCTCGTGCCACGCGCCAGCTCGTCACAGGCGGGATTCGCCGTCTTGATGTCGCGGAGCTCGTAGACGATTTTGTGCTCGTCCAGCCACTTTCGCGCCTTCTGGCAGGTCGTACACTTGGGGTAACAGATAAATACCATAGTCTTTCGCTCCATTTCTGTGTTTGGGTTTTTATGATAGCACATTCCGTAAGAACGGGCAAGAAACAGGAAAAAAGCCTCCCGTCCGACGCCGGCGCATGTCCACCGGAAACCGAACGGGAAGCGTTTTGGAGGGTTATAGATTTGCGCTCTTAAAACGAAGCGCTATATGCTCGGCAAGTAGGGCGATGAATTCGCCGTTTGTCGGTTTTCCTTTGGCTCCGGAGATGGTGCCGCGGAAGATTTTCTGCTGCATCTCGAAGTCGCCGCGGTTCCATGCGATCTCGATCGCATGGCGCATTGCCCGCTCTTACGCAGGCAGGCGTCGCAGAAAACCTTTTGGCGATCTCCGGATACAGCACCTTCGTTATTCCGGCGACGGAGCCCGTACCGCGGATCGTAAAAAGGATCCCTGCACGCAGGTATTGAAAAGCCTTTAATATGCGCCGGTACGCCGATCTCGTGGAGAAGGTTGGTGACGGCGCTTTCCAGATGTGCGGGCGCGGGAGCCGGCACCTTCGGCGCGGGGGCCAGTCCGGGGACGGCGGCGGGCGGTCTCTTTTCCGCCTTCGCGTACTGCCGCAGGCACTGCAGAAAGCGCTCCGGGGTCGCAGGGCTTGGGGATAAAATATGCCGCGCCGAGCCTTGCGCACTCGGCAACAATGGCGGCGTTGACAAATCCGGTGAGAACGACTACCGGCGGCGCGCTCTCCGCTTCGGCAAGCCGGCGCAGTACGCTCAGTCCGTCGAGCCGCGGCTGGACGAGCTCCAGCAGCACCACATCCGGCCGCAGCGACTGGATTTGAGAAAGGGTCTCCGTCCCGCCGGACGAAAAGCCTGCCGCTTCCATGTCTCTCTCCTGAGAAAGCGCAGCCGTTATCGTTCGTTGGAGATCCGGATCCGGGTCGGCGATCAGCACGCGAAGTTTCATAATATCGCCTCCATATCGATTTTTTCCTTCAGCTGATCTACTACACGGATAAAATAGCATATTTTATGTCTGATTTCAACAAATCCCTCATAAAGATGCCGTTAATTCGTTCGACAATATTCGGCAGGCAGGGACGGCCGCGAACCGGCACTTACGCCGCCGCGGCGTTGGCGTTGATCTTTTCTATCGTCTGCCGGATACCTGCCCAGACGGACAGATCCGTAAACACCTCCACAATGCTGCCGTAGTCGGTGAACGGCGCTTCCTGCAAAAACGGACAGATCCTTCATCATGCCGTTGCGGACGATGTACTCCACGATCTGATTGACAAAAATAGATCTGGCGGCTGTCGAGACTCGCATCGTTCAGATACCGCGCGAACGCCTCCTTGGCGGCGTTCATGTCCAGCCCCACGATCTCGCGGACGAATTCGCCCAGCGGCTTCTGCCCGTATTCCGCCTCGTAGTCCTGCTTCGTGCCGACCTCGCTCCAGAGGATTCGCTCAAGCGCCTCCACATCGCCGGACGTCAGCGGGATGTTGCCGCGGAGCTTGGCGATCGCGGTGTCGTTCGCGTGCTGCCGTATATAAAACTCGGCTTTTGCCTTGTAATTTTTCAGATCGTCGTTTTCCAGCTCCGATCCCTTCCAGTCCACGGAAAGGATCTCGTCAGCGAAGTTGGTAGTATAGATGGCTCCGTCAAAGGGAATGTACTTGATGAGATCGCGCAGACTTTTCCGGATGTGCTCAAACTCGTTGATCCCCGCGCGCTCGACATAGTCCGTGTGCAGGATCTTATCGATCAGCTCAGACTGTGCCGCAATCTCCGGGATATTCGCCACCGATGCAACAGCAGAGACTTTTTTGAAAAGGTCGCTCCGCGCTCTTCCATACGTCTTTCCGGCGAGGTACGCCAGCTCAATGCCGTACAAGAGTGCATCGAACCGCAGCGCCTTGGCATCGTCCTCCTCCGGCGTGATGAGCGGTGCGAGCTCCTGTCCGATGAGCAGCGTATCCTCGTAGGTCAGGGCGTTGTAGCTTTCGGATCGGCATACAGCTCCACATACTTCAAGTGCTGCCGGATGGCAAAAATTCTCGCGGTTCAGCTCCCGGACTTTCCGCACCATATCGTCCACAAGCGTCTTGCGGAAAGCGACCAGCTCCTCCGTCTGATACGCCAGATCCTGCAGCTTATAAACGATCTGCGCTTTCAAATGGAAGATCGCGCCCTGCAGGGGCGATCGTATTCGCCGTAGGTTTTCCCTTTGCTCATGCGGAAAAACTCGAAATTTCCGCAGAAGTCGAAGATGTAAAATTTTCCTTGTCCCTGCCGTCCAGCAGCCTCGGGCACAGACGGGTGCCTCGCCCGATCATCTGCCAGAACTTCGCCTTGCTCATGACCTTCTTGAAAAATACCAGATTCAGCACCTCCGGCACATCAATGCCGGTGTCCAGCATATCTACAGAAATGGCAATCTGCGGCAGCTTCTTCGGATCAGAAAACTCATCGATGGCGCTTTGCGCATAGGTCATATAGTTGTCGATGACTTTGGCGAAGCCGGGCAAGTGCGGATATTCCTTGTTGAAACCGCAAGGATCTTTTCCGCGTGGGTGTGGTTCTTTGCAAAGAAGGATCGTTTTGCCGAGCCTGCTGCCATAGTCGATGGTCAGGCCATTGGTCATCAGCGTATTCAACACCTGCCGGATGGTATCTTCATTGAAAATCCACTCGTTCAGCGCCGACGATGCAATACTCTCCGGAAGTTCACCATTCTCGTCCTCAAAAGTGTCCTCGTAAGCCCACTTGTCCGCGTCGGAAAGCTCATCGTAGACAATGCCCTGTTCAATGAATTTCAGTTTCGTCTCTACAGACAGGAAATCCACCAGATACCCGTCCTTGACCGCCTGCGCCAGCTCATAGCCATAGGTGGGCGCGCCATTTTCCAGCTCAAAGATCTCATAGGTATTCTTGTCAATCTCGTCCTTGGGCGTGGCTGTCAGCCCCACCAGCGGGGCATCAAAGTAGTTGAAAATATCCCTGTATTTGTTGTAGACGGAGCGGTGAGCTTCGTCGCAGATCACGAGATCGAAATGCCCGCAGGTGAAGAGTTTGCCCTCCTCATCCTGTACACTGTCGATGACGTTGTACATGGTCTGATAGGTGGAAAATACGCAGTGCGCTGTGTAGTTATCCTTCTCTTCGCAGAGATTGGTAACGGAGAGATCGGGCAGCAGATTCACAAAGCTGCGCTTTGCCTGGGTGACAAGACTGCTGCGGTCAGCGAGAAACAGAATGTTTTTCACCCACCCGTGCTGGAGCAGCACATCGCATAGCGCAATAACTGTTCTCGTTTTTCCGGAGCCGGTGGCCATGACCAGCAGCGCCTTTTGCGCCGGTTGCGTGCAAAGGCATCGCAGTCAGCTTTGATGGCGCCCTCCTGATAATAGCGTCCGGCTATCTTCCAATCCACCATGACATTTTTCAGGCTCGTCCGCATGGTCTGGAGATTGAACAGCTTTTCCAGATCGCGCTTGGAGTAAATGGCGGCGCACCGGCGATCGGGGTATAGTGTCCGTAATGCGGGTCTCAAAGCCATTGGTCAGGAAAATGACCGGGCGGCGGTGATACTTCTTTTCCAGCAGGTCTGCATAGAGCTTTGCCTGCTGGCGTCCCTTGGCCACATCCACGCAGGTGCGTTTCGCTTCGATCACCGCCAGCGGGCGGCCATCATCGCCGTAGAGCACATAGTCCGCATAACCCACCTCGGACTTGTTTCGGCATACCGGGCAGCTCCACCTCGTTCAGCCAATCCTGCCCCTTCCGTCCAACCGGCGTCGGTGAGCATGGTGTCGATGTAGAGTTTCCGGGTCTTGTATTCGGACAAATCGAGCGGCTTCGGCACATAGGTCGGCTGCTGCGCGGCGCGGCGGGCGGTGAGTTCTCCTCCTTGAGCGCGGCGTTCTCCGCCATGAGCGATGCAAGTCGGCCTCCGGCACCCGGCGCCGGGGCAGCGGGAGTCTCGGCGGGCTGCGTCAGAAGGGAGCGGTCAAAATGGCCCTCGGTATAGTTTTCGCCGTAACAATAAGCCACGAAGTCCAGAAACACATAGAGGTTTTCCAGACACAGCGCCGCCTGCTCCTCGGTAATCTTTTTTCCGCTGTGTGCGGCGTTATTGCCCGCGCGGCGAATAAAATCCATACGCCGCCAGATATCCGCGCCGACGATGTCGCGGAAATCCTCGGCATTCATAAGGCTGACGAGCGTATCCTGATATGGCATGACCAGCGCTTTGTCCACGGAGTACATCCACTTCACGGCAAATTCCATCGCCCGCCGGCAGTTGAGCACGCAGGCGGAGGGATCGATATGTAAGATCCGCTCGGCGGCGACTGCCACGGAAGCGAAGGGGTTCAAATTCCGCGGCGGAGAGGAATTTGTCGAAGTTGGTCATGATAACCGCTCCTTTGTGATTTCGTTTATGCGCTCGCAAACAAGATCGAATCGCTCGTTTATGTCGGCGTTGGAGAAGCGAAGCACGAGCAGACCGTGCGATGCTAAAACTTCGCTGCGTTCGGCATCATAAGCGATCTCCTGCTCTTGGAAATGCTGTGAGCCGTCAAGCTCGATGACAAGCTTTGCCGCGGCGCAGTAAAAATCTACGATATAGTTGTCAACGATCCGCTGCTTATAATATTTCACCGGATAGGTGCGCAGAAAAAGATACCACAGCTTTCGCTCCTGCGGCGTCATTTCGCGGCGCAGCCGGCGCGTTGGGGAGAAGGCGGTTGTTCTTTGGTATCACGGTTTCACTTCCTTGCGGATACGCCCTCTCAGTCAGCCTGCGGCTGACAGCTCCCCCAAGGGGGCCAAGGGGTGCGGGTTATCGAAGATAGCGCTCGTCCCCCTCTTGCCTCTCCCTCTGGGAGAGGTGGCGCACATAGCGCCGTGACGGAGAGGGAGAGGGATGTGCGCGGAGAGAAATCTACCGAGGCTGATTATAGTATCTTACCCTTGACTTTTGTGAATCATCAAAATCTGATTTCTTTAGCACCCCTGTACATTTTGCAAAAATTTCTTCACACCGCTGTGCAGTCAACAGCCCTAAGCAGTAGTTCTCGTACATCCGCATTAATGTATGCGTCTCTATTATCAAGCACCATTTCGTTCGGCAAGAGTGATTTGTTCTTTATGGACTGGCTCTCGCTGATCGAGTGGCTTGCTCCTTAAAATGGATTAATTATTAATAACTGTTTTACACTTTCAGAAATTCCCTCATCATCAAGACGATCTAAGTATCCTCGATAATGAAGTTCGATTTGTGAAATATGTTCATGCTTTACATTTGATGTTACTCCCTTGATTTCTCCAATAAAAGTGCAACTTGACTTCTTTATTAAAAAATCCTCTTTTTTTTCTTATCAACAAATTCTGACAAATCGCAGTCCAGTAGTTTTTCCAAAGATTTCAAAGACAACCGAGACCAGATGGTCTCCGTTTGCGTATAATATAGATTTTACCCTGTCGTTTTGTTTTAACTTAGCTTTTGCAGCTTCAATTTGGTCGCTAGCCTCTTTGATTTTTTCCTCATATACAGCTATTTTTTCTCTTTGCTCTACATCATCGCCAAAACATATACCATTCATCCACTCAGGGGCTTCCGGTTGCTCACGTTCGGGAAAAAAGGACTGATATGTAATGCTTGAGTCCGTCTATGTTTTGCATGTAATGTTTAGCGTTGTCGCATATATTAGGTCTTCAATTATAACGGTTGTGTTTTTCTTGCTTTTGCAGGATCGTGTAATGACATCGTCGTTGTAGTTGAAACAAAAATCTGCATTATATTTATAGCCTCCCACATCTGTTTCAGTTTTCTCATAGAATATTTTTTGCATAGTTTGTATATCTGGGAATAGCAGCTGTAATGGTATACTTGTACATCTCTTCAAGCATATCTTTTTAGCGCTTTGCTTAGAGAGCCATTTACCCTATCATATTCCATGCGATATTTATATCGAATATTTTGTGGGAATACGTATATTACAATTGCTCGTTGTCTTGATCTGACCATTTGGCATATTGTTTGTAAATCACAGAGACAATCAACTTTTCCACAAGTATCCCTCATAACACCGCCATATGCCTACCGAAGAGAGGTCTACTATGTTGACGTCAAAGTCATCTAGTGCCCTTGGAGCACTTAAAGGCGAAAACGTTATTCCATCTCTTTCACTACTGTCTGCAGAAAACTGAACAACCTGTAATCTCATGTTCTTTTTCTCCTATCTTAATGGTAACATATTTTCATCCAAAGAAGTCTTGCGTCAGACAGTCGAGTAGTCGTTGAGTTTCGTCCAGAGCTTTTTGTACAGCAGCTTTTGACTTGTTAATTTGTTTGACAAAACCCGCAAACTGAGTTTGAACTTCAATAGGCGGCACAGGAACTGGATATGCTTTTAACTTATCCATTTGTACTCCATCCTGCCCTGCGGTTCTTTTTTTTGACATTCCTTCAAGATATTCTAACAAGCATTCTTGTTTCAAGAACGACGAATAAACTCCCTATTCCCTATTTTTTAGGGGTCGCTTTCATTAGCGCAACATTAAAAGAACCCTCGATGCCTTGTAATATATCTGGAAAATAGGTTGGGCCGTATCTTCCGATCATTATATCGTCTGCCGTACAGAATCTCTTTGCCATAGATTTTGGGATGTAGGTGATAAATTTATCGGTTTTGTAATCTCTGATCTGGACAAGGCGGATATTGTCTTCTGTCGATTCATACTCAAAGTACTTTTTGTCTGGTTGGCTTCCACCTTGAAACTCAACAACTTCGTCCATCCTATAAACTGGATGTCCCTTGGGATTAATTATTGGGTCTCCAAACATCTCGACAAATCGGGCTTTGACAAGCTTGTCCAGCTTTTGAAGCTGGCTCTGGCGCATGGCAATTGTAGTTTTAACCTTATCAATTATCTGTGAGATGTGTTGTTGCTCTTCTATTGGGATTTCTGGCAATTCCAGTTCAGATAGAACATCGATCTTAATGCCTTTTAATCGTTGCGCCGCGTGCCTGTGCGTTGAGAAAAAGCGCCTTTGCTTGAAGAAACTTACAAAAACGCCTTGCTCCATATACTCTCGTCAATATCAAGAAGAGAAACAATGTCCTGACTGGTGGACATGCTTATGGTATTGATTGCAACTTTTTCCAACGCCTACGCGAGTACCGACCATTATGGGAAAATGCAGGAACGATCTTTCTTTTTCACTCTCTTTGATAGCTTGTTCGCAGATCCAATCAACCGCGCTTTCTTTTCCAATATTACCACCATTTAACGCAGTAGTAGTAATCCATGGAATAGTGCCATTAAAAAACTCGGGTCTCCCTTTAGCCGGGGTTCCACCTGATTGAAATCTACATATGTTTCCTAATTTTATGCCCATGTGTTCATCCCCACAAATCCCAATTTGCCATCGCACAGTTGTTCGGAACTCCCGAACAACTGCTTTTTATTCACCATCCCCGAAACACTCTCAATCATCCCAACCACCGTGTTTCCGAGCAACATCGTCTGCGCATTGCCGGGATTGACTACCCGCCGTCCGGTCTGGGCTGATCTCTTTCCGGGCGTTCCCGGCAACTCTGCCGCCCTGCTGGGCGACAACGCGGTTTTCTTCCAGTCCCTGCGGATTCTGCGCGTTGGTCAGCTCTGTTGTGGTGGCTTCTGCCAGCATATTCAAAGCCAGCTCCAGCGTACTCATATTGTCGCGCAGATTCTCCTTTTTTAGCCCTTTATAATTTTTTACTGGCGCGTCGTCATGCCGGACCAGGCGCTTTGTAACCTCGTCCGTCAGGATCGCATACTCCTTGCCCGCTTCAACACCGTGGGCGCCCCACGCATCCGTCAGCTCTTTGCGGGCGCGGATGGTTTGCAGCCGCTGATTGATCCATTCCGGGAATAGCCCTTTTGTGCGTATGTATTGAGCGCACGCTCGATCGTCAGTTCCGGGTCGATGATCTCCTCGATACGCTCGCGGCCAACCATGGCCAGCCACATTTGAATGGCTCGGCTTTTTGGACGGAACAGACTGAATAATGCGGAGAAGTGCTCCGTTGTGGCGACATCCGTCAGGCGGCGCTTGCCGTCCGGCAGCTTTCATTTTCAACTGGTGACATTCTGTCACCAGTTCATTTCCTCTCTTCCCGCATACGCTGTTTCAGCTTATTCCAGTATTTTCTTTCTTCCGGTATTGTTTTAATCCGGCTTTCCGTCAGCGCGGCAACCACATCCACGGAAAAAGTACCACTCCTCCTGCGTTTCGTCCCACGCTGTACGAATTGGCTGATTTTCAAACATTTGCAGCTTATCGTTTTCCGTCATTTTCCTTCTCCCTGCAGCATTTTCTCAAGCTCGTCAATAGCGATGTTGATCTCGCTTTCCAACCTCCGCAGCTCTGCCATGATCTCGCTCGTCGGCGGATACTCCACGGGCTTATATTCGGCTTTCTTGTACTTGTTGATGGACAGATCGTACCCGTTTTCCACGATCTCCGCCTTTGGCACGAGGAACGATTTTTCCGTGCGCGGGCGGTCTTTTTCCTCTTCCGGATTATGGAATCTTGCAACGATATCCGGAATATCGTTCTCCGCCACAGGGCTGCGCTTATCGTCCAGCGAGAAGCCGTCGGCGGTCATATCATAGAACCACACATTGTCTGTACCACCGTGTCCGGTTTTGGTGAAAATCAACACAGCGGTGGACACGCCGGCGTAGGGCTTGAACACGCCGGAGGGCATAGAGATCACGGCCTCCAGTCGGTTGCCGTCTACAAGTTCCTTGCGGATGGCTTTGTGCGCCGTGGAGCCGAACAGTACGCCGTCCGGTACGATGCAGGCGCAGCGTCCGCCGATGCGGAGCATCCGCAGGAATAGAGCCAGAAACAGCAGCTCCGTTTTCTTGGTCTTGCAGACTTTCAGCAAGTCCGCGGATACGGTATCCGCGTCCAGACTGCCCTTTGAACGGCGGATTGGCAAGAATCAGAGAATACTTTTCCTTGTCCGGGTTCTGGTCGCTAAGGCTGTCCCGATACTCGATAAAGGGGTTGTCGATGCCGTGGGTCATCATGTTCATCGCGCCGATGCGGAGCATGGTTCTGTCCATGTCGTAGCCGAAAAACATGTGATTCATATAGTGATCCTTCTTCTGGCGGTTGAAGAAGATTTCTTCTTTGCGGTGCTCCTTCAGGTATTCACCCGCAGAAACAAGGAAGCCGGAAGTGCCGCAGGCCGGGTCGCAGATCACATCGTCCGCTTTTGGGTCCATCAGCTCCACCATCATGCGGATAATATGGCGCGGGGTACGGAACTGGCCGTTGAGGCCGGACTGGCTGATCTTGCTGAGCAGGTATTCATAGGTAAGTATCGCCGCGCACATCCGCCGCCTGAGATCCGCTCATCAGACGGTAAATCTCGTCCAGCGCGTCCACCACCTTGGATAGCAACAGCGGCGTGGGCAGCTTGAAAATGGCATCGTCCATGTACTTGGAATAGGCGCTGTTCTTATCCCCGTGGAGGTTCTTGATGAAGGGGAATACCGATTCCTGCACAACGGTATACATTTGCGCGGCAGGGGAAGTCGTGGAACACGCTCCACTTGAGCTGGCGGCCATCCACGATGCGCTCACCGATCTGTACCTCATCCGCAAAAATGCTCTGATACGGCAGCCCCAGCATGGCAGCTTCCTTGGCCCGGAGATTGTCGGTGTCATCCAGATCATGGATGAACATCAGATAGGTGATCTGCTCGATCACATCCAACGGGTTGACAAGGCCGCCCGCCGCGAAAATGTCCCAAAGACTGTCGATTTTGTTTTTCAGCTCACCGGTGATCATTTCTTTTTCTCCCTTTGCGTTCTGTATTGTCAAGTATCAGGCGATATATGCGGCTATATTATACTTTGATTCACGCAGGAACGCAAATAAACAATTGGTTTGTTTTTCCCTCGCTCGTCAGAATTCGTCACGGCGGCGCGAAATGCGCATAATCTCCCGCGGTTGGTAAACAATAGGGTTTGCCGGACATTAAAAACGCAAGGGAGAAGATAAATATGAAAGCAACCGGAATTGTTCGCCGCATCGACGAT
>VOFK01001395.1_pt1 | contig 14209 bp, 26 predicted proteins | sample 5384121 | NCBI WGS metagenome assembly VOFK01 (sample SAMN12384730, study PRJNA508395) | human gut metagenome | isolation source: healthy gut J | host: Homo sapiens | reverse complement strand
TTTAACACTTTTTAATATATTGATTTTTTGCTAATTTTTTTTGAATTTTAGAAGGCATAGTTAGAATAAAACTAGGATAATTTTTAAGATCAGTTTCTTGAAGTACTTCTTCATCACTTATATAATTATTTCCCTTTATAATTATATTCTGCGTATTAGTCGTAACATATAAATAAACGAAAAAAGATATTATTGCTATTACAAATAACAATAATAATAGTCTAAATACTCTTAGTTTTTTTCTTTTGACTATTTTTTTCGCCATACCCTATTCTACTCCCAATTTACAAATTCTTGTTCTACTTTTTTAAATCAATATTCTTATTATCCTTAACTGATTTTTTTACATACATAATTAATTCTTTTATATCATCAGCACTAGCTCCACCAGTATTAATAATAAAATTAGCATGTTTTAAACTTACTTGAGCACCACCTTTAGTTAATCCTTTTTAAACCTAATTCTTCTATAATCTTGCCAGAAGGCATGTCAACAGACGGATTTCTAAAAACACTACCTGCACTTGGATATTCCAAAGGTTGTGACTCAAGTCTTCTTTTTTTCCTATCTTTCATGACTTTTTTCAATAGCACTCTTTTTCTCCTTTTGAAAGGGAAATAATTGCTTCCAAACAAATATAATTAGGATGAGTTTGTAAAAAAGAGCTACGATAATGAAAATCCATTTCTTTATTAGTTAAATTAATAATTTCTAACTCATCAGTTAAAACCTTAACTCCCTTTACCACATATCCCATATCGCTCTTATAAGCACCGGCATTCATGAATATAGCTCCACCTACAGTACCAGGAATACCAGCAGCAAATTCAAGCCCAGTAAGAGAATTCTTCATTGCTACTAAACTAAGTTTCATTAAAGAATACCCTGCCCCCACTATCATTTTATTACCAACTATCTCTAATTTATCAAGATTATTAAGTTTTATAATAACTCCATCAAATCTCTTATCACTAAACAAAAGATTAGATCCATTACCAATAACTTTATACTTAACATTATACTTCTTTATTAATTTTATAAGTTGAACCAACTTTGAAATATCCTTAGGATAAATAACACATTTAGCAAGCCCGCCAACTTTATAAGTCGTGTATTTAGATAAAAATACATCTTCTTCAATCTTACCAATGTTTTGATCCTTAACTTCCTTTAAAAAAACATCCATTTTATCTGCCCTCTACTACTTTTTTGATTTCATTATATACCCTAGTTGCACTATCACAAACTCCTAATTTTTTTGGTACATTGAACCATCTTTTTATATTTTTCATCATCATTTAAAAGACTTCATCAATTAATGGTATTAACCTTTCCTTAGAAAAAAATCTTTTTCTTCTAAAATAAGACTTGCTCCAGCCTGCTCTAATTCTTGTGCATTTTTTAATTGGTGATTATTTGTCACATAAGGAGAAGGTACCAATATAGATGGTAACCCTATAGCCGTAACCTCAGCAATAGTAGAAGCTCCTGCTCGTGAAACAATTAAATCTGTCTTTTTTAACACATTAATAAAATTTTTAAGGAATGGAACAACCTTTACATTACTCGGAACATCAATATTTTTATAATCCGCAAAATAACGTTCTCCTGTTACAAGCAAAACTTCATACTTTTTATCCTTAAATGCTGGTACTATTTCTAACTCTTTTTGATTTATAGTTGCACTACCTAAAGATCCCATAACTATAACGACCAACTTTTTAGATGGTGTTAACCCCAGTTCACGTTTATTAACAGGACTGATAGTAGCTATTTCTTCACTTCTAGGATTTCCTGTATAAACTGTCTTTGCTTTATTAAAATAATCTATCGTTTTAGGAAGAGAGACCAATATCTTATCAACATATTTTTCCAAATGTTTATTAGAAACTCCTGGTATTGAGTTTTGCTCATGAATTACAGTCTTATAACCTGCCTTATGAGCAGCAATAATAACAGGTGCCGTAATATAGCCACCTACGCCTAAAACAACATCAGGCTTAAATTTTTTTTTATTTCTTCTTTAGCCTTCTTAATAGCTTTTCTATACATCAACAAAACTTTAACATTATCTAATATTTTTTTTTCTATTGATACCCTTCATTTCTATTCCTACATAAGGAATACCAAGTTCAGGAATTATATCTTTTTTTCCATTCTATCTGTAGTACCAATATACAAAAAACTACTGTTAGGTTCTATGTCTTTAATCTTATTGATTATAGCAAGTGCTGGATAAATATGACCACCAGTTCCTCCCGCAGAAATAACTACCCTCATATCCTACCTCCTATATAATTTTTTATAAAAAAAGAACTAAGAGTAAAACACTCTACTCATTAACATTATACTCGTAAAGTTCAAAAATGTAAACAAAACTAATCTATTCATTCATAAAATTAGCTTTATTATTTATAAGTTTCTTTAAAATAATAACAACATAAATACAAACTGCTGGAGTTGTTATAATATGACCTGAATGTAGAGACAAAATAAGTACCAAAATAAGGCTTAAATATTCCATCAATTGTTTAAAATCAATTTTCTTAGCTAAATTTTTAAAGACTAAATAAAGAGAATATATATATACACTAAAATAAACAATAAAACCCAAAATACCATGATTATAGAAAACATCATAATAATCCATTTCTATAGCCTTATACTCCTTACCATTTTTATTGACATAACCAATTCCAAAAAGTTTATTTTTTAAAGAAGCTTTATTATACCTATTAGATGTATTTTTTAAGAAAGTAATACGTTGACTAAATATAAAATGATCAAAAACATAGTCATTTTCGAAAATATCATCTACACTGTCTAACTTTAAATACTTTACATGAATCATTATATTTTTATAAAAATTGGTTTTAGGAACAACTAAAAATGAAGTAACTGTAACAGAGGTAAGAATAATAAGTAGACCTGCAAAAATTTTATAATTTTTCTTTTTCAAACTTCTTATCATGAAATATATAAAACTCACTAAAAAGTTATTAACAAAGAAAGTACTGGTGTTTTTGTTCCAATTTCTCCAATTACAAAGATAAAAATTAAAGATAAGACCACCTTAATAACTATATTTTTCTTATTCATAAACTGAGCAACTGTAATAGGAAGAAGAATACTTATAATACCACTAATCTCATTAGTAGAATTAAACCAACCCAAACTTCCCTTTTTTGCAATATCATAACTATTAAAACCAGTATTAGTAACAACAGCTATAAAAATTAAAATAATATAGATAAACATTGTCATAACCAAAATTTTATTATCGATCTTAATATCTTTAATATTTAAGAAAAGTATTAACATTAAAGGAAAATAAAATGTTCTTAATAGTCCATGTAAATTAGACATGAAATAATTACTATCCAACGACAAAAAATATCCTAAACTATAAAACAACAAAATAAAAAAAAAGTAGACAAGTAAATATTTTCTTTTCCCTTTTATAAAAAAAACAACATAACTCATAAAAACTAAAAAAAGCATTCTTACAATCATCCCTAAATTTAATCCCACATGAAAAACATTTAAAGATAATGATACAACTAAATCTAGTATTGGTTGTATGATAATGAAAATAGTTATTATTAAATTCAAATTTTTATTTATAAACCCATTTACTTTCTGCATAATTCCTCCAAAAAAAATACCTTTAACATATATTATCATAACATATATCAAAGATATTTAATAACTATTTTTTATCTACTGCATTAACTATTTTTTTCTTATAATTAATTTGTTGTGCCAATTCTTTATTTGCTTCTTCAAGAAACTTTATTGCTTTTTCTAACTCACTTATACTTATACTATTTAATACTCTATCTACCTTATTATTCTTCATCCTAATCACCAGCAACTATTTCTTTTTAAGATTATGATATTTTTTCAATCCTTCATCTTCATTAACATATGTAGACATCTCTTCTAATAATACTGCAATCATTTTTTGATTTAATTGTGCATTTACTTCATTTAATTTATCATTCTCTTTTTTTAAATTCATATATCTTTCTAATAAACTCTTCTTATAATTAATTGCTTCATTTAAATCATGGTTTTTAATTTCAATGTTATTAATTTGAGATTGAAATAACTCTTCACCATTACCTACTTTTATTATTTGTTTTCTATTCTTTATACTTTCATTCTTAAGTAAAATACCATAACTATGTATTCTATTTATAACTTTTTCCAATGAAGAAGCACCTAAATTTCTAATACGTTGCAATTGATAAAAATTCATTTGTGAAAGATCATATAAATTTTTTACTTCCGCTCTTTCTAGAGCATGAACTATTCTCGCATTAAATCCCATATCATATATAGTAACGTTATCAATATATATAACTTCTCTATTATTAGCTTTCTCATCTAATTCTGCTTGTAAAGCCATAAATTCGCTAGGTTCATATTCATAAAAAAAAACTTATAACCTGCAGCATGAACTTTATCTATTACTTCTTTTGATAAAGTTTTTTGCTAAATCCTAATAAAGATCTGTCTAAAGCTAAAACATCCTTCACAAAAAACACTTTTTTATTTAACAGTGCAGCATTCACACTTGGTGAAAAATTAAGAACTTTTATTTCATCTTCTAAATCCAACATATAAATCCCCTCATTTAATGCCTATGATTATATCACATTTTAATCTTTTTTGCAACATTTATCTATCTTTCTATTTTTTTAAAATTCTTTGTTGTAATATTTTAGCATCATCTTTTGTATAACCAAGTAACTGATTTTTTAAAAGTAAATTTCTTAATTGGATAAACTTATCTTTATTAATTATTTTTGCTAATCTTTCTCTATCTGTTAGTATAGCCTTTAATTGTTTTAATTGATCAAGTTGTAATTCTACTGGAAAATTACTTAGTTGTAATAATGGTTCAATAAAATAATTTTCCGTAACTACATAATTATCTGATCTTACACTTTCATCAAATAAATTAGGTGTAAGATTCATAATAGGATACTCCTCTTCTTTATCACTAATTAAGTCAATTGCTCTTCTATCTTTATTAACTAAAAAGATAATTCCTCTTACATATCTTAGTTCATTAGTCTTATAAACTCTATAATTTAAACCATCTACAGCTTTTCCATCATACATTATATTACTAGCCTCAAATGTAGCATTTTTTGTTAAAATACCAACCCTAATCTTACTCATTAATATCTTTTTATCTCTAAACATCTTCTACTCCTTAAAAATGACTGTTATGACACTTATTATAACTAGCAAATATAATAATTTTGCCAACATCATTTTTTTTTTTTACACATAAAAATCATAAATTAAATTATGATTTCTTAATAATTTATTTATTTATTTATTTATTTAAGCTTTTTACTAACAGCAACAGCTATTGAAACGGTTGCACCAACCATTGGGTTATTACCCATACCAATAAATCCCATCATTTCTACATGAGCAGGAACACTACTTGAACCAGCAAATTGAGCATCAGAATGCATTCTACCCATTGTATCTGTCATACCATAACTAGCAGGTCCTGCAGCCATATTATCAGGATGTAATGTACGACCCGTTCCACCACCTGATGCAACAGAAAAATATGGTTTATTTAATTCAATTCTTTCTTTTTTATAAGTTCCAGCAACAGGATGTTGGAATCTTGTCGGATTAGTGGAATTACCCGTAATTGAAACATCAACATTTTCATGGTGCATAATCGCAACACCTTCTCTAACATCATCAGCTCCATAGCATCTTACTTTAGATCTAGCTCCATCAGAATAAGGAATTTCTTCAACTATCTTTAATTCACCGGTGTAATAATCAAATTTAGTTTGAACATAAGTAAATCCATTAATTCTAGAAATAATTTTAGCCGCATCTTTACCAAGACCATTTAAAATTACCCTAAGTGGTTTTTTTCTTACTTTGTTAGCATTATTAGCTATACCGATAGCACCTTCAGCAGCAGCAAAAGACTCATGTCCTGCCAAGAAAGCAAAACAATCAGTATCTTCAGACAAAAGCATAGATGCTAAATTACCATGACCAAGTCCAACTTTTCTATCACTCGCAACACTACCAGGAATACAAAAGGCTTGTAATCCTTCTCCAATAGATTTTGCTGCATCACGCGCTTCCATATCCTTTCTTCTTTAAGGCTATACTAGCTCCCAAAATATATGCCCAGCAAGCATCCTCAAAGCATATTCTCTGTACATCTTTTTACCATGTTATAAACATCAATACCTGCATCATCACAAATCTGTTTTGCCTCTTCTAATGAAGAAATATCATACTTTTTTAAAACTTTATTAATTCCATCTATTCTTTGTTCATAATTTTCAAACATAATACTCTCCTATTCCTCACGTGGATCTATCTTTTTAACGGCTTCATCAAATCTACCATAAGTTCCACAAGATTTTTCTATAGCTTCCATTGGATCCATACCATTTTTAATATTTTCCATCATTTTACCAGTATTACAATATTTATAACCAATAATATTATCATCTTTATCAAGACCCATTTCTAAAATGTATCCTTCAGTTAAATTTAAATATCTTGGTCCTTTTTTCTTAGTAGAATAGATTGTTCCAACTTGACTACACTTTCCTTTTCCTAAATCTTCCATACCAGCTCCAATAGAAAGACCACCATCAGAAAAAGCAGATTGGCTTCTTCCATAAACTATTTGTAAAAACAACTCTCTCATAGCTGTATTAATAGCGTCACATACCAAATCAGTATTAAGTGCTTCAAGAATTGTTTTTCCAATTAATATTTCTCCAGCCATCGCAGCACTATGGGTCATTCCTGAACAACCAACAGTTTCCACTAAAGCTTCTTCAATTATTCCATTTTTTATATTTAATGTTAACTTACACGCTCCCTGTTGAGGTGCACACCATCCAATACCATGAGTAAGACCCGAAATATCTTTTTATTTCTTTTGCTTGAATCCATTTTCCCTCTTCAGGTATAGGTGCTGGACCATGATCAGTACCCTTGTTAACATAACACATGTTTTCTACTTCTTTTGTGTATTCCATTTTAATCCCTCACAATCAATTATAACTTTGATTATCCTTTCTTTATTTTCTTAAATTAATAAGTACATCAGGAGATAACTACAATTAATTTTTATTTTTAACTTCTAACTTACTTCGACAATACTTACAAGTGCCAACATTTGTAGTTAATATATTATCTGCACCACAATGTGGACAATATACCACTGTCATATTTTTTTTAGCAGCCTCTATCTTTTCTTTCATTATCAAATCATTTTTAGAAGAAATTTCTCTATTAACTTTTTCTTCTTTCTGAATGTATGATTTCAAATAAGTTTGAATTCTATCAAAAATCCCTCTAAAAATAGAAATTAAAAATAGAAATATAATTCCTACTATAAATAAACTTTTACTATAATTTATAAGATTAACACTATAAAAACTATCAGTAAATATACTAGTAATTTTTGAAGGTATATTAAAATTAGTCATTTTAGCTAATTCCAATAAACATCCTGGTATAAGTATCAAAGCTCCTACTAACATTAAAATAATTGGTACTAAAATTTTTTTCTTTTCACTATATAAAAAGTATCTTAATAAAATAAGACAAACACCAACAAATGGTATAAAATATAAAAATACCAAGATTATAGGAATGCTACATAACAATCTTATAAATGGATTATATTTCATAATTACCTCCTATAAATTTTATTATAACACTTCATTATCCGACTGTAACATTTAATTTATATTTTTATACACTTTTACTTATCATAAACACAGGATAACACCAAACAACAAAAACTTATCAAACAAAAACTATTAGTTACTCACTAATAGTTTTTTGTGGTTTTAAAATTATTTTAATTGCATCATCTGTACCGCTTGTAAGTCTCTCGAAAGAATGTTGAGCTTCACTTAATGGAACTTTATCATCTATATATTTTACTACATTAATTATTTTTTGTGAAATTAAATCTATACACGTATCAAATTCCTTTTCTGTATAAGCAATAGCTCCTTTGCATTTTTACTTCACCCATAACTGACATAACGCTAGGAATACTAATAGGTTCCATAGATACACCAACAAGAACTATTGTACCTCCTGGTTTTACAGCCATAATAGCCTCACTAACCGCAGCACTAGAACCACAACATTCAATTACAACATCAAAGCCGCCATTTTTTTGTACTAATGAAGGAATAACTTTAGGGTCTTTTGCATCATAAAATTTATCTACTTTACCAAATTTTAAAGATTTTTTACCTCTCTTTTCATTTGTTTCAAGTAAAGCAACGTTACTCGCACCATTTAATTTTGCAAATTCACTAGCCATAAGTCCAATGATTCCGCCACCTATTATTAAGACACTATTACCTACTTTGATATCCGCTAAATTAATAGCGTGTAAGCTAACTGCTGAGGGCTCAACCATTGCTGCCTCATCATCACTAATACTATCAGGAATTTTACGTACCATATCACCACGACACTTAATATATTCACTATATGCTCCAGGTCTTGTTAAAGAAAGCCCTTAAAAGCATCAGCCCATGTTGAGCGACAATATTGTGGATTACCACTCTTACAAGCATCACATTTAAGACAAGGAGAAATAGGTAATCCTGTAACCCTTTGTCCTATCTTTAAGTCATTTCTATCGCCTGGATCTAAAACTTCACCAGCAAACTCATGTCCCATTACTAACCCCTTAGGTTCAACCACTAACAAAATAATGAATATCAGAACCACAAATACCACACGAATTAACTTTAATGATTACATCACTTCTACTTCTCTCTGGCATTTCCATTTCTTCTACTTTTTAACTTTTTTGCACCAGCTATTTTCACACACTGCATATAAATACCTCCTATTATCACTATAATTGTACACAAAAAAAGATAAACTTTCAATGTTTACCAATTATATTTATTTTTTACCCTTTCTAAAGTCTTATTACGATGGTTATTAGAATTACTCTGTTTATTACTTTGCTTTATATTTTCACTCTTGGTTTTAGTAGAAACATATAAAGTTGTATCTCCTATCACGCTAATTTTATTATTTGAAACAATTAATTGTTCCACATCAACTAAAGAAGCCCTATGTCCAGAGAAAGTTACTTGAAGCTTTAGAAAACTGGGAATGGTATTACTAGCATTTTCAAGAACAATATCACTTAATGAGGGAACATAAATATTTAAATTACCCGTATTTGAAACACTAAATTTATGCAAATGACCATTAAGTACTAAAAATGAAGAATCATTTTCTAAATTACTGTTATTAGATTGTTGCGATTTAATTCTATGCTTAATAAGTATACTTTCACCCTTAACATCTATTTTTCCAGAAGCATATCCCAAAGGAACAATATCATGTCTATTATAATATAGAATCTTAGCTAAATCCAATCCTGATGAGAAAAGAGAATCAGCATCATGATTACCTAAAGTGACAAAATTTAAAATATTTTTATCAAATGGATAATTTTTAAGAAGATATCTTGCCTGTTCCTCATAACTACAAATATTATTAGGACATCCAAACATACCATTAACCAAATCACCAGCATTAATTATTATATGAATATCATTTTTTATACAATAATCATACATTAAGTTAAGACAATCAAGTCTTTCTAAACAAGAACCTAAATGTAAATCAGACACTACTAAAGCCTGAAAAATATTCTTCTCATTATCCATAATTATTCTATTAGTCAAATCATCATTATTAAAAGACTTGTTTAAGATATATTTTATATCTCCATTATAATAATACTGTCTAGAAAATGAATATCCATTAACAGATAAATTCTTAATTCTTTGGAATATTTTTTTATTACTTATATTCATATCTAAAGAAATTTGATTTACAGTTTTTTCTTCCTTAATATTCTTTAATAATCTTTCATTTTCACTTGTCATATACTTCTCCCAAACCAAAAATTATTATAACATAATACTAAATTTCCAAAATTTCTGATAATTTTTTTACTATTTCTTCTACTATATTATCCTTATTTTCATGTCTTGTCTTCAATAATGCTCTATATAGGTAAAATTATAATATTTATCGGTATCTTTATCATAAATACTAATATAAACTAAGTTATCATCACCAAATTTATTATTCTTATCAACTCTATTTAGCTTACCTGTTACACCAACTCCATAATTGGAATCAGTAAATAAAGAAATATTTTTACTCATCTCCTGAGCTGTCTCCATACTATAAACACTATACTTATCTATTACCTCTTTAGAAACACCCATCTTTTCCTTAAAAAATTACTATATGTAACAGCTCCAAACTTAAATGCTTCACTTGCCCCATCAACATTTGTAATACTATTACTAACAGCGCCACCTGTACAAGATTCCATTGTACTAATCGTTTTATTTAAACTAATTAATTTATTAACTATTTCTTTCATAATTTTCCTCCACCAATATTATTTATCTAATACTAATTTTTATTCATTTTATCATATTGCTTATATAAATACTGCACACCATTCTCTAATTTAAAATAATGAATTATATAAAATATAACAAATATCATTAATATAAAACCTATTATTAAAAAATCCTATAAAAACATTCCCTAAAGCAAAAAATATTAGCATCATAAGTACATAAAATAAAGTAACTACTAAATGAATAAATCTCTCATGTTGAAAAAAACTTATCTTTATTAGGGTGTTCATTAATACACTTATCGTCTATCTTACCATCTCTTATTTTTTTTTCTATCTATATTTTCTATGTAATCATATAAGTATTTTCTCATGATATCACCATCATAATTATACATCATAAATAACATAAAAAAAAATAGTATTTCTACTATTTTATAATGAAAAAATATAGCAACACAATTATTCCTAATACTATTCTATAATATCCAAATACTTTGAAATCATGTTTTCTAATATAATTCATCAAGAACTTAATTACTAAAATACTAACTATAAAAGCAACAAGGCAACCAATTCCAAGAAGTGCTAACTCTCCAGCTTGAAAGGCTACTCCTACTTTCATAATATATTTTAAAAGTTTTAATAAAGATGCCCAAAACATAACAGGAATAGCTAAGAAAAATGTAAATTGTGCCGCAACACTTCTCTTTAATCCAAGAATTAAACCTCCAATTATAGTAGCACCACTTCGACTAGTACCAGGTATTAAAGATAACAATTGAAATACCCCTACACCTAAAGCTTGTTTATAAGTAATATCGTTCAAATTTTTGGTTTTTCCTTTTCCTATATTTTTAGATTCAACTACTATAAATATAACACCATAGATTATTAACATTAAAGAAACTACAATACTATTATATAAATGAGCATCTAACCAATCATCTAATAATATTCCAATAATAGCGGCAGGAACACATGCTACTAATATTTTGCCCCATAAATTAAATGTTTCTTTTGTCTCTTTTTTTGTTTTGCCAAAACCAAATGGCCATATAGTTTTAAAATATATAACAACAACAGCCATAATAGCACCTAACTGAATAACTACTTCAAACAAACTATAAAAATCCTTACTAACATTCAAATTAATAAATTCATTTAAAAGTATCATATGTCCAGTAGAAGAAATAGGTAACCATTCTGTTATTCCTTCAACTATACCGAATAAAATTGCTTTAATAATTTCCATATTATCATCTCCTAGAATTCCTCTAAATTTTACTTCAGTAACAATAAAATTATACCAAAAAAAAAGTGTTTTTCCACTCTTTTTAACTATTTATTTATACTTTACACTTTTTTCTTAGTCATAACAATATTTTTTCTCTTCATTTCATATATATCAGTTTTTTCATCTAAAATACTATTAGATTGAAGTGATAAATCATTATTAACAAAATCACTTGTCATTGACATGTTAATTTGTTTTTTTACGTCAGTAAGTAAATTAATATTACACTGAACAAAATCAGCTAAATATATATCATATTTCTGAATAAAATCAATAATGAAATGATTAATACCATACTCTAAAAAATCATCTTTTCTTCGAAATTTAGAGTGTACATTCTTCACTATATCATTAATAACATCAAAGGAAAAAATATCTTTAAGCATTTTCCTTGCAAAAAACATCTGTTCAGTTTTTTTGGTATATTCACTAAGTATAAAAACAAACCCAAGACCAATTTCATTACTCATAGTAGCCATTTCTTCATCTTTTGTTGCATCTTCAATCACTAATTTTTCATATTTATAAATAATATTCAAAAAATTATTATAAATTCTTTTTAGATTAGAATATTTACCAAAAGTAATTTGATCATAGATATAAAATATCTCGTGTTTTAATTCAAAAAACATCTATTTCATCAACTATATAACTTCGTAAAACTTCATCACAAAACATAACACTATTTGAAAAATGATTAAGTAAATATGAAACAAAATTATAATCATGTTTTTACACTATTTGAGCAAAAATAATAAAACATTTTTATCATTTGTTTTCTTTTATGACATTTAACATAAAATTAGGATCATTTTCTAATCTTTTTCTATTTAATATTGGACTTTTATTTATATAACTATCAATAAGATTTTCATCATAAAACATACTATCACCACTTTGGCAAATATTATAACACTATCACTTTCTACTAACAAGTTATTATTGCTTTTTCAGTTATTTAGTGTTATCATATGTAGCAATCAAAGGGGTGAATAAATATGGCCGACAAAATGGAATTATACCATATTCATAAGCATAATAATTACGATAAATTGTGGAAACCATATAGAGAAATAACTGTTAGCGAAAACTTCAAAAGTATTATGTCAAAAAGATATAATGATTTTACAACAAGTATGATTATAGAAGAAGATCAAAATAAAATTTTACTAAACTTTCATGACTATTTATTAACATTACTAAGTAGTAAAACTCAAATAAATAGACAAGAGTTCCAAAAAATTTTACAAATCGCCTACCAAACATCATATTTTTCCAACATGTTTAAAAGAGAAACAGCTCTTGAAAATTATAGAAAAAATAACTTTAATTTTCTACCAAGTAGATTACATAGTATTTATTTAACAGACGAAAAAGGTGTCTCTTATTGGATTGATGCTTTGGATGCAAAAGATTATGATTTATGCAGAGTAGAAGTAACTGGTAATATCTTTAAAACAAATGAGCAACTATTACCTGATGAAACCTTATCTTATAAGGATGCCTATGAAAACTCTTTTAATTATTGGCATCCAAACTTTAAAAAAGTACCAGATAATACAAATGAATATCTTGTAAACGGAAAAATAAAGATTCTAGAAAAAATAAAATAAAAAAAAGATTGCTACAACAACTATGAACAAGCAATCTTTTCTATTTTTTATTCTTAACTTTTAAAACCTAATCCACTGAAGAATTTAAGGTTTCCATCCTTACCAAAAGATGCTGTAACATTACTACTTCCATCTCCTGCTACCCAAACATATTTATTCCAAGAACCTAATTCATATAAAGTTCCATCAACTCCACCAACTGCGTTCTTAAAATCAGCATAACTTACTCCATCATTAATTTTAGCCTTTACATCAGCTAAATTATCTAAAGTTACTTTACTATTTTTTAATTCTTTTTTATCATAAGCCATAGTTATAGATGACACTTTGCCACTAAATAAAGTTACTGTTATTTTTTTGTCATTTCCAAAATCATATTCATATTTTTCCATATTTTCTACAGTTGTTTCAACACTCTTAGCTTCGATGCCAACAATATTATTTAATTCATCTACTGTATTACTCAAAGACATTTTAGATAAACATTTATAATATGAACACTTAGCCTTTACCTCTGTTTTTGTTTCTGTGTTATCAGATTGTTTTTTATTTGAAAGATTTGTTTTCTTTCCACAACCTGTAATAGAAACTAAAACTAATAAACATATAACGCCTACAAATAATTTATTTTTCTTCATAACTCTCTCCTCCTCCATCATTATATCTTAAAATATATCTTCTGTAAACATTTAATTAAGTTTTCTAAACTACGAAAATATTAAACACCTTTATTAAATATTTATTTTCTTGCCAGTAACAACATAATCATAAAATTCCATACATTTAATATGTTTTTTTGGTCTTTCATATAAGTACATCCCAAAAGTTGCATTCTTACTTACATAATTATT
>VOFK01001440.1_pt1 | contig 14214 bp, 21 predicted proteins | sample 5384121 | NCBI WGS metagenome assembly VOFK01 (sample SAMN12384730, study PRJNA508395) | human gut metagenome | isolation source: healthy gut J | host: Homo sapiens | reverse complement strand
TAATTAATTATTTACTTAATTTAGTCCGAGATTTTTGGACGGAATTACTTATAAGTTGTAGGAGGAACTGCGATGGAAATTGACAGTGAATTGCTTGATACCATTGTTCGGACAGCCTCTGAGGAAGCTATTAAAGCGTATATCAAAGCATCAGCGGATGCGGCAAAGGAACACAAGGACAGGAGACTTCATAATACCAAGTTGATTCTGAAGAACTACCACGCATTGAAGACTCATTCGTCCAGCAGCATTTCTGAATTGGCCGATGTTGTTGATGAGGAAGTCTTCAGCCTCCTCAGCGCGATGCTTCAAAAAAGCCCGATGCAGATGAACTGAAAATCAGGAGCATTAAAAATTCTGTTGTGAGAACGAAGATCATCCTCGAACATATTGACACCATGCTCGAAGCCTACCAGCGGCATTGCGAGAAATGCAATCTTACGGCTCAAATGCGGAAGCTCAATGTAGTTCTTGATCTGTATGTGCGAGAGAGCGGTTTGACTCCAACTGATATTGCCGAAAAAGTATCATATTGATCTGCGCACACTTTATCGCCATGTTGATTCGGTTTTGTGAGGAGCTGTCTGTGTATCTGTTTGGCATTGATTTTTCCAGATGATTACGCAAATATTTGTTATCAATTCAAAAATAATTTATTTATTTTTTGTAAAACTATTTACACACAGAAACGGGTCTGCTACGATACGTCCGCAATCAAAAATACAACAAATCGGAGGTATCGGAGAATGAGAACTGCGAGGTTGCACAATGGGTCGCCTTTGCTGGCGAAATCCTCCATGGTCAACGCAAGAGGGGCGATTACCGTGCGCAAGATCGTTTATCAGAGCGTGTCTGCGAATGGGGCTCACCAGCGAGCCACGAACCTATGAGTGCAGGGACGACGAAGACTACAAACGCTGCGTTGATTTGTTTAACTCTGGAAAAATCAAAATGTTAGCTGTGAATGACCGGCAGATCAGCAAGAGAGGCGACTTGCCCAAAGTAAAGAAGTCGAAGATAACCAGCTTAAGCGATAAGTTCGGTACTTGAGGTTTTCAGACCACCTGACGGCGGTGGTCAACAAAGCCCCAGAAGGGCCGACAACAAGAGGAACTCCAAAGATGTCTGATTTGTTCTGGATCTGTTTCACCGTTGCTTTGATTGTGATTGCGGCCTATGTCCCGATTGCAAGCTACTCGAAGTATTTCAACTGATGAGGAGGAGAGTGAATTTCCATGGATGACTTCAAGGTTTTTCATCACGAACCTTGGCAAGTACAACGAGGGGTACCCCTTTGGAGAGTGGGTCACGCTTACGACCACTCGCGATGAGCTGAGAGGAAGTCTTCAAGCGTAATAAAGGATTGGTCGTAGGACAATTCGGTCAGACTTACGAGTGGTTCATCACCGACTACGAGGGTGCCGTCCTGCGTGTCTGATGTGTACGATCAGCTTGGCGAATATGAAGATCTCGACTGCTGAACTATCTCGCAGCTCGCTTTGATGAGATGGAAGGTTATGAGCTTGACGTTTATGAGGCTGTCCTTTGAAGCAGGGATCTCCGATGGGACTGACTTGGTTGATCTGATTAACCTTACCTTCAACCTCGATAGTTATGAACTCGATGTCCGGCATAAATGATGACTATGCTCTTGGAAGTATGATGGCCGACGAACTCTATTCGGAGAAAGATCTTGGGCCGCTTTCAAGCTATATCGACTATGAGCGATATGGTCGAGACATCCGGCTGGAAGAAAGCGGAGACTTTACTTCGAGGGGTATATCCGGAGAAAACGGAAGCGTGGAAAATGAGTTCAATGGCATCGAGGATGTGCCTGAAGATTTCCTTGTTATCAGAGAAGTGGAGGAATAAACGTGGAAAAGAAGTTTGATATGGCTGCCCCCCCTGTTGATCCCACTGAGAAGCAGAGGGCCAAAAAGAAATCCCTGTAAGCCGTTGCAGCCGTGCTGACATTAACCGACTGATGAATCTGTTTGCAGTTGATTCTGAGCTGCATAAGACCAAGGAACAGATGGAGCTCAGAATCAGGTCTATTCCGAATGGATGGCGAAATTTCAGATTGATTGAGTCGTTGTACGGGAAGTTCCTTTGCTGACCTTCTTCTCACTGTTCCGGCCGAAAAGCCGCTAGCCTCAAGAGGATGCTGCCCGGTATGCTCTACAAGGCGTACTATGCCAAGCCGGCCTCGGTTGATAAAGAGGAAACTTTGATCCTCACTGATGAGCTGAATGTATTATGTAAGTATGCGCATGAGCATTGTCGGTTCTGCGACAGGACGAATTGTTCTCAGTGCGATCTTGGCAAAAAATGTTTGACAGCATCCTGACGGATGATCGCGATGGCGGATGCTGGTCAACCATCGACATTTTTGGACATGAGGAGGTGTAATTGATATGGAATCGTCCGCTGTTCATCCGTCTGCCATCTGACATTATTCTCAATATCAACAGGATTGACGGTATTCAGTCATGTGGCAATGGATGGTTTGACGTTTTCAGTGGTGGCTCTGATAATCCGTTTAAGATCAATAACGATGATCGCGAGGTTTTGTTTACGGCGCTTCAACTGCTGATGAATGGGGGGTGATATGAGTGGCGCACAAGATATTCGGAAGTGATGCTTTCCAGAACGGGGTCGATGTTCCCTATTACGACATTGAGGAGCATTGTCCTCATTGTGATGAAGTGCTTTCCCATCCTGATTGATTTTGACCAGATTCATCATTTTTATGTGACCTGCCCTACATGCGGCGGACGAGTTCTGCTCTGTTCTCTGCGAGGGAAACTGCGATCAGCGGGACGGGGGTATGCCAGATGAGCGACCCAGTTGCCAATTTGAGGCGGCTTTGGGCAGGATTTGGAGACATTCCCGATCAATGATCGAGATGAAATCGAGGAACCGTTTCTTCATTTCGAGAAAGGCACTGATCGTTTCGAGATATGGCATTGGTTTGATGACCGTTACCCCGGCGGAGTAGAGGCACTTATGCAGTATAACGAGAGATGAGCAAAAAGCTAAAAAGTCAGTCTACGAGCTGCCGAAGATGGTGACGGACAACCCGAATGGCAATTTTGAGGCGATGCTCAATCTGGTTTACGGAAAAGATGGATGGAGTTACATCCGCCACGGTGAAATGGACATGCCGATTACGGTTTCTGCATGAAAGAGCTTTTGCCCGAAGTTTGATGCCCTGAATTTGCAGATCAGACCCATGACCTCCAAGGAACAGGACGAGCTTCTTTCTGATTGCGTCTTTGACGGATGCCCTGTTGCGACTGTGTATGCGGCGCTCAGCGGATATGGTCATCTGCGCGACCGTCTGAGGAAGCACGAGGACGCGATGACAAACAGGGGTGCTGACGCTAGAAGAGTTGAAAGCATATTGCACAGAGGGCGCTGATGCTGCGCCGCTGTGGTATGAAGAAAGGATCATTACAACATAAATCGCTGGATGGCGATTGACCTTCCGGAGCTTGCTTTCGACAGCACGACAACGGTAAAGCGTTTGGTGAATAGCCAATTTTTTGAACCAACCTATGGGGAAGAAATGGCGCTGCTGGCTGAGGAAGCCGACGAAGGAAGAAATGGAGGCGGCACTATGGGAGGAGTGAAACAACCAGAGTCAGGGAGTCCTTGCGTGGAGTGGCCTTGACAATCATATTGCCGTGTATGCTCCTGACGATCCCAATGCTGCATACGGGCAGAGCGTTAAAGAGCCGATCATTTTACTCACCGGAGTTGCTTATGGCATGAAAGCAGTTGCTATCAGCCGCGGATTTGCGCCATGCGCATACATCGAGATCCCTCGACACCATCCGTTTTATGACAAAAACCTTCAAAAAATCCAGAACCTTTATTCCATTTCGTGTCATGGCGGAATTACGTATTTTCAAAAAGGGGTAGCCGGATATACGAGAGATGGATTCTGGATTGGTTGGGATTATGCTCATACTCCATTTGATTATGTGTACACGAGTGGAAATCCTGAGCGTAAGGGGAAAGAAATGGACTCCAGCCAGTATTCGGGAAGAAATCGTCTTTGTTGCAATGCAAATTCATAACATTGAGCTGAAAAAGCATGGAGAATAGAATGTGCTTGGGGGGATCCCTGTGAAGCGTAAGCTGTCGAAGGATCTGAGCATGAGCGAGTTGCTTGAGCTACGCGCCGAAGGAATGACGAATAAAGATTGCAGAGCAGCTTGGTGTCAGTCAGCACCGTTTATAACTACATTGGCCGCAGCCAAGCAGTGAAATATGCCGAGGTGCAGAACAAGCCCCTGCCCGGTTCTCGCATTGGTTGTTGATGAACCCAATCCCTTGCCGAACGGAAGTATATTCCCAAAGAATTTGAGATCTATGAGGAGATGAGCGAAGTGGAAGCCCCCATTGGTTTGCCTATCATCAATGAACGCCATGTTTATGATCTTCAAGGTACAGCTTGCACATTTACCGTAGACACTGGAAGCGATTGCGTTGTTATCGGAGAAGATGAGAACAGCCTTATCAAAGGCATCATCCAGATCAACAGCATTCCCAAGCTCATTCTTGAACTTCAACGGAGTATGGACATTGTTGATGAGAGCAAAGAAAGGCATCGTACTCAAAAAGATGCAGGCTTGACTTATACTGCAACAGAAAATGTGGCAAACAAAAAATATCAAACGTAACGCCAAAGAAGTTGTAGAATTGCCCATAATCATGAGAGCAAGAAATCGCCAATTGCTTATGACTTCGTAGATGATATTGGTTTTCTACCAAAAGAAAAACGCCGTTCTACCTACAATAAAAACGGTTGCTGCTATATGGAGGGCTGAAGATGGACATAGTTGGTAAGCGATTCGGCAAGCTCATTGTCAAGAACGCTGACGATCATCGGAAGGGCTATGTTGTATGTGAATGTGATTGTGGAAACATCACATCTGTCAGAGCGACGAGTCTTTACCAAGAAGTATCTGCCGACTCGCTCCTGCGGATGTTATCAGAAAGCCGTAGCAAAAGAGATCGGTACGAAGACCATTCAGAAAAACGCTGAGCATCAGGTGAAAACCAATCTGCGTTATCGCACAAATTTTCAGGTCATCGAGGATGTCAATCCTCCTAAGAACAACACAAGCGGCTATAAGGGTGTCTCGTGGGATGCTAGTCGTAAAAAGTGGACGGCATACATCAGCGTACACAATAAGCGCATTTTTATCGGGAGATACAGTTCTCTTGACGATGCTGTTGAAGCACGGAGGGATGCCGAAGAGAAGTACCATCAACCGCTTATTGACCAAAAAAAACGATTCGGGGGTCTTAACATGATCGCAAAAAATATTTTTGTTACACGTTTCTTGAATACTGCGGAGCGAAAGAAATACGGCCTCGTACTTATCGGGGCGGAAAGGAGAGCGTGATAATGGTTACGACCGAACTTATGGCTGATGTATGGCGACTGCTTATGATTCTAGCTGGCGCCTTGTTGGTTGTTGTTGTTGCGTATTCCGGCTACATGATACTTGTTTGCGTCAGGAATTACATCATTTCGTGCTGGAATGGAAGTGTTTGCATTGATGGAATCCTCATTAAGCCTTGCCCATGCTGCGGAAGCAGCCATATTGGAGTAGGAACGGTTGAACGGGACGATTCGGACGTGTACTTTGTTGTGTGTCGTGTATGCTGTCTTGCATCTGGTGGATCTGCCAGCAAAGCAGGTGCCATTCTCGCAAATGGAACAAACGAATTGACTGAGGAGGAACGCCATGTTTGGAGATACGCTCAGGAAGCTGCGCATGATTTAGAATTTCTGCCAAGGAGTTTTCGGAACTGCTTGGCATTTCGACTGCTTTTCTATCTGCGATTGAAACAGGAAGAAAAGAGCCGTCTGTTGAGTTTCTTGCCAAGTGTGCAGACGTTTTCGAGATCAGCCTCTCAGCGCTGGTGTTGCTGTCTGAATCTCTATGAAAAGGCCAAGGCTGATGGCACGGGAAAACGTTCATCAAGAAAGCTATGCACAGCATCATCTGCCTGATGTCGAAAGGATGTGATGACGAATGAAAAAGAAGAAAGTGCAGCAAGTGTTTTCAGTCGGACAGAAAGTCGGTCTTGTGCCTCATTCTCTACGTTCAGAATCGGGAGAGATCAAGGTGCTGTTCATGCAGTGGTTGTTCGGGTTAGCAAGCGATACGTTTATGTATGCACCACCGATCAGAACGGAGAAGCGAAGCCTTGGGACGAATACACGTTCGACAAGACTGACCTCAAACAGCAGACACAATTCTCCCCAGACTATGACCTGTATCTCACCTATGAGGATGCCGCTTGGGGAATACGAGAGCAAAGCTCACGCAGCGACTATATGCGCTTTTCCTTTCCATGAGCATCAGGCAGATGGAGCTTGAGCCACTTAAAGCCATTTATGAGATTCTGAAGGTTGAAGCGTCGAGAATGGGAGTGATGTTTGGTGACTGAGGAAGAAAGAAAACAAATTGTTGAAGGACTCAGATATTGTCTTTTCTCCCGTGTGTAGAACATGGAGTTGGAGGCTTTTCGCTCCCCCGTTCTGCAAATGCGCTACGACTCTCTTGGAAAAAGCGATTGAGGCCATTGAGCAGGTCGAGACGCACTGCTGTGATGACTGCAAGCACCAGTATGAAGGTGATGAGGTACAGCATGACCCGTGCGTAGAATGCCGTTGCCGTTTCCCTGATGAGTTTGAAGCGAAAGTTACGCCCATTGAAGATGCAATGCCTCATGTCACCCTTGAGGTAATGTGCTGGAAATGCGGACACCGCTGATTGCCGTCAAATAAGCCTGAAAAATACGTGTGCTCACAAATCTTGAATGTCCTGAGTGTCATGCTGTTGGTTTTGCATTTGCCACAGGGCAGGACATTGCCGAATAAGGAGAAAAGGCTATGAAGGAAATCTCCTCGAAATTCAATAAGAGTAAATGTCCTGATCCGACTGCGTATGAGGCTCTTTCATCTATCCAGAATGCAAAAAACGAGGAAGAAGAACGGATGAAGCGCACCATCAAGACTGTCAAATGGATCATCGAACTTGCGGGTTTTGACCTCTGTTCCAGAATTGAGCTCAGGGACAAAAAGTCTGGGAAAATCTATTTGTAAGTGTCAAAAAACCTGCCATTTACTTGCCACCTTACGATGTTGTAATATGATAACAGCAAAAATGACATATACGTCAATTTTGCTACGCCGCTTCTTCATGCGGCCTCCGTTCTGGCGCGGCGTCATGCTGTCCGCCGCGTGATATGCAGCAAACAATTGGTAGAGTACCAGCCTTCCAAGCTGGATGCTGCGAGTTCGAAACTTTCGTCTGCTCCACCTGTCAGCCGTTTGATGACTGATTGGAACTCCCTTCTGGTGATCGGCTGCGCAAAATGGACGCTTGCGCGGTCGGTAGGCGAACGCCGATCATGCCGCACTCGACAAGGTTTGTTTCCGACCTTGCTGGCGGCATCTTTATGTGGGATAGCTCAGAGGCCAGATCATCTTGAGTCAGCACCGTTAGTACACGGGTTCGGCCATTTCGGTTCGCGCCATCCTACCGAAACAGACCGATGGCTTGCCAAGAAGCGTGGGTTCGACTCCCACTCCTCACTCCAGCACGGTTTCGTGCATCTTGGGAAATTCCTCTCTATTCAGCATTGTTGGCGGTTGCCCCCTCACTTCGCAATAGTCAGCAAACACAAAAGCGACTCTGAAATGGAGTCGCTTTTTTGTTATTCCGATCCTTTTCTTCGGACTCACCCTCCGAAATAGGCTGTTTGAAGGTGAAAGGCCCGCGATTGTAGTATTCGAGGATAATGCCATCCCTGAGATTGGCAAACGAACAGTGTAGGCTCAAGCGCCAGTAGTGCTTTTGTACGAAATTGATTTCTTGATCCTTGAAGCACTTCGTTTATCAGTTTCGTCGATACGACATAGAACTCCCAGTCATCAATATTGATCGGATCTTGACGGGAATCCTTTGCAGTTCCAGATGCAAAAAATGAAATGTCAGAATGCCGATCTTTTTTCAACGCTGTAAGACTCCCGATATTCGCAGAACATGGGGTCTGGGCTATATTGAAAAACCATCTTATCCTTTGTTTTCACCACGAGCATAGTTCCTGACGACAGATTTGACTTCGAGTCGGATTCCGTGAGGGCCGACCAGATCATAGCAATGCCAGACACGCTTTCCTTCATTCGTATCGTCTCCAGCATAGCCCATTGCGGATTTTACAAGGAACTCAGCAAGAACGCCGCGCTCCACATTATCAGACAGCCCACTGTAAGCCCAGCGCCAAAAATCAAGGATAGAAGTGCCGGACTCTTTTCCATCAAGCATGAATTGCTCATTCCCATTGTAAACCATTTTGAACCCTCCGTTTGTAGATCGTGTACGCAACATAATGGTTTATTTTGGCGGGGCTTGATTTGGCGGGGGGTACAACTGTTTGAGAAAAGGTCAGGGTTTCGCATGTTCTCCACCTCGTTCTGTCTGTAATCAATTCCATTATAGCATGAATTGGCAGGAAAAACAGATACGGGATGTTTCGTATATGACCATAAAAAATACGATAAAATATCGAAAAACTCTTTACAAATATGGGAAAAATGTTTACGCTACGTATATCCGAAAAGGATAAAAAATATATAGGAGGAAAGAACGGTGAGCAACGAAGTCCTGAAAAAAGCAGTGGATCTGCTGTCGGATGAACTCAGCGAGTATGTGGAGGCCGAAAAGGCTGAGAGGTATGCTTAGATCGGTAGGAATGTCCGAAAAATGACATCGCCGAGCTTGGTTGGGAGAAAAAGAGTGAGCCCGGACTCCTACATCCAGCGCTCACAGCGGTATGATATGACCAAAACCAAGGTCATCACCACGCACCTCTTGAATCGTCAAGAGATTTCACAAATTGAAACCATGGGAATGGGAAAGCGGCTGCTGAAAGCGGTCGCTTTTTCTCGTACAGATAGGAACGGGAGGGCATCAAATGGCAAAAAGAGCAGCGCGTCATGGAAGTTGAGTGCGGAAAGCTCAAGACTGGTTTCCTGGGAATCCCCGAAAGATCACAGCCCAGAAAAAGGAAGGAGCTTCAGAACTCGCTTGAGCAGCTTGGGGATTTCGGTCTCATTCTGATTGACGAGCAGTACAACATCATTGGCGGCAATCAGCGAGTGGCCTGTCATGGCTAGCCTTGACCCGCCACAGAAAGGTGCTTTTGCAAGATGCTCGTCGGGTATACGGAAGCCGAGTTGCGGTCTGTGAACATCGTGGATAACACCCATGCCGGCGACTGGGATCTCGACATTCTGGCATCGTGGACAAGCGATCTCAACCTTGATATCGGGATTGATCCGAACAAGAAGGGAGGTCGATGAGCGTAGCAATCCCCGACATGGAACCCATTCGATTCGAGAAGTACGACTACGTTATCATTGCCTCGCAACAATGAGATCGACTACAACGAGTTGATCCGAAACCTCGGACTCGAAGACAAGAAGGTCAGAGTTGCAAAGCGGAAAAATGAAAGCGCGGGCAGTCTGGTATCATGACATCAAAGCCCAGATTGTTCCGAAGAAAGGAGAATGACATGCGGTACATGTTTGTGGTTGCCCATCCAGACGATGAAGTCCTTGGCGCGGGCGCCTTTTTGTATTCTATCAGCCAGTCTGATGGAGAAAAGATACTGCCTGCATAGTTATTCTCAATGCCGATTATGAAAAAGACTCTCGGAAAGAGATGTTCACCGACATCGAGAAAAGCCATGAAATCCTCGGCATTACGGATCATGCCCTGTTCAGCTATAAGAACATGAACTTTATGAACGAGAACCACCGAGAGATGGTTGAATGTATCGAAGATGAGATTAGGCGGTATAAGCCCGATGTGATCTTTTACACAATTTCGATGGCGACTTGCACAATGACCACAGAGTTACCAGCATCTGTACCAGCAAAGCGGCGAGGCTCTATCGCGGCATGGGGCAGGGGCATAAGGTGGTGGCCTTGTATGAGATGGAAATCCTGTCTTCAACCGGATGGGAGCAAATCACTCTTTCAGACCGGACACTTAATCATGGGCGAGCAAAGCGTTTCCAAGAAAATTCAAGCCCTCGGCGTACAAAAATGTTGTGCGCCCCATTCCTCATCCAAGAGCGAGGAGTGTATCAGGGCACTTGCCATCGTGAGAGGGTCTGGAAATCGGCTATCACTATGCTGAGGCGTTAGACTGTGTGGATGGGATGGCGTATGATTGTAGCGTCACACCAGATTGACATCCCTCCCATACCCCGGCTTCTTCAACCGGCATGTGCGTTGCAGATGTAGTTCGATCCTCAGCGACATTATGACCTCTGGCGCAGGCAAAGTGGATACCAGCATAGAGTCATGATTGAACCGATTCAAAGCCCGGTATGGCTGACGCTGCCTGTGATTGCACATCATGGAAAAGCAGAATGAGGTTATGCTTTTTGACCGAGAGAGGATGGTTGAGTGCTTTTACGATAAGATCGCAGGAGTGTACAGCGCATGGCTATTTCGTTGCAGGTATAAGAATTTTCTCAGAGAACAGGCCGAGAATGCCCCTGCGTACCTCTGGCAATTCAACCTCGCCATGTTGCTTTGCCAGAGACGTGCTGAAATATCACGACCCGCTTGCATTTGTATCATCGACTATTGGGAGGAGATTGTATTTCCAGGCAGATTGCCGCGCAGGTGAATTGTTATGGAAACACCTATCATCAGGCTATGACCTACTATTCAGGGGCAGGCGGAAAGAACTACCTCAACAAAGAAGACTTTGACAGACGCAGCATTGATATCGTCTTTCAGGACTACTCAAAGCTGCCTGTGTGCCCGGAAAGGTTTCAGGGACTGTGAGCTATCCTGTCTCTCATCATGAAGTACAGCCCCGAAAGGCAGCAGAATGCCTGCGAGGATTTTCTGTCGAACAGCACCTGATGCATGGAGGAATCCAGTCATGAAAGAGCTGACCTTCAATGTTTATGTGCCAAAGCTATCAGCGATATGGCGATAAGGTGAGGATTTATGACCACCTTGAGTATTGCACCTTTTGTGCGGCAGCAGTGAGGGAGGCAGCAAAGTACGCGCCGCCGGCATTGAGCAATCTGAGGTATCGAAAGACTCCTGATTGACAGCATGCAACAAGGTATTCCAGTACATCATTGACGAAAGCCCAGAAGATGTCATCTGCATCGTGGATGATGACGGTAAGTTCATGTACAGAATATCGACAACAGCGATATGACCAATGAGCAGGCATCCTCCTCTGAGCTTGAGCGTGTTGCGCAGATGATGGTTGATTCGAATATCGGATATGGCTGTACAGACGCAAACCCTGCGCCTTTATTACGATCAGGAGTTCGTTCAAGGGGAATGTCCGGCGGCTGCAAGTGGTTCAATAAGGCTGCGTTTGGCGCAAAGGATTGATCCTGCGACGAATTACAATTTCGACCTCGATCTTGAGCTTCAGGAACTGCTCACTGCACAGGGTAATATTCAAAAAGCCCGTCTATTTCATTGACGTTGGCGGAATGGACACCAATGCAGGAGGCTCCAACGTGGACAAGAACCAGACCAAGCGCATTGAGGGGCATCATGTAACGAAATCGAAGTGGGGAAAATATTTTCGATTATAACTTCGACAGCAATAAGGCAAAAATCAAGGTTCAAAGGTAAAAACCAGCAATATCTATTGACAACGGAGGTGGAGGGTGGTACGATACGCACGCTCACTAAATAAATAACACGGAGGATTGAATGAGATGGCGTATCAGTATCAGATGTACACTTTGCATCATCACAGCATGTATGACATGGCTTCGATGCTGCAAAAGTCTCGCAGAGCCGATATCCAGAAAGCAGGATATGCGGCTTATAGTGAACTCTTTGAAGCTACCACACCTATATGTGGAAGCGGCTTGATTGTTTCAGCGCAGGACTGCTATGATCATCACCAAGGAGATTATCGCGCTGAAGTCGCGGACGATCAGGCTCAATGCAGGAAAGAAAGGCTACGACAAGGATCCACTTGCGGCAAAAGCAATCGTCTTCGTGCGCGGCACGGAAGAATCGAGATGCCTGTTATGTGGCCTGCAACTCATGAGTGCTGCAAAGTTGCTTTTGAAGAAAGCGAGATTGAGATGTCGATATCTCCGTGCAGCCTCGGCGATGAAGGAATCCCAGATTGGGTATTTGATGTTCACACCTACCGAGGGCGGCAGAACGGAAAGACCGAGTTTGATATGGGTGAAGATGAGCAGAAAGCTCTGACCCCGCATCAGCTCGGTCGGTTTTTCTTTGATTATGGGATTGGACAAACCATGATGAGAAGCGGATTGCATCTGAAAGGTGTCTGAAAAGGAGATCAAGGCACTTGAGGGGACATATAGCACCAGAGTGCTTGATCCGACTCAAAATTCAGGAATGGGAGGATAAATGCCAGTGGCTTAGCCGCCAGATTGAACAGCTTGTTCAGGAACGTGACCAATGGAAGAAGATGTACCTGAATCTTGGAGAAGTTCTCATCTGGCATTGAGGCTCGAATGAAAAGAAAAGAGTGAAATCGTCAGAGAGCTTGTTTCTCGGGCGGAAGGATCAAAGAAGCCCTGCGGATAGCCAAAGGCTTTTTCGCAGAGGAATCACCAAGGAGCAACAGAACAAAAATGAGTATGGCGTATGAGTGCATCATAAAATTTATTTCTATAAGAGTTTGGGACATGACATTGTTCTGAAATAGAAGCCGGCACAGCGGTTCTTTTTTTGCTTTCTACGGCAGCAAATAGGCAAGAAAAAAATATATTCGGAATAGGTCATGGAAGCCTCAAGGGGCTTAAATGACCTATTTTTAGCATATACGGAAAGGATTTGATTGCTTGGGCGGTAAGACACAGATTTCCGCTTCTTCCGCCCCTAAAAAACCGGAAAGGCAGCAGGCCGAAAGCAAGGCAAAGAAGGAAAGGCTTTGCGGCTGACTACATTGAAAGGCAAGAGTGTGATGAATGGGTAGCAACAGCAGCCTTGCCATTTTCTGGATGGGCCAGAAACGCCTGACCTTCAAAGAGATTGCCGAAAAATCGGCATAACAGATCGAACTTTCAGACGGAGAAAACTATGCTGAGATCGAGAAAGTTTTTTACAGACAAACCGCAGATGGCCGACCTTGCAGTTGAGGGAAGGTTGTACTCAAACGCTCTGAACGGCGACAACACCGCGATCATCTTTCTACCTCAAGAATAGAGATCCAAAGAAGTGGAAAGACCATCCTGTCAGTGCTGATATCGAGCTCAAGAAGACTGAGCTGGATTTGCTTAAAGCTGAAAATGAGCGAAAAAGCTAGAGCTTGAGCAGAAGAAATTAGATTATCAGATGGAGTGCCCTTTCAGATATCAGATTTCCGGTGCTCAGGGCGATGAAAAAGACTGAAGCCATTAAGGAGTTCCTTGAGGCTGTAAATCCGACAAACGAACAAATTGACGAGCTGTATGACGAAATTGAGTCTGAGGAGGTGAGCAAGGATGATGCCTGCGATGGAGAAGAAAACGGGTCGTAGGCGAGCGGCATTCAGATTCAAGCCGTTTTCTCGAAAACAGAAGCAGCTTTTCTGGTATAAAAGCAAAAGCCAACGCAGATAAGAGTATGATTATTGCCGATGGTTCAATTGATCTGAAAGACCATCGCCATGATCATGTTCTTTTTTGATGTTTTCAATGAACACATTCGAGAACACCGATTTCATCGTAGCAGGCAAAAACGATCTCGGCTCTGAAACGAAATGTTGTGAATCCAATGCTCCGAATCATCGCTGCAAGTTTGGCTGGAGCTATCGCTATAATCGAGGCGGCAACTTACATCACAGTCGGGACGAACACTATTCTACCTGTTCGGCGCAAGCTCAGAAGCGGCGCAGGATGTGCTTCAGGGTATGACGGCCGGCGGAGCTTTTTAAGCGACGAGGCGGCACTGATGCCAAAAGTCGTTTATTGAACAGATGATAGGCCGCTGCTCACTGGAAGATGCCCGGATATTCATGAACTGCAACCCCGGATCGCCGTTCCACTGGCTGAAAGCCGAAATGATTGATAAGGCCGATGAGAAAAGGCTATTATGTCCTCCACTTCAAAATGGACGACAATTTGTCCTTGAGCGATAAGGTCAAACGCAGGTACATGCAGCAGTTTGAT
>VOFK01000869.1_pt1 | contig 14217 bp, 21 predicted proteins | sample 5384121 | NCBI WGS metagenome assembly VOFK01 (sample SAMN12384730, study PRJNA508395) | human gut metagenome | isolation source: healthy gut J | host: Homo sapiens | reverse complement strand
ATCCGGTACTTCGTTCAGTTTTGTGCTAAGGTACGATCTGGCTTTTCGGTTCCGTCAGTGATGATCTTTCTGGAGGCGACGCTGGCACGTGCCATCGACGATGGCGCGTAACTGATTGTGCTACTGGTGACGTAGTTGTACTCGCTGCTGGCAAATGGCAAAGTCGTGGCTATTGCCATGACTATTGGACACAGGAGCGTGTCGTCTCCAGCGACTTTGTACTGTGCTTGTCTTGGGCAGTACAGATTCGAGGCGACATCAACATAATTGCCGTTGGATGACATATGATTGCCTTTGGGCCAGCCTTGATGTGGCAGAGGTTGATCGCGACATCAATCTTGTAAACCTCTTTCATCGAATCAAGGTCTATGACAGGAACGGTTGAGTCATAATCCGGCCGCTGTGGCCACCCTGAATTGGCCACGGAGCGTTGTTCCCGATGATGGCAATCTCTTCAGGCTGGTATCCGACCTGTGTCTCACCCTCAATCTTGTACGTGTCAAGGTTGACTTTGAAGACAGATCCTTTGCGGTCAGCGGAGAACTCAGCGTCAGAACCAACGTGTGAGGCGGTTACGTATGCGTAGGTGTCCTTGAACGCGATGTACCTGCAGTTCGCGATGTCGATCTGGGTGATTCTCTTTGCTGTGTAGGCATCCATCACCTCCACCTTGTTTGAACTGTTGATGACGGCGAACAACCTTCCGTCATAGATTTGGAGATCGTTGCCGGTGTCTCCCAATCCTTTGACAACCGTCGGATTCTTTTCTGCGTAGATTCGCAGGCATAGGATGCCTCGCGGTAGTCAGAAAGTCGATGTCGGCAAGCGTTGCTGCCCATATTGCCTTCATTGAGGACGTACATTCTATCGGATCACATCGGGATCTGTCTGGAATCGAGGAGGAGGGCCGTACTGGAGGAACGATGGTCTCTTCCTTGCGGCAGCCACGGAGTAGCCACCCAGCGGGACGTGGCAGGCTTTGATGATTTTTGTTTGTGTGTCCTGCAGATTTAAAGTAAAACTCGTACGACAAACCAAGGTTCGTCTTCAAACATCGGGTAATTCAACACAAAAGTCTTTGGCCGAAAGGGTTTGGTGAATCTCGGCAGTTGGTTGAGGGTGCGGGTGCGGATGGCGAAAAAGGACTGCTGCACTGAGGTCACTTTGGTGTACCACGGCTGGGGTGGTTCAGCAGGGGATGTTGCTCACTGCTGGTTCGCTGCGCCGGTGTGGGTAAAGCTGTAGTTCCGGTCCCCAGCACGCGAAGAGCGACAGCACGACCCGATGCCAAAATATACGGGATAAGTCGGTAACTATGTGTCTGCGAATCCAGTGACACTATCGCCTACGGCAAGTGTACTGAATGCAAGTGGCCTCCTGCCAGCCCAGGCCAGGATCCGGGAGCGATCAGCGCCTTAATGCCACCTCTCCCGAGGTCAAGAGCACTCGTCCAACGGAACTGCTGACCTTTCAGGGCTGAGCTATGATCTTGTCGATATTATTTGTAGTAGGCGTCCACAGGAAGCGTCGGCAGTGCGCAAACGAGGCATATTCCTCTTGGTGTATTTCAGTCAAATGTTGAACTGCTTTCGGCATATTCAACGCTTCAGGAAGGCATTACGCACACCACGATGTAGTAGGGTCGTTTGCGATAAATACTGAACATCACGCGCAAAACGCACTGACAGTCGTATGGCAGCAGGGCCGAGGCCGGTGCGGTCAGCCTCAACGCTTCACCTCTCGTGCACGAAAAGCCCCAGAAACGCTGGCCAGGCCTGATCTGCCCCATTCGTACTGCACCAGCGCGGCCATCTGCGTCGGCAGGAGCAAGAGAATGTGCCGTCGCTTTCCGGCATGTGAAATACCGCGTCAGGAGTGCGATTTCCCGCACTGAAGTATGCGAGGGGACACCTCCCAGCTGCCATTATATTATTATGAGGTTCGCGGAAGCGTACGGCTTCCTTCATCATTGGGTGTTCTTCGTCTGGATCGGTTTACTTTCGTAATATTGTGTAGTCGGCAGCATTTGGCGTTGATAGGGATCTGAACTTCCAGCTCCCACTTGTTCGTGAAAAGAGCCGGATGAGAGCGAGTTGGTGTCCCAAAGCCTCTCGCGTTGCGGGCACGTTTCGTTGTGCGCAGGAATGCCCTCTCCCGGGGAGATTGTGAATATGCGGGGACGGAATTCCCCCTGCCCTTCGTCGAGGCGTTCGTAGCGCGGCCTCCAGCAGTGGCGTTGATGTCGCAGGTTGTGCCGGAACGCTTGTTGATCGTGTCGTAAGCGTTTCTCCCAATGAAGTTACGCAATGCGGTAACGGAACTTTGGCGCACTTGCAGTGGCGTTGACCCATTCTCCGCAGAAATGAGCGCTACGGCATCCGAAGTCGATCTTAATCGTGGCGAAGTTCGCGTTCCGACCATTCTCGGCTCAGCCTCCCACCGGATAAGTGATGTAGATCGTTCCGAGGCCCCGAAGTCCTTGGCTGAATGAGATCTGCCCATCTGCAGCGCGGAGAATTCTTGGTACCGGCCGCCACCGAATTCTTTCAACTGCACTCGAGAAAGCAGATAGCGTCAGCGACAACTGTTCAGTCGTTGAAGCTCCTCTTCCTTTAGGGTCTGCGCCGAGATGACCTCAGTATTTGTAACCAGCTTGAGAGGTACCGATGATGATGGACTCGCTTTTGATAACCTGGTGCTATCAATGAATTATCCTTCGGTGAACAGCTGTGGAGTCGCCGGAAGTCTCAGGTAAACCACCTGCCCGCATCCCAGAATGCAGGCCGAGGCTATGAGACGGTATATTCGTTTCATAAATTTTTAGTCCGGCCGCCGCCCGTGATCCCGCAGGCAAGGCCGTAAAGTTTTGCGAAGGCAGGTCTTCTGACTCGCTCCTGACGCGGCGCCTTCCCGGCGGTATGGAAAACTGAATATTCAGTGTCCGGCCAGTGGCATAAGAAAGCCGCGTCATATTTATAAGGAACTCACAGCAGCGGGTACTGTCCCGGATTCACACCGGATTCCCTTTTGATCCTTGGCCTCAAACCTGAGCCAAAGAACCTTCACGGGGCAAAGATAGCAATCATTAGAATCATTGTCAAATCTTGGGGGGCTGTTTTGATTTGTTTGAAATGTCCTAAAAGTCAACTTTTACAAGTAATAATCTATAAAACCGAGTTAACCGAAATCAGGAAAATACATTGAAGTGAAAAACTTCACCCGGACAAATTCCGACATCCGGCAATTTTTTCGTAATTTTGGACTATGAAAAAGTTTGTTCTCTCGGCAGTCTTGACACTGCTTTGCGCCGTGATGCTTCCGGCGCAGACCAAAATTATGTCCCACAGAGGCTTCTACGCCCATCCTGGGTCTTTTGAAAACACTTTGACCAGCCTTGCCGGCGCCCAGAAACTCGGCGTGGAAAGCGTCGAGCTGGACGTGCATCTCACCACGGACGACTCGCTCGTGATCCTGCACGGCCCGATGATCCCCGGGACGAAGTACAAGGATATTCAGAAACTTGACTATGCCACCGTCAAGAGCTGCACCCTCCCGAACGGCGACCATATTCCTTCATTAAGGGAATATTTCACCCAGGCGAAGCGCACTCCGGCGCTGAAGTTGTTCCTTGAACTCAAGTCGCATCCGACTCCGGCGAGGGAAACCCAGCTGGCGGAGAAGGTCATCGCTCTCTGTGATGAAATGAATATGTACGATCAGATGTGCTTCATCTCTTTCAGCGAGCATCTCTGCGACGAGGTCCTGCGTCTGCATCCGGGTGCTGAGGTGATCCCGATCACGTCCAGGAAGACATATTCAGTGAAAGAACTCAAGGACAGGGGCTACGCCGGTGTGTCCTATAATTATAATGTGGTGATCAACTCCGCCCACTATCTGGACGAGGTGCACGCGGCCGGACTTCAGACGGTCCTCTGGCCGGTGAACAGTTATGATCTCGCCGATTTCGCGATGAGGCACGGTGTCACCTACGTCTCCACGGACCAGCCGCAGGGAATGAAACGCCTTATGGACTCAATCCGCGAGCTGAGGTGGAAACAGGAGAAGAAGTTGATCTGCTTTGACTTGGATGGAACTTTGACTCAGCACAAGACCCAGCTGACCGCAGCCAACAGGGCGGTGCTCGATACTCTTGCAAAGCGTTACGAGATCATCATGGCGGGGGCTGGCAATTGCGAGAGAATCTACAAGCAGATGGGTGAATATCCTATCACAATCCTTGGCAACTATGGCATGGCCGAAAGCAGTATTGTGGACGGCAAGTTCCAGATTGTCAGGGAGGACAAGGCGCAGGTGGACAAAAAGTTCTTCGAGAAGAGCTGCAACTATCTGCGCAAGAAATATGGTTACACCGACTTCAGCGGCGAGTCTCTTGAATATCACGAGTCCGGTATGGTGACTTTCGGACTGCTTGGCACCAAGGCCGGCAAGGAGGCCAAACTCACTTTCGATCCGGACAAGATCAAAAGACGCGCGATGTTCCCGGAGGTTAAGGAAATATTCAAGGATTATTCCGTGTTCATCGGTGGCACAACTTCGTTCGACATCACTCCTAAGCAGTACAACAAGTTGGATGCTGTGTTGCGTTATGCCGCCGAGCATGGCTACTCGTTTGACCAGATCTTGTTTGTCGGGGACGATTTCGCGGACGGTGGCAACGACAGCCAGATCCGTCTCGGCGGAATGGATTATATCCGGATTGATGATTATACGAGATTGCCAGAGAAGTTGGAATTTTTGTTCTAAACCGATAAAATCAAAAAAAATCATTGAGTTTAAGGATTGATTTCATAACTTGCGCCATCAAAATTTTTCAAGGATGTTTTCGGAAGCCCACACATATCGACAGCAGCAGTTCCAGCAGGGATTTCAGAGCCAGAATGTTCAGGTCCTGAACGATTTCGTGTGTGCCGGTCTTCCAGCCTGACGGCATATTCATTACGGAAAAAGGATATTATGATTTAAATATTGAAGGCTGGTCTCTCGTGGATCAGCCTTCTTCCTTTTTTGAAGCGGCCTTGAGGTTTGAGGATAGTTTTGATTACACAATATATAGTTAAGGAAATACACACCTTTAACAAATAGACAAATTATGAGCATTGACAGATTTGATCTGGTGAAGGAATCCTTCGAAAAGAAGGCAGTTCCGGCTGAGCGCCCTGAGGGCAAGACCTCCGACTACTACGGAGAACTGGTCTTTGACCGTCCCAAGATGCACAAGTACTTGGACGCCAAGACCCTGAACGCACTCCTTGACTGCATCGACAACGGAAAGTCCCTTGACAGGGAGACCGCTGACGGAGTCGCAAAGGGTATGAAAGAGTGGGCTATGGAGCATCACGTGACCCACGTGACCCACTGGTTCCAGCCTCTGACAGAGGGCACCGCCGAGAAGCACGACTCTCTGATCGAGTATGACGGCAAGGGTGGAGTCATAGAGACTTTTGACGGAAAGTCCCTCGCCCAGCAGGAACCGGACGCATCCTCTTTCCCCAACGGAGGCATCCGCGCCACATTCGAGGCCAGAGGCTGCCACGGCCTGGGATCCGACTTCCCGGTGTTTATCATCATCATCGATGACACCCTATGCATCCTACATCACGAATCTTGGTTCCACCCACAGATTATCCTTAAATGCAGGTTCAAGCTTCGCAATAGGACTCTTATCCAGTCTTACATAATTAGCAGATGCCTGTGGATTATCCTTATTATATATCTTAACAAGATCTGTATCTGATATATTATCTCCAATACCAACCTCTATTACTACCACATTCTTGTCTGTCTTATTAGCAATCCTGTGTTTCGTTCCCACTGGAATGAATACACTTTCATATTTGTTATAATCAGCAGTTTCATTACCAAGTGTAATTGTAGCAATACCTTCAACTATTGACCAATGCTCAGTTCTCTTTTCATGCCGGTGAAGAGACATTGACATTCCTGGAAAAACAGTAAAGCTTTCTGACTTTATATCCCTGTGAATAATTAAGTATCTCCTGTATTCCCCCATTCCTTATAAGTAGTCCTGTTATAATCGAAAAATGCTTCATAAGTATCCATATTATCTTTCATAATCTGCTTGATATTATCAGCAGATTTCTTTTGATGATATATATGTTGCATCATCTGTATTAACAACTACAAGATCTCTTAAATCATTGGCGACAACAAGTCTCTTCGGTGCATTATTTATAATATTAACATTTATCGCAGTCATTCTTGATAACACATTCTGACTTGATATTGTTTCCAAATTCAGCTAAATCGCTGGCGTTGCCGACATCCATCCACTCGAAATGTGCTTCAACTACTTTTATTGAATCACATTTTTCAAGGAGAAGTGTTTCAATACTGCCATGTGGCATAGCCTGCATAACCGTCTCTGAAAATCTCACAGACCTTCTTATTGCCGGCACCTTTCTCTTAGCTGTCTTACAGGTAGTGTACAGTTCTGATGCAAGGCGTCTTGCAGCATTAATCATATCCCCTGCCCTGAATACAAGTATTCCACTGTTCCACAGATACCCCTCACCATAGTCATATCCAAGCAGACCTTCTGTCTCATCTTCATCGAAATCTATTCTTGCAATAAACTTCTTAACATTCTCTTTATCCCGGAGAATGTACCCATAAGTGGATGACTGTGATTCTGGCTTAATTCCCAATACCGCAAGATATCCTTCTTTTTGCATATTCTTTAGCCTCAATTATTGAATCTTTATAACCATCACCCTCAATCAGGTTGTCCGAATTAACAACCAGAACTAATTCTGAAAACATAGTCCCCCCCATAACAATACAGCTGCTCCTGTTCCCTTCGGTGTACCCTCGAGGATAACTCTGTACTTAAGACTCTGGAACGCTTTCATCTGTCCATTAACAATATTCTTATAGCTCTCATTGGTAACTATTATAAATTCCTCACAGAATGGCATATTCCTTACTACAGTTTCCTGTAATATGGAACGGCCTTCTTTTTATTTTCATAAACTGCTTTGAAACTGCCTTCTGGATAATGGCCATAAACTATCACCACTACCCCCAGCTAATATTACACATTTCATAGCAATCCTTCCTTAAAATATCTGTTATAGATAATATGTTTATTAGTTATCTGCTGAAGTATCTCCACCCGCTGGTGTATTGCTACTGTCATCTCCGCCTGCTGGCTTATCTGTGCTTTCGTCTCCACCTGATGGCTTATCTGTGCTTTCATCTCCACCTGATGGCTTATCTGTGCTTTCTGTCTCCACCTGATGGCTTATCTGTGCTTTCGTCTCCACCTGATGGCTTATCTGTGCTTTCGTCTCCACCTGATGGCTTATCTGTGCTTTCGTCTCCACCTGATGGCTTATCTGTGCTTTCATCTCCACCTGATGGCTTATCTGTGCTTTCGTCTCCACCTGATGGCTTTATCTGTGCTTTCATCTCCACCTGATGGCTTATCTGTGCTTTCATCTCCACCTGATGGCTTATCTGTGCTTTTTCGTCTCCACCTGATGAGGTATTATCGCTGTCGTTTCTTCCTGCTGGTTTATTATTCTTATCCTCGGCAATTGTTCTCTCATTAGCTGCTGTTGTCTCTTCCCTGCTGCTAGTGCTTTCTGCTGCTGAAATTAGAGATGAGTGTGCTGCAGTTGAACTATCCTTACTCGTCGCAGTCTCCTTAGGTGCTTTGGTTGTATATTCCATCGGTTTCCATTCATTGCTGTTATTCTTATTATTGGCTTTTCTTCTGTTACCACCAGCCATTGCTGCTATTGACACTATAAGGATAATCACTACAAGAATTACCACCATTGACGCATATACAACATTACGTCTTCTTGCTCTTGGTACACCGGAAACACTCTTCCAACAAATGCTGTAAAGCTTGTCCATAAGTGAAACACCCCTTACAGGGACATCATCAAAATCATTGTTCTCATATCCATTCATGTCATATTCAAATAACACACCTTCATCAGAATCCTCATCGTCCGATTCATCATTTTTCTATCCCTTCGTCTGATTCATTATCAGGTAAATCTGCATTTTCAGGCTCATAAGCCTCATACTCGTCGGCAGCTTCTGTTTCCGCTGCTTTCTGCTCTGCACCATATATCTTAATATCAGAATCATCTGTCTCTTTTTTCATCAAACGAAGCATAATCTGACATATTCTCTCTACAACTGATGATATACCGAGTATATTATCCTTCATCATTGCAATAAGCTTAAGAATAAATGCACTGTCTATATCGAGCAAAGTTTCTATCTCGTCAACTGAATGCATCTCATATCCGTAAAGTTCCATCATAATAGTCTGGACTCTTGATAATGACTTAATATTATCAGGTGCATTGTCATACGCCTTAAAAATCTTTTAAATATTCTGGAATTATCTTTTTATTATGACAAATAATTCCTTATCTTCCTTAATTCTGCCATACTCATACTCGTAATCATCATCTATCTTAATAGTAGAATTATCTATAAGATTAAACATAAACACTGAAACTCTTGTTGCAATCTGACGCATAATATTCTTATTAACATCAATACTATCAAGATTAGTACATATATCAATAATCGCTCTTGGAGAAAGTTTCTTGTAATCCTCTCAAAAACCGGATATATAAGACAGTTTACATCTTTCTGTATCTCCTTGCATAAGACCTCTTTATCAGTCTTTCCAGTCCTTACATCATTAATCAGTTCCTTCATCTGTTCTTGATTCTTACTCATATTTTATCTCCTCGTGAATATACATTCCGATTGATTATACCACTCTCTGTTAAAAAAGAAATGTCACGATTTTTCAGTTGTTTTATATAGTCACATCATTTAATGCTTCCATGCACTCATGTCAACATTACCTGATATACCATTCACACGTGCTTTCTCAGTAAACTGCCACATTGTAAATGGTCCTGTATATGTACATTTGCTGTTATACTGTGCAAGCCATACACTACAACCTACATTCCCTGCATATATACGGTTATTCATCCAGTCCTTGTTAGCATACAGTATTGCTGAGTAACCGCAGCTTCTTACTGTCTGTGCAAATGCATTTATAACGGCTGTTCTTTGTGATGATGATATCTTATCTCCTCGTCCGCTTCCATTACCTGCACTCTCAACATCAACTGCCAAAGGAAGTGAAATATTATATTCACTGCAGGCTGATACAATAAAGCTTGCTTCTTCAACCGCTTCGGTAGTATCCACTGCCTTGGGTTACAATATAAGCTCCAACTTTAATTCCTGCCGCTGTTGCCTTTACTCATATTGCTATGAAATCTTTTTATCAAGTACAAGTCTTGCCGTTTCGTATCCTCTATATCCAACTCTTATCATAGCATAGTTAATACCAGAAGCTTTTACACTGTTCCAGTCAATATCTCCATTATAAGTAGAAACATCAATAACAAGCGATGACCCCTGTGAACCGTCAGCATTGAAATAATATTGCACTCCATCTATATTCTTCCAGCCTGTTACAGCGTTGGAATTTTCAAAATAATAATTTTTTCCTTTTATATTCTGCCATCCATCAGCATATATATATTCAATCTTTGCCTCAACCTCCATAACTATATACGAAACTGTTTTTATTTCAGTTGAAGTTTCTGTCTCAGATTTTGAACTTTCTTCTATATTAGAGACACTTTCTTTTTGTGAATTATCAGGTGCCTTTGCAGAAGTACTTTCTTCCTGCTTTGTAGAAGTTTCTGTATTGTCATCTTTTATAAGGAATTTGGTTACAACATTTTCAGAGCCACCTGTAACACTGACAGTTCCAGTTTCATATACATATCCTGTATATTGCTTCTGTGTTCCGTTTTCTTCAACAAGAATACTGCCCTTTGCTGCATTTATCAAGCTGGGATGCGGTGAAATCCTGTATTTTTCTGCCTTTTAAGCTGTATATAACATCTGTTCCTGACTTCTTTACTGATGAAACACTTTACACTTCCTGAAACTGCATTATCAACATATAACACAGGCTTTATAACTTCACCAGCTGTTGCATTATTTCTGTTTTTCAAAGGATCTTCCTTCTGAGTCACAGCACTGTCAGTAACAACCTTTTCCATGATATTATCAATCACTTCAAATGTTTCTTCTGTAGATTCCTCTTCTTCCGGCTCAGTACTTTCAGGCTGGGTATGAGTCTGCATTTCAGTCTGAGTCTCTGCTGCTTCTACAATCGCCGGCTGATGTTTAGAGGCTTTATTTACGCTTATACCTACTACAATCCCTGTTATCACTCCTGCTATAATAACTGCTGCAGATACTGATGTCACAACAATATGACTCTTAACCTTGAAGAAATCGATAACCTTTTCCCTGAAATTTCTCTGAAGTTCCTCAACATCAAGAATCTCATACTGCGGTTCTTCTGGCAAGTCCTTCTTCTCACAGTCTTCTGTCTCTGTAGATGCTTCGTCATTCTCCACATTTTCTTCTGTTTTTATGTCTTCTACTTCTTTATCTGAATCACACATATCTGCTTCCTGTTATTCCTCTGCACCTCTGACAATAGCTGCTTTCTTAATAACTTCTCCTTCTCCTGGCACATTAAAAAAGCATACTCTGCTACATAGGTGTACTTATCAAAGTCGTACTTTTTCTTCTATTGCCTGCTGCTCTGTCAGTACATCTTCTTCCTCTGTTTCTATATTAACCCTCTTTATTACAACTCCGGTTAATTCAGCTTCCTGTCCAAGATTATTCTTACAACTGACTCCTGTCCTGAAATTATAATCCTTTGACATAGTGTTATTCTTTACAACAATATCATTTCCTGTAAATTCCTCTGTTATAACCTCAATCTCAAGCTTTGCTGTGTTCTTTTTATCCAGCCAGACTTAGGGTCTTTAAACGATACTCTACTGTGTATTTCCCGGCCGTTGATATTGCTTCCTCCTCGCTGTATTCATTGCCTGATTCATCATATATTGAATACTCGATATCCATATCATATCCGATAGTATTAATTCCCTTAACTCCGTCAAGCAGATTAAGTTCCTCTGTCGTCTTCCGATTCCATCGCCGTATGTGCGCTTAATCTCCTTGTTAGTAACCGTAAGCACAGCGTCCTTAGTATCAACATGGTAGTTAGCATAGCCGAAAAATGCTATATCTACATCTACCTGTCCACTGATACCATCAACATAACATCTTGAACTATACTGCCACATATCATAATGATATCTGAAATTTGGAAGATCATCTCCATAAGTCCATCTTACTGAATCATAATAAAACTTACCAAAATATGCCGCCATCCAAACTTTATACTTACTTGCAATCTTTTCCCCCCATCAAAATTGTTATACCATCTGTTTCTGTTAGAATAAACCATAGGCTGATATCCATAGCTGGATATAACATTACAAAACGTCTCACAGGCTTCTGTTACTGAATCATAATCACCATCCAGTTCCCAGTCAAATGCAACCGGATATGTTATCTGGTAATCCCTTATAAGACTTATATACAGTAACTTGCTTCATCGTATGCTTCTCTTGCATTAGAAGCACCTGAATAGAAATACACACCTACCTGTATACCGTTAGCAAGTGCTCCTTGTATATTCTGCTGAAATTTCCTGTCTTCATATAAACCATCATCTCCGCCACCGCATTTTATCATTGCAAATGTGATGCCATCAGCAGCAACTGCTGACCAGTCTATATCTCCCTGCCATCTTGAAACATCTACACCATATGTCAACTGGCTGATTTCATATACATCATTCGAGCTTGGCTGATCTGGTTCAGGCTCCTCAACCTCAGTCTCCTCTCTTGATGGTTCTGACGAATTATCTTCTACTATCTCAAGGTCCTCAACATCTTTAACCGGAATCGGTGCACTGCTGTTCTCTGCTGCCTTATCAATTATCTCATATAATTCTTTACTGCTTGTATTCTCATCTGCAACAGCCTCTTTAACAAGTTCTGCTATCTCTTCCTGTGTTGCAGTCTCTATCTCTGTCTCTGATTCTGTTTGTGTTTCGGTAAGAATCTCACTCAGCTTATCAAGATTACTGTCTGTCTCAGTCTCTACTTCTGTCTCCTGTGCCTGTACCTGCATTTTGCTGCTATGATGATGAACATACTCTACTGTTGTTACAGTTGCTGCACTTCCTGCAACCACGACTGAGCCTGCAATAATACATGCCTTTGCATGTGCCACATAAATACAGACTTACATATTCCTGATAATTTTCCCTGCTATGGTATTTAATAATTCTTTTCATCCTACATGCATCTCCTGATTAGTCATAATAATGTTTGAAGTAAACTCTCCCGAATATTGCCCATGTATCGCAGAATGCCTGCCATATATCCTTCATCCCTATACGCTTTACACCGGAATCCCTGACATATACAACCTCCACAGGCATCTGTGCTATCGAAAAACCCCTTCTGTGAATCGCCACTAAAAGTTCTATATCATAAGCAAACCCTGATGTTCTTATAAGATGTGCAACCGGTTTGATTGCCTCAACCCTGAATACCTTAAGCCCGGTCTGCGTATCCTTAACATTAAGATGGAACAAGACTAGAAGCATTATATAATAGCCCATGCTTATCACTTTCCTCTTAAACGGATAATCAAGCTTGGAATCCTTAAGGAACTTACAGCCTATAACAACATCTTTATTATCATCAAGCATTTTCTTAAGATAACCTTCTAACTGTGATGGATTAAGTTCAAGGTCTGCATCAACAAATGCGACATACTTTCCTTCAACCTGCGACACTCCGGCAATTATTGCATTACCCTTTGCCTCTGTTCTTTTCAGAACTTACCATACGCACACGGCTATCCTGCTTTGATAGCTCTTTCTATCTCAGCTTTGGTATTATCCTTACTTGCCATCATTAACCACAATAATCTCCAATTCAGGAACAAACTTTTCAACAATTCTCAATGTTTCCATGATACTGTGATATATAAGTTTTTCCTCATTGTAAGCCGGCATAACAATAGACAGCATACCATTTAGATTTAACATTTATACTCTCCCTCTGATGTTTACACACTTTTTAATATTACAATGCTATGCCATGTTTTTCAAGTATAGACAGGAAATTAATGCAGATAATATCTTATATAAAAACTATCTTATATATTATAATGAGGTGAATTTATGAATAACTCAGAATATCTTCCAACAGACAACAACAATAAATCTATCGTAAAAGGGAAAACCATGTATAATTGGGAAACTCACGATAATCAGGACAAAGTGATTGTCGACAGCATTAATGCAATCGAAAAGAAGACGTGAGCATATGACTGACGAACAGTTAAGAAAAGCATATGCAGAATTACAGACAGGACTTGGTCCTGATATATATAGTCAGTTATGTGACCGCAAGGCAAGTGACAATTTTCAGGGGTGACTTTATTATGGGTCACCCCACCACCTGCAATTATATATTATTTGCGGCACAGTCAAGTGCTGCTGCCACAACAGCATCCATATCATAATATTTGTACTCACCAAGACGTCCGCCGAATATAACTTTTCTTTCAGCATCAGCAAGTTCCTTATACTGTGCATAAAGAGCGCCGTTCTTCTCATCATTTACAGGATAATATGGCTCATCACCCGGCTTCCACTCAGAGCTGTATTCACGGCTGATAACAGTCTTAGGAAGGTCATTGCCATCCTCGTCCTTACCGAATTCGAACCATTTGTGCTCAATAATTCTTGTCCATGGTGTCTTGGCATCAGTGTAATTGACCGCTGCATTACCCTGAAAATTAGGAATATCCAGAGTCTCTGTTTCAAACCTTACTGAACGGTATTCAAGATTTCCAAGCTTATAATCAAAGTACGCATCAATCGCACCTGTGTATACAACCTTTTCAGCCTGACTGTCTAATTCTTCCTTAGCATCAGCAGATGCAAGATAATCAACACCAAGTCTTACCTCAATGCTTCCGGAAAGCTCGCTGTCATTAAGCATATTGGCAACCATCTTAGTATATCCACCCTCAGGAATTCCCTGATAAAGTGCGTTAAAGTAATTATTATCAAATGTAAGTCTTACAGGAAGTCTCTTGATAATGAATGATGGAAGCTCGTTGCATGGTCTGCCCCACTGCTTCTGTGTATATCCCTTAATAAGCTTCTCGTATATATCAGTTCCGACAAGACTTAAGCAATACGTAACTGAACGAAGCACAACA
>VOFK01002020.1_pt1 | contig 14223 bp, 22 predicted proteins | sample 5384121 | NCBI WGS metagenome assembly VOFK01 (sample SAMN12384730, study PRJNA508395) | human gut metagenome | isolation source: healthy gut J | host: Homo sapiens | reverse complement strand
CTCGGTACTTCGTTCAGTTACGTATTGCTAGCTAAGTTCGTATCCACAATAGAGTTTGCCACAGAGACACTTGCAGGAATACCAATCAATCATTTTGGCTTTTATCTTCGAATGATGTTTCTTTGGACAGACAAATAAGGCTTTGGCTACAGTATCCTGACAGGAGCTCACTGACACTGACACTCATGGTTTTACCTCATCATCAAAAATACAGGGAGGCGCTTAAAACTGTACCGGACGGCTACAGACACGGGCAGTCGGACTTGGAGCAGGAAAATGGCACCATCCGCACCGGCCTGTTGCCATCAGCCATGCGGGGAGTCATCACAGGTGTTATCGCGCAATCGGTAAAATAGTAGGTGTGGTCAGCAGCACTCTTTTTTACGGCAGGAAGTGCGGGAATGCTTCCAAAAGGTTGCCAGCGGATATTTTTCAAAAAGATAATGCAGTCAGGTGGAACACTTTACCATCAAGCTCTACCTTGCAGCGACAAGTGAAGGAAAATTCGACCAGGCATTTGGAATTGCGGTTGTGCTTCCGTGGTTGTATTCTTAATCAACATCCTGACAAAGGTTAACTGGCAAAATTCAGGCAGTAAGCAAATCAACCGGTTATTATAATGATATGAGAGTCAAAAGGTATTTTTACCCCTTTAATCATAATAATTAACGAATATAGTAAATAACCAATATAATAACTAGAAAAGCTTCAAATTTGATATCGGTAATCGCAGCTTGTGCCGCTGCTTTGTTCGATTTCGCTTTCAAAATCGTTTTGAGTTAGCAATACGTAATCTTATTTACGTGACAACTCTTTTTATACTTCTCGTATTTTTCTATATATCTGTCAGCCACCGACGCATCCGGTACGACCGGCTCGCCGCGCAGTACAAACAATTTCGCCGCCTCATCGAGCGAGGAGTACAGACCTACCGCCATGCCCGCGAGCATAGCACAGCCCGCAGCACCCGCCTCAGCCGTAAGCAGAGGAGTTATCGAGCGAATTCCCGAAACCGCGCCGAAAATATCCGCCTTTATCCGCAGCCATATCGGTGAGCATGAGCCGCCGCCGGTAGCCATAAGGTCGGGAATGCTAATGCCGAACGGCGCGAGCTTTCAGGTTGTATGCCATCTCATATGTCAGCCCCTCCATTGCGGCGCGGTATATCTCACCGACTCCGGTCTGCATCGTCATGCCTATGATACTGCCCTTTGCGGTCGGCACGACATCCGGTGTTCCGCCGGCTCCGAGAAAATGCGGCACCACAAGAAGATCGCTTATCTCACTCGGACACGCCTCGTCAAGCAGCTTATACGCGCTGCATCCGAGCTCGGACGCGCGGCGACGCTCCTCGGAGGCAAAGAAACTGTCACGTATCCACTTCAGCAATACACCACCGGAAAAATTGAATGCATATGTAGCGTACAATCCCTCTACCGAGTGCGGTACGCAGGCAAAAATTTGAACCGACAAACTCACGGTCGCGTATAATATGATCGAAAACAGGGGTAATGCACTCAACCGTTCCCGTTCCGTCAACCGCCTGACCGGGTGCGAGCACACCCGCACCGGTCGCTGCGGCTATCTGGTCATGCGAGCCCTGAACTACACGCATCGGGCAGGGGAGCCCAAGCTCTGCGGCAAGGTCGGGCAGTATAGTTCCTACCACCGTTCCGCATGGGACAGGGTCCGGCATGAGAGCCGGGTCGAGTCCCGCTGCGCCGAGTATCTCCTCCGAAAAACGGCGAGCCTCTACGTCAAATGCAGCGGTTCTGCAGGCGTGGGCATAGTTCGAGGTGAGGGCGCCGCTCAGTCGGTAGCAGATAAAATCCGCCGCCTGAAGAAATTTGTACGCGCGCTCGCGCACGGTACTGTCGTTCTCCATCAGCCAAATTATCTTTGGCAGCGAATACATCGGCGCAAATTCGGTACATGTTATCTCGCCCACCCTATCCGCGCCGAGCGAGTCGAGCACACGCTTCGCCTCGAGCTGTCCGCGGTTGTCGGTATACATCAGCATGTTAGACAGACACGCACCGTCATGGTCGACCGGCACGCATGCCTCTCCGAAGCTCGTCACCGCTATCGCGGCGATATCTGAGGCATCAACCGCATCATCCGCCGTACAGCGCGCAATGACCTGCTTTGCGGCTGCAAACATAGCGTCCGCGTCCATATTTCCCGCTCCGGCGCTCGTTCCGTATTCGGTGTATGCAAGGGCAAGCTGTCTGCCCTCCTCCGAAAAAGCCACACATTTGATAGCGGTACTGCCCGCATCGAGTCCGAGAAGTATCATGATTCAATTTTCCTTTCGATTAAATGTAGCAGAAAAATAAATTGCTTGTTGACTTGTATCTCACAAAATATTATAATATGAAGGACAAGATATGTCAACTATCATTTAATAAGGGGACAGACAGATGCCTGTTGTTTCGGATTATAAAAAGGTAAAACAGAAATATACGCAGATGCCGCGAAAAAGGCATGGGTAATTCCCTGCATATGCAGTGAGAATCTTACTACCACCGAGGCCATCTTCGCCGCAGCTGAGGAATTTGCGGTTGCGGGAGGTTATGAGACGGTGCCCGTCACTATCGCAATGACCATTAAGTACAGCCATCGCCCGCAGGCGACCTACTACACTCACAGCCGCCGCGCGGATATCGGTCTGCGCTGCTTTGCAGCGGACGCGCACATACTCGCCGACGCATATCCGCACGTCACCGCGATGCTGCACCTTGACCACGTTCAGCCGATAGACGATGCCGATCTGCTCGAGGGAGATCTCAGCGATTTCGCATCAATCATGTATGATGCCTCGACCTTCCCGTTTGAAAAGAATATCGAGATGACCGCAGCATTTGTACGTAAGATGCAGGGCAAGATCCTCATCGAGGGCGCATGCGACGAGATATACGATGCGGGCGGATCGACACACAATTCAATTACCACCCCAGAGGACGCCGACCGCTTTGTTCGCGAGACGGGCGTTGACCTTGTTGTCTGCAACCTCGGTACCGAGCATCGCGCCTCCGGTAAGGATCTTAAGTACTACGGCGACGCAGCAAGAGAAATAAAGAGGGTTATCGGCGAGAAGATAGTGCTGCACGGAACCTCCTCCGTCACCGCCGATCAGATAAAGTCGCTCTTTGCCGACGGTATATGCAAGGTCAATATCTGGACCGCAGTTGAGCGTGATTCATCGCCCGTCCTGCTCCGCTGGATGGTTGAGAACGCCGAGCGCATCGGCGGTGAAAAAAGACGGTAGACGCACTAATCTCCGAGGGCTATCTCGGCGAGCGCTGCCGCACCGGCGAAAAAGGCAAGCCTCGCGCACTTCACTACCGCGGCAAGACAGAACGTAGTTTGGGAAGAGATGAAAAAAAATCTGCAGGGCATACTTCGATCTCTGGTATGTGTAATCGGGGATGCTAAAGAGTCGTTTTATTTACAATTCTAAATATCACAAAAGCAAGCCTTTACGGTTCCAACGCGAAGAGCACAGCAATGCTTATCACCATGCATTGCTGTGCCCTGTTTTTTATTCGACAACCAATATACCGCCAAGCAAATCAGCGCTGAGTCAAAAGCTCCTCAACTGAGCGGCGACTCAAGCAGCAGCTCGCGGCTCCGTTCCCCGTATCTCGCGCAGAAAGCATCCCTGCATTCTTCAAAGCCGTAGCAGAGCGTATCCGTGCGGTGGCTGTCGCTCGAGAAATAAAGCGCCCGCCGTGCGCGACGATATAATCGACCATCTCATCGGAAGGATACGGCGAGCTGCGGTATCCACGCGAGACCGCGCCCGTATTTATCTCGAATATCAGCCCCTCCGACAGCAATCGGTCGGCAGCGCGCTGCCATGCGCTGCGATATCTCGGCGATGAGGTATCAAGAGCTATGCCGCGCTCGATATACTTAGTTATCAGGTCAAAATGCCCGACTATCCCCGCGCCCGTGACCGTGCCGACCTCCGCGACAAGCGAAAAGTAGCACTCAGCTGCCGAGAGAATATCCCCCCCGTAGTACCGCTCTGTCAGCGAGGCGAGCTCGTCAGCGCCCTCGTCTATCGCAAGCGGAACATCCCCCGCAGGCAGATAATGCACCGAGCCTATAACATAATCGTGTATGCTGTCGGCGCGACCTCCGAAATAATCCTGCTCGATGCCGCAGAGAATGTCAAGCCTGCCGCGGTATTCATCGCGCAGCGCGCGGCACTCCGCGATATAATCGTCAAGCCGCGATGCGGGCATACAGTAGCTCGTGTCATGCGGGGTATAGCAGTGATCGGAAAAAGCCGATGCCGCTCATTCCGAGCGCAAGTGCCGATTCGGCAAGCTCGCGCAGCCCGTCGCGCCCGTCGCTGAAGGTCGAATGAACATGATAATCGCCTGCCGCACGTTTCATCAGGTCATCTTCTCCTGCTTTACCTTTTTGTCGATAACGTGACGGGAGGCAAGCTCGGAGCGGATATCATCGAGCGATATTCCCGCCTCAACCATCAGCACCATTACATGATACGCAAGGTCGGCTATCTCATAGATAGTCTCACGCTTGTCCTCCGCCTTTTGCCGCGATAATTACCTCGGTGCTCGCCTCGCCTATCTTCTTTAGTATCTTGTCAAGTCCTTTTTGGAAAAGATAGGTGGTGTAAGAGCCATCCTTCTGCTCGGTCTTTCTGCCGCGGATAAGCTCCATAAGTCCATCATATGAAAAGCCCTCGCTCATCTCCTCGGCCCCGTACACCTCACCTGTGAAGCAGGAACGGCTTCCGGTGTGGCAAGCCGGACCGTCCGGATGAACAAACACCTCGAGCGCATCACGATCACAATCCGCGACTATACGAACGACATGCTGATAGTTACCGCTCGTCTCGCCCTTGAGCCAAAGCTCCTGACGCGAACGGCTCCAAAAGCAGGTCAGCCCGCGTTCGAGCGTTATGCCGAGACTCTCGCGGTTCATATACGCGAGTGTAAGCAGCTCTCGGCTCGCTGTCAATAACTATCGCAGGAATAAGTCCGCGCTCGTCGAATTTCAGTTCATCAATTCCTATCATTTTATATGCCCTCCCCGAATGGCAGGATAATCCTTTCAGATTTTTATTACCGTATGATCTGTGTATTCCCTCTTCACAGCCTGACGGGAATGCCGTTCATCTTCATTTCGTTTTTAAGCTCCGCTATGCCGACATCACCGAAGTGAAATATCGATGCAGCGAGTCCGGCATCAACTCCCGGCAGCTCATGAAACAGGTCGATAAAATCATTTATACAGCCCGCTCCGCCCGATGCAATGATCGGGACTTCGACTGCATTGCACACCGCGCGCGGCATGGGAATATCAAATCCGCCGCGAACGCCGTCGGTGTCGATAGAATTGACAACGACCTCTCCGGCGCCGTCTCCGACGCAGCGGCGTATCCACTCGATTGCCTCCAGTCCGGTATCGTCTCTGCCGCCGCGCGCAAAGACATGCAGCTCACCGCCGACACGCTTTACATCGACCGACAGAACAACACACTGGTCGCCGTAGCGCTTTGCCGCCTCGCCGATAAGCGAGGGATTCCGAATAGCGCCGGAATTGACGCTTACCTTGTCCGCGCCGCAGCCGAGAACGCGCTCGAAATCGTCGAGAGTGCCGATACCGCCGCCGACCGTCAGCGGGATAAATACCCCCGCGGCAGGTCTCGGTCAGAATATCGGTAAACAGCCGCCTGCCCTCAGCAGAAGCGGTAATATCATAAAAAAACAAGCTCGTCCGCGCCCGCCCTGCTGTAATATGCGGCAAGCTCGACCGGGGATGATACGTCCCGCAACCCCTCGAAATTCACACCCTTGACTACCCGTCCGTCGCGAACATCGAGACACGGAATAATTCTCTTTGTTATCATTATAAGAACCTCAAGACCGTATTGCGAAGATCCCTTTCTCACATATTTTCATCCGGCGCACGGCAGCATTACGAAATACCGCAGTCACCTTGCCGCGCCGATAGCCTCTTCGAGGCTGATATCTCCGGTATAATACGCTCTGCCGACGATAGCGCCGTACAGCCCGAGTGCACGCAGCGCATGAATATCGTCCATACCGCTAACGCCGCCTGATGCGATAATGTTCATTCCGGTCTGCTCCGACAGAATGCGGTAAAGCTCGCGATTCGTTCCGCGCATAGCGCCGTCACGCGAAATATCGGTACATATGAGCGTACCCACGCCTATGCGCTCCGCCTCACGGCAGAAATCAAGCGCCGAGCGCTCTGTCGTCTCCGTCCAACCCTTGATGGCTACATAGCCGTCGCGAAGATCGACACCTACGGCTATTTGCTCGCCGTACAACCACGCCGCCTCGCGCAGAAAATCGGGATCGGTCACCGCAGCCGTTCCGAGAATAACGCGGTCTATGCCCGCATCGAGATATCGGCGCACAGCCGAAATATCACGTATTCCGCCGCCGACCTCACAGCGCAGTCCGGTCTCCGCCTTTATCCGACAGATAAGCTCGTATGCGGGAGCCGTTCCGTCTCTTGCGCCCTCAAGGTCGACGAGATGCACCCATTCCGCGCCTGCTGCGGCAAAATCACGCGCTACCGCAAGCGGGTCGGTGCTGTATACGGTTTTTTTATCGTAATCACCGCGGAGCAAACGCACAGCCTCGCCCCCGTACAGATCTATTGCAGGAAAAATCAGCATATATTCATTGTCAGCTCTCGACCCGCGAAAGCCCCTTTCAATATTATTATAGCGCCGCACCGATGCGGTGCAATTTTTTCGCGTACCCTGAAATTACCGACGCGAAGCAGCGCTATCCGCCGCACCGCCGCTTCATGGCACGGTATCATGCTGCCGGTTCGACGATATTAAGAGCAAAATGCACGGAGAATTTCGAGTCCGACCTCGCCGCTCTTCTCGGGATGAAACTGACATCCCATAACATTGCCTCTCCCACGGCGGCGGTCAACTGTATTCCGTAGTCGGTCGACGCAATCGTATCCTCCGCGACACCGTGCGTGTCCTCGTCGGCAGCGTAATAGGAGTGCACAAAATAGACGTGTGCACCGTCGCTCACCTCGCGCAGAAGCGGATGATCTCCGCGCTTCTCGAGCGCATTCCATCCCATATGCGGGATCTTATATCCGCTCGGAACAGCCCCGGCGAGCGGGACGATGCTGCCGGGCAGAAGCCCGAGCCCGGCATGCTCTCCGTACTCATAGCTGCGCTCGAACAGCAGCTGCATTCCGAGGCAGATGCCGAGCAGCGGCTTTCCGTCTCCGGCAAGCCGACACAGCACACGGTCAAGCCCTCCCGAGCGCAGCTTGTCTGCTGCATCGCCGAACGCCCCGACCCCCGGCAGGATTATTCTGTCCGCCGCCTCGAGAACGCCGCTGTCTCCGCTGACCGTCACGCTCTGACCGATCGCCCGCAACGAACACTCGAGCGAAAACAGATTGCCAACACCGTAATCGACTATCGCGACCATCACAGCACCCCCTTGGTCGACGGGATATCGCCGGCATATGCGGGGTCGAGGCTGACCGCCTGACGCAGGCTGCGCGCCGCCGATTTGAACGCGCCCTCTATAATGTGATGCGAATTGTGTCCCGCGAGCGAGCGAAGATGCAGAGCGCACTCCGCGCGACGGACGAAGCCGAGCCAGAATTCCTCACAAAGCTCTGTGTCGAAATCGCCCACGCGCTCGGTCGGAATGTCGAGCATATATACGAGCTGTGAGCGTCCGGATAGGTCGACCGCGCTGAGAATGAGCGCCTCGTCCATCGGCAGAATGGTATCTCCGTAGCGGTGTATTCCGCGTTTATCGCCGAGCGCCTCGGCAAATGCGCTGCCGAGAACTATCGCAATATCCTCAACGGTGTGATGATAATCGACATTTGTATCACCCTTGCAGCGTACGGTAAGATCAAAGCGTCCGTGCGAGGCAAACAGGGTCAGCATATGGTCGAGAAAGCCGCAGCCCGAATCAATATCGCTCTTTCCGCTGCCGTCGAGATTAAGGGTCAGCGAGATGTCGGTCTCAGCCGTTTTTCTGTCTATACATGCCACTCTCATAATTTTTCTTCCTTTATTAAATCGGCAATCGCGTCGAGCAGTGCGTCCATCTCCTGCTCGCTGCCGACCGTGATTGGGTTCCAGTTATCGAGCCTCGGCGCGCCGAAATGGCGAACGAGTATCCCTCGCTCCTTAAGCGCCGCATACAGCTCGGCGCCGCCGACGGCAGAGCTTGATGCGAACAGAAAGTTCGCGCTCGACGGCAGCACGTTAAAGCCAAGCCTGCCGAGCGCCTCCGACACGCGCTCGCGTGTCGCGATAACGCGGCTGCGGCATACGTCGAAATATTCGCGGTCGGCAAGTGCTCCGACTCCCGCTGCCATGGTCATGCGATTGATATTATACGGATTGACCGAGTAGCGCAGCGTTTTCGAGGTCACGTATCAGCTCGGGCGAGCCGATACCGAAGCCGAGACGTGCACCGGCAAGGCTGCGCGACTTGGAGAAGGTCTGAACGACGAGCAGATTGTCATATCGCTTCGTCAGCGGCACGGCGCTCTGCGCGCCGAAATCCACATATGCCTCGTCTATCACTACGACGTTGTTCGGATTTTCCCCGCACTATCGCCTCAATAGCATCGAGCCCGAGTGCGATACCGGTAGGCGCATTCGGATTTGCAATAAAGATCGTTCCGCCCGCTGCAAAAATAGTCCTGCGGAGCTATCGAATAATCCTCGCGCAGCGGAACGGTACGGAACGGAACTCCGCATTGCTCCGCAAAAACGGGATAAAAGCCGTAAGATATATCGGGGAATACCGCCGGGCAGCGATCATCGCAAAAGGCGGAAAATGCGAAATTCAGCACCTCGTCCGAGCCGTTGCCGAACACGACGGCATCCTCTCCGATGTCGAAATATTCCGCCGCAGCGGCTCTGAGCGAGCGGCACTGCGGGTCGGAGTACAGCATGCAGCTGCCCGCCTCCTCGCGCGCGAGCCGAACAGCAACAGGCGACGGAGGATAGGGAGATTCGTTTGTATTCAGCTTGATATACCGTCTGTCCTGCGGCTGCTCCCCCGGAGTATACGGTGTAAGCGCGGAATATTTATCCGAAAAAAATCTGCTCATTTTATACTGCTCTCACGTGGAAAGCGTCCTTTCTGTTGGGTAATGTCGGTGCTATGCAGCGGTCAATATAGAATCGCAATATCAACGCAGCATTAATATCGGTCGCCTACGATTCCGGCAGCACGGAACGATATAAATGCAAAAGCAATATCGGCATGTCTGGAGGCCTCACGGCAAGAATCAATCTCAAAGCATCGGCGATAAGGTGACACCGACCGGCTTATTCTTTATCCTTTTCCGCCTTGCATTCGCCGCGAACGAGCGCACTGCGGGCGTGAGCCGTCAGCCCCTCCTTGCACGCAAAATACGCGACCTTGTCCGCGACCCTTGCAAGCGCCGACTCGGTGTAATAGGTAAACTGCGTCTTTTTAACAAAGTCGTCGACCGAGAGCGGGCTCGAGAATCTTGCACTTCCGCCGGTGGGCAGGGTGTGATTCGGTCCCGCAAAATAGTCTCCGAGAGCCTCGGGGCAGTTTCTGCCCATAAATACAGATCCGGCATTCCGCACCGCATCGAGCAGGTCGAAAGGATTATCAACACACAGCTCGAGGTGCTCGGGAGCTATCTCGTTCGCAATATCTATCGCCATATCTATCGACGGCGCGACGATTATCTTTCCGTTGTCGTCGATGGAGGCGCGCGCTATCTCGCAGCGCTCGAGCAGCGGAAGCTGACGCTCTATCTCGTCGCGCACCGACCGGCAAGCTCGCGGGAGTCGGTAACAAGCACCGCGCTTGCCATACGGTCGTGCTCCGCCTGAGAGAGCAGGTCCGCCGCAACGCATACCGGGTCGCTTCCGCCGTCGGCGACGATGAGTATCTCGCTCGGTCCCGCTATCATATCTATCGAAACGGCACCGTAAACCTGCCGCTTTGCCTCAGCCACATATGCATTTCCCGGTCCGACTATCTTGTCTACACGCGGTATGGTCTGAGTTCCGTATGCCAGCGCGGCGATAGCCTGAGCGCCGCCGACCTTAAATATTCTGTCTACCCGGCGACCGATGCTGCCGCGAGAATGACCGGTGGAATGCTGCCGTCACGACAGACGGGGGTAGTGATAACGACCTCGCGGCAGCCTGCGATCTTGGCAGGGGATGGCATCCATAAGAACGGTGGACGGATATGCCGCCGTTCCGCCGGGAACATACAGTCCCGCACGCTCGATGGGCATGACCTTCTGCCCTATGACAACGCCCCTCGCGCTCGCTTATAACAAAGCTGTTTCGCTTCTGACGCTCGTGAAACTCGCGGATATTGTCCGCCGCCTCCTCACGCAGAATACGCAGAAACTCGGGCTCGACCGATTCGAGCGCCGCATCTATCTCCTCCGCGCTGACGGTCAGGTTGTCAAGTCCGGGACTGTCAAAGCGTCTGCCGTACTCGAGCAGCGCCCTCGTCTCCGCGCGCACGAACATCGGCGATAATATCGCGTACCGTAGCCTCGGCATACGCGCACGGCTCGGTGCGGGCAAATATTCTCGCTGCGCTCGACCTCACAGTATTCGAGTATTTTTATCATTTTTCGTTCCTCTTTTTCCCGTGTCATCTCGGACAGCTTTGCGATAATATCGTCTATCGCTTCTCTTCCGAACTTATATGCCGATTTATTTGCTATCAGCCTTGCGCTGATGTCGAATATCTCCTGCTTTACCTCGAGATCGTTCTCGCGAAGCGTCGCTCCGGTCTCGACGATATCCACGATAACGTCCGACAGTCCGAGCAGCGGCGCGATCTCTATCGAGCCGTTCAGGTGAATAATATCTATGTCGATGCCGCGCGAGAGATAGTAGCGCTTTGCAACCGAAGAAAATTTGGTTGCCACGCGCAGCGTTGTTCCGGGAGTATAGCTGAAATCACGGAGACCCGCGACAGCCATTCTGCATCTGCCCTCTCCGGTATCGAGCAGCTCGTAAACATCCGGCTCGTACTCGGCGAGGATGTCCTTACCGCAGACTCCGATATCAGCCGCGCCGCGCTCCACGTATATCGCAACGTCGGAGGGCTTGACCCAGAAATAGCGCACATGCTTTTCCGGATTCTCGAAGAACAGCTTGCGGTTCTGCTCGCAGATAGACGGGCACTCATAGCCCGCACGTGCAAACATCGCATATATCTTCTCGCCGAGTCTGCCCTTAGGCAGCGCAATATTCAGATAATCGCCAGGCAGTCTGCCCTGCTCCTCCCCGCCGTCGCCTATCCGCTCGAGCATATCCGCATAAACGGCAAAGCCGACCGCACGCGAGCGGCGCTGCATTCTGTGCATCAGTCGATCATACTGACCGCCGGAGAGCACCGCATCCGGAATTCCGTGCACATAGCCCTTAAAAACTATTCCGCAATAGTAGCCCGGGTCGCACACGACCGAAAAATCAACATCAACGGCAGCGGAGAACTCGCTCTCCGCTATCGAATCGAGTGTCAGGATAAACGCGCCGAGCGACGCGCAGGAGGAATCCGCAAACAGACTGCGAAGCGTCGGCAGGGTTTCCGAGACCGTACCGTGAACCTCCGCAAGAGCGCAGAGCAGCTCGGCGCTCTCGGAGGAAAAGCCGTACTCGGAGCACACGGAGCGCAGCGCGGAATAGTTGCGATCGCCGAGTGCGGAGAATACGCGCCCTCTCGCCTCCGCCGCATTCGTCTCGCCCGCCATCGCCTCCTCGATAACGTCGAGACTCGACAGCGCGAGCACCGAGCGGGCGGATATCTGCGCAAGGCTCTGCGCAGCAAGCCGAATGACCTCAAGCAGCTCTGCCCTGCCTACCTTTCCGATACACTCAAGCCCCGCCTGGGCATCTCCTTATATGAGCCGGTGCCTCTCGACACACGGTAGACATTTTTCGCGGTAAAAAGACCTTTTGCACCTCATCGGGACGGTCGCCGAGATTCTTGACTATCGAGAGGGTTACATCCGGCTTGAGCGCCATCAGCCGCCCGCTCGTATCTGTAAAGGTGATTACATTATCCGATATCAAAAAATCCTTGTTATCGGCATACAGATCGTACTCCTCAAACTTGCTCATCCGATAGGGAGCATATCCCGCATCGAGATACATCTGCTGCAAGCCGAGCACCGTTCGCTCGCTCTTCTGCATCAATTCGTCGTTAATCTGCATCTTTCCGTCTCCTATTCTTTCTTTGCTCTGTCATTTTATCACTTTAATTCGCTAAAGTCAATAGGAAAAGCGCATTTTATTTTTTAAAAAAATATGTCATCGGCACACCGAAAATGCACCACAGGCATCCTGCGGAACATAGCGTCCTCTGCCGACAAAGCTCGCGCCGCTTTTCTCTGTCAGCATAGCACGGCTTGAGCAAGGTCGTATATAGACATCTGCCGCTTCGGCATACACGCACGCGCAATAGCATATATAATATCGAATCGGGTCAGTGCGACAGCGGCACTGCGTACCGTACAACATACTATATAATAAAAGGAAGGAAATCTGTATGATAAGAATCGGTATCTACGGCTACGGCAATCTCGGACGCGGCGTTGAAGAGGCGGCGGCAAGAAGCGGCGATATACAGACCGCCGCGATATTCACCCGCCGCGATCCTGCGGGACTGTCCTCGCCGTTCGGCAGCATTATACTTCCCGCCGAGCAGTCGGTAGAGCTTGCGGAGCGCATCGACGTTATGATAGTGTGCACCGGCTCGGCGCAGGATACGCCCATCGTGTCGCCGATGCTCGCCCGCAAACATTCCGATAGTGGACAGCTACGACTGTCACGGCAGGATATCGCGGCATATCGCCGCAGTGGATGCGGCGGCAAAAGCAGGCGGCACGCTTGCGCTTGTCGCGGCAGGATGGGATCCCGGAATCTTTTCTGTAATGCGCGCATTCGGCGAGGCGTTTATACCGCACGGCAAGGGCTTTACCTTTTGGGGGCGCGGGGTCAGCGCGGGACATTCAGAGGCGGCACGTCATGTTGAGGGAGTTATCGACGCGCGCGAATATACTGTTCCTCTGCCGTTTGCAATCGACCGTGCCCGCAGCGGTGACGGCGGACTGAGCGAACGCGAAATGCATCGGCGCGAATGCTATGTTGTCGCCGAACCGAATGCCGACCGTGAACGAATAAGTGCCGAGATACGCGCGATTCCCGACTATTACGAGCCGTATGACACAGAGGTAATTTTTATCACCGCCGAGCAGATGGAGCGAGCGCACTCGACAATGCCGCACGGCGGCAGAGTTATCCGACACGGTGATGGCAGCACTGCGGAATATTCGCTGCGGCTCGACTCAAATCCGCACTTCACCGCCACCGTTCTGCTGTGCTATGCACGCGCTGTCGCACGCCTGCATGAGCTCGGGGAATGCGGATGCCGAACCGTGCTCGACATCCCGCCTGCCTTCCTGCTGCCGCAGGATAAAGGCCGCATAAGCGATCTGCTCTGACACTGTCGGTAAATGCAGCATTGCGGCGGCGCGCCGTATCACCCTCTCCGCAAACAACCGAGTTCACGGTTGTTGATCTGCGCCGCGGAGCTGTGGTGCGCCGCTCTGCATAGCCACTATTTTGCAGTTTGTATTATCTATATTAAACATAAATAGAGAACGAAATTGTACAAAGTCACGAATATAATGACGAATATTTAAAATTAGTTGACAAAAACGGTAAGCTGATGTATTCTATACATAGATATTAGCGTATTATTCCCATAATTGCAGTTCGTAAATCACAATCGTCTCGCCGTAATATTTCCGTCCCGCCGAAAAAAAACACATATAAAACCCGCGATCATGCCACCGAGGCATCGCCGCGGAAAAAGCACTCGAACGGAATGATTATGTTGAATATCTGAATTTACGCATTATATAATCAGACGCCAGCGCCGAGGGTATTGCTGCGGCCGAAAAAAGCCATACCATTCACCGCCGCGCGGTACTCCATCGCCGCTGCTCGCCATACCCTATCGCTGAGCTACGGGCAATGCCATCGCCGGCCACCGCTTGCAGCCCAGCACCAGCCGGAAGCGATTGCGCTCTCGACAGCGCATACGGTCGGAGCGGATGGGCCATAACCGGATTGCCATATCGCCGCCAGTGATATCCACAAAAAATACTTCTGTGGGATAGCAATACCGTAAC
>VOFK01003758.1_pt1 | contig 14227 bp, 33 predicted proteins | sample 5384121 | NCBI WGS metagenome assembly VOFK01 (sample SAMN12384730, study PRJNA508395) | human gut metagenome | isolation source: healthy gut J | host: Homo sapiens | reverse complement strand
TCAATGCTTCGTTCAGTGCGCAGTCTTGCCGACTGAATGCCTCTGAATTATCTTTTTATAAATGACCTTTCGATGAGGCCGTATTCGCGCGCCTCTTCCGCCAGCCAGTGGTCGCGCTCGGAGTCGGCTTTGATCTGCTCCGGCGTTTTGCCGCGTGTTCTCCGCCATAATCCGGTTCATGCGCGCCTTGATCTTGAGAAAACCAGCTCCACATCGATCTCCATATCCGGTGACCTTGCCTGCGTTCCGGCGGCGGGCTGGTGGATCATGATCTCGGCATTGGGCAGCGCGATGCGCTTACCCCGCTTCGCGCCGGAGGACAGCAGAAACGCGCCCATCGACGCCGCCATACCGACGCAGATGGTAGACACGTCGCACTTGGATATACTGCATCGTGTCGTAGATCGCCATACCGTCCGTGATGGAGCCGCCGGGGGCTGTTGATATACATCTGGATGTCCTTGTCGGGGTCCTGCGCTTCGAGATACAGAAGCTGTGCCACGACGAGACTGGCGGGACGTGCTGTTGACTTCCTCACCGAGAAATACGATGCGGTCGTTCAGCAGGCGGGAAAAAATGTCATAGGGCGTTCTCCTCTGGACGTCTGTTCTACAACATACGGTACGGGAGACTCATGAAATAAATCCTCCTTTGCGGGGTTAAAAATGCGATGATACGGGGAAAGGGCGGATCGCCCTTTCCGTGTATGAGTTTACCGTGGGGGAGACGGATCACTCCTCCGTCTTCTCCTCGGTCTTGGAATTAACTTTCTTGCGGGTGGTCTTCTTGGCCTTGGGCGCTTCCTCGCCCTCGGTCTCTTCGGTCTTGGCGGCCTTCTTCGCGGCGGGCTTCTTCTTGACGCGGACGCCTCCCTCCCGTCTTGGCGGGCTCCTCGGCCTTCTTCTCCACGGCAACGCCGCTCTCGGAGATGATGCTCATAGCGCGCTCACGGCGCAGGTCAGCGGTCAGACCGGCGACATCGATGGCCTTCGCCACGTCCTCGGCCTTCATGCCGTAGGCTTCACCGAGCTTCTCATACTCAGCCTGCAGATCCTCTTCGGAGATCTGGACATTCTCGGCTTCGGCGACAGCGGCGAAGCAGGACCTCGGTGCGGGCCTGCTTTTCGGCGGTGGCGCATGCTTCGCGGAAGGTCTTCATATCGGTGCCGATCATCTTGAGATAATCGTCGATGCGGATACCCTGGTTGGCCATGTACTGGGCGTACTCGCGGACAATGCCGTCCATGCGCTCTTCGATCATGCCTTCAGGCATATCAACGGTCATGTTCTCCACAGCCTGATCGACGAGGGCGTCGTCAAAGGCGTTCTTCGCGGCCTTTTTCCTTCTCCTCAACGGACTTGGCGCGGATGTCGGCCTTGAGATCGGCGAGCGTGTCAAAGTCGTTGTCCTTCGCGAACTCGTCGTCCAGCTCAGGCAGCTCTTCAAACTTGACCTCGTTGCACTTGACGTGGAAACGACAGCCTTGCCGCCGAGATCGTGGCCGTAGTTCTCCGGGAAGGTGATGTCAAAGATCGCGCTCCTCGCCGGCGGAAATGCCGACGAGCTGGCTCTCAAAGCCGGGAACGAAGGTGTTGGAGCCGAGAACGAGATTCTGGTTCTCCGCCGTGCCGCCGTCGAACGGGATACCGTCGAGCATGCCGGCGTAGGTGATGTTCACGGTGTCGCCGTCCTGCGCGGGACGCTCCACGGTGATGAGGCGGGCGTTCTGCTTGCGCAGGCGCTCGATGTCCGTCAACCTCTTCGTCGGTGACTTCAACGGAGGGCTTCTCCGCCTCAAAGGCCCTTATACTGGCCGAGGGTGACCTCAGGGGTAAACGTCGGTGCTGAAGCTCAGAAGCGCGCCGTTCTCCTCGGTGACCTTGGAATCGGTCATGGTCGGACGGCCGACGGTCTCGAGCTTGCCCTCAGCGACGCCAAACGCAAAAGCGTCGTTCGCGGCGTTATCAAAGGCGTCATCATAGAACACGTCCTTGCCGTACATGCCCTCAATGACCATGCGGGGTGCCTTGCCCTTGCGGAAGCCGGGGACCATGATGCGGCTGCGAGCCTTCAGATATGCACCGTTGACATACTTTTCAAACTCGGCGGCGTCGAGCTCGACATCAAAGGTAACGGTGTTTTTTTCTTTCTTGCTGTTCTTGACAATCATGTGTGGGGTTACTCCTCTCTATATTTCAGCCGGGACTGAATATGCAAATTTCAAGCCGATACATTATAGCAAATCAAAATGCAAAATTGCAACGGATTATCTGAGCTTATACGGAACAAAATCAAGAAAATCTGCGGAAACAAGGCGGTACCGGACGCCCTCGCTCTCGCCGATGAACGCGTGCCTGCGGCGCCGTAGCCGTGGATATGGCCGTAACAGCACTCATGCACGCCGTATTCCGGAGAGCACATGCAGTATCTCCGGACAGGTGTAATGAAGATACAGCGGCGGATAATGAAGAAAGACGAGCTTTTCCCGCTCGCCGGCGCATTTGAGCGATGTTTCCAGCCGCCCGACCTCGCGCCGGAGGACTTTGGCGTCATGCTCCGTGCCGGTCTCTTCGTCTTTAAACCAGCCGCGCGTGCCGCACAGCGCCAGATTTTCCCCATTCCGCAGAGTTATTATGCAGCAAAGAGATGGTGTCCAAACCGTTTTGCACAAAAAAAGCGTTCATTTTTGCCGCGGTCGTCCACCAGTAGTCGTGATTGCCCTTTACCATCAGCTTTTTGCCGGGCAGACTGTTGAGAATTGAAAATCCGGCAGCGCCTCGGCAAGAACTCATTGCCCAGCAGAAATCGCCGCAGATGACGCAGGTATCGTCCTCATGCAAAGCAGATCAAAGCCGCGGCGGATCTTGTCCACATAGCGATCCAGCGTCCGCCGAAGGCTTCCATGGTCTTGTCCGGTTCGCCGATGGCGAGATGCAGATCTCCAATGGCAAAAAGGGACATATTCCCTCCCTTCTCCGAATAAAGCGGGAATTTACGCAGAAACTACTCCCGTAATCCAACAAGGGAGGATAAAAACATGAACGAAAAAACGAACTGCAAGATCGACTTCGCTGCGTAAAAGACTGCAAATATCACACCGCGGCGGACCAGTGCACTGCTTCCCACATCAACGTTTCCAACGAGGACGCCCAGCGCAAGGCGGAGACGTTCTGCGCCACGTTCGAAAACCGCTGCAATTGCTGACCGGACGGGGCTTTCGCCCCGTACATATTTTAATCCAGTGTGAAAGCGTTCTCCCAGTGGCGGATGTCGGGCTTCTTCGTGTCTACCCCGTCCGGGGCGTAGATCTCGATCACATCGAACCGCGGCTGAAGTTTCTGCGGATTCTTTTTGCAGCCATTCCTCCGCGGCGGCAGCCAGTTTCTGCCGCTTGGCGAAGGTCACAAACTCACGCGCTTCGGCGAATGCGGCGTTTTTGCGCAGCTTCACCTCCGCAAAGATCACATATCGCCGGTCGGCGGCGATCACATCCAGCTCACCGAGGCGGGTACGGTAATTCATGGCAAGAATGCGGCAGCCCTTTTTTCCGCAGGTATTCCGCCGCGAGCGCCTCGCCGTAGCGGCCGAGCAGCATCGTGCCGCTCAATGCATCTTCCTCAGATACGTCGGGCGGTGGATCGGCGACGGGCCGTATTCGCGCAGCGCGGCATAAGTGCGCCGCCATTGCGCGCCCTTATGCCTGGCAAAAGCCGTACTGGGATAGAGTGTGCCATATCATCCATATACCGGTCTCGCGTGACCTTGGCGAGCACCGAGGCCGCCGCGATCGAAGCGCACAGGCTGGCGTCGCCCTTGACTACCTTGATCGCCGGGATGTCAAGCTCGTTTTTACTATCTTTCCGTCCACGAGCGCGAGTACGGGCGCAGGCTCCATATCCGCAATGGCGCGGTTCATGGCGAGATACGTTGCGCCTTTAATGTTCAAAAAGCGATCTCGTCAACGGTGGCAAATGCGATGCCGAACGCCACGGCGCTCTCGCAGATGATGTCGTAGAGCGCGTCGCGCTTTTTCGCCGTGAGCTTTTTTGAGTCGTTCAGTCCCGGGATCACGAGCCCCTCCGGCAGAAGGACCGCCGCAGCGCACACCGGCCCGGCCAGCGGCCGCGCCCCCTGCCTGTCCACACCGCAGAACGGCGTTAATGGATGCATTTTCACGCTCGGTATTAGACTGCCAGGAAGCGAAAAAGGCTGGCGGCCAGGGTCGGAAGGATTGGGGCGTGGGTCACTGCCAGAAGGGCGTGCCACGTTGCCGCGCCCGCTGCAGTCATTCAGCGACTTCCTCGCCGGTCAGCTTTCCACAAAGGCGCCGTCGCGACGCGATCCGCGCGGTTGAGCACGATCAGCGCGGCTGCTGCCGACGATGCGCTCCACATCAAGTTACTGGCTGGGTGGGGATGCACGTCAATCACCGACATGGTGGGGCTGTCTCCATCTGGTCGCCTTTTCATGTGACCGGGATACCAGTTGATCGTTTCGTTGGCCATCAGTCGATCACTCCTATGCGGCTCCAGTCACGCTTTCCGTGCTGGGAATCGCCCGGAACGAGGCAGGAAAAACGCCCGCCCGATGACAAGGCGCCCATCCACAGCCGATGCGGTCATCACGGCTGTCGGTAGAGCCGTTGCGGTTGTCGCCCATGACAAAGAGACATCCCTCCGGCACGGTGACGGACACCGAAATCGATGCGGCGGTGCGTCGGCTCAAGCGTAGGGCTCATCCAGCGCCACGCCGTCCACATACACGATGCCGCCTTCAAAGTCGATCGTGACCGTTTCGCCCCTCGGTGGCGATCACACGCTTTACGATCGGCTCGCTGTTGAAGCTCTCACTTGCGCAGCACGATAATGTCGCCGCGCTTTCGGCGTATAAAAAGTGGAGACGAGGAAATGCGGTCGCCGGGGTGCAGCGTGTTGAGCATGGGGAGATTGCCGACAACGCCGACCACGCGGACAAGAAAGCGTGAAAATCAGGGAACACGAGGCAAACAGCGCCACCACGAGCGACTGGATCCAGTCAAACGTCTCGCCGCGGCGTTCTTTCAGTTTTCTCTTTTTGATCTCAGGCCAGGTTTCATTCATAAAGAGCACACTTCCGGTATTGTAATTACAGGCATTATACTACATAATGCAATAATAGGGAAAAAAGGACGCCTCGATGAGGCGTCCTTTTTCTCGGCCGGACTTCAGTTGATGAGGCCCTTGACCTTCGCAGCCTTGCCCACGCGGTCGCGCAGGTAGTACAGCTTCGCCCGACGGACTTTGCCGCGCCGGATGGTCTCCACGGAGACGATGCTGGGAGAATGCACGGGGAAAACCTTCTCGCAGCCGACGCCGTAGGAAATGCGGCGGACAGTGATGGTTTCGTTGATGCCGCCATGCTTTCTGGCAATGATGGTGCCTTCAAACACCTGGTTGCGCTCGCGGGAGCCTTCCTTGACGCGCAGAGTGACACGTACGGTATCGCCGACGTTCATCTGCGGAAGCTCCGGCTTCATGTAGTTCGCGGTGAGAGTTTTGATGAGATCCATGATGATCCTTCCTTTACATGAGACGTTCTTACCGCGTAAGCACTGCGGCAGCGGACCGCCTTGATATGCCGTGCCCAAGGCACGAGCCATAAAGGATACCATATCCTGTCCGGTTTTGCAAGCATTTTTTCACAGCCTTTTCCGACCGGCTGCGCATATTTCACCCGAAATCCGGCAGAATAGGAAATGACTTCTTTACCGGAGGGAAAACCATGAAAAAATACGAAATTCTGCTATTTTCGCTCTGCGTACTGCTGTTTTCCGGCTCGCTCACCGCGGCGGCAGCGGACGGCGCTCCCATCGCGGAGAATCTGGAGATCATGACCTACCGCGGCATATCCGTCGGCGGGCAGCTCAAAGCGTTTGATCCGGAGGGCGAAGAGGTACACTTCCGCATTACGACTGAGCCGAGAAAGGGCACGCTGACGCTTGAAGAAAACGGCGAATTTGTCTACACCCCCGCCGAAGGCAAGCGCGGGCGAGATTACTTCGGCTACTGCGCCTCGGATCCGAAAGGCAATGTTTCGCAGGAAGCTACCGTCGTCATCACGATCCGCAAGGCCGGGAAAGCGCCGGCTATGCCGATACCGCCGGTCTCTCCTGCGCAGTACGCCGCGTGCGTCCTCGCGGAAGAAGGACTCTTCACCGGCCGGTGCGTGTGCGGAGACAATATCTCTTTGAGCCGGAGGAGACGGTCTCCTGCGGCGAGTTTCTGTCGCTCTGCATGGAAACGGCAGGCATCGAGCCGGTGGAAACGACTGTTTCCGCAGAAAGCAGCGCCACCGCCGCCCCCGTGTGGATACAGCAGTATGTCGATGCCGCCGTGTCCGAGGGCTGCCCCGTGCCGACGTTTGGCGGAGCCTCCTTCGACGCGGACGCGCCGGTAACGCTCGGCGCTGCGGCGCAGACGCTCTCCAAAGCGCTGCGCATCACGCCGCTCTCGTCCGCGAGCGGCGAAGAGGGCGCCGCGGCGCGCGCCATTCAGGGAGCTGGTGGCGTGCGGTCTTCTGCCGGTCGGGAATGGATGCGGAAGCGCCGCTCACCCGAGGTCAGGCGGCGGAGCTTTTCCTAAAGGCGCTCGATCTTCTGGAACAGCGCGGCTGATAAAAACCGGCAGCATTCAACTTCGGTTGGGTGCTGCCGGTTTTGGGTGTTCAAGGGTGGAAAATCGCTTTTTTCTTCGCAAAGATCGCCTTTGTGGCGCAAACTGTCTATTCATGACTGCTCAAATGGCTTTAACCAGAAAAAAATTGCTTTTTGATGCAGCATATTCCGGAGAACCTCTTGACTTAAAAAGCAGGTAAAGTACATGGTGGATGTGTTATAATTGTTAAAAACGATCAGATAGCAGGTACATATAATGAAAAAGACAGCAGAAAATACTACGCCGCCTACGAGGAACGCTACAAAACAGCCCATGCAAACGGTGTTAGTTGGTCAAGCGATGTAAATACGCCTATCGTGATGGAAGTGATTGACAGGTATAAAATCCGTCGGGAGCATAAACTCCTTGAGATCGGATGCGGGGAAGGCCGAGATTCCAGGACGGTCTTGGATCATGGTTTTCCGTTAATGGCAACGGATATTTCCGAAGAAGCGATTGCGTATTGCAGGCAGCAGATGCCCCGGTACGAAAAACATTTCAGCGTTTTGGACTGCTTATCTGCCCGACTGGAAGAAACGTTTGATTTTATCTTTGCCATAGCCGTTGTTCATATGCTGGTGCTTGACGAGGACAGGAGACGGCTTTTTATCGGTTTATCGGCAGCCACCTGACCGCAGAGGGAAAGGCTCTGATCTGTACCATGGGCGACGGAGAATTTGAAATGCAGAGTGACATTTCCACTGCATTTACCTTACAGGAGAGAAACCACGGCTCCGGCAAAATGATGGTCGCCGGAACATCGTGCAGGATGGTATCATGGAATACATTGGAAAATGAGTTAGCCAGAAACGGCCTGACCATCATTGAGGGATCACAAGCTCCCTTCCTGATTTTAACTGCCTGATGTATGCTGTCGTTAAAGCATAAGGGAGCGTATATACGAGGATTTGACTGTGAATAAAGAAGAATTATTGAAGCTCTCTCCCGGGGAGTTGACCGATTTGGGCATCTGTCCGACCTGTTTCAACCGAGAAAACGGCGGTGCGCTTTATGGCGATAACTCGGATAAGATGCTCTATGAGGATTGAAGATATTGAATGCTTCTTTGTCGGCAATCCGAGAGCGGCCGGTCATATGTGCATTTCCACTATGGAACACTATCACGACATGAGCGAAGCTCCCGATCACATCAATGAGAAGATCATTCGATTTGCGAAGCGGTTCATGCAGATCCTTTGCGAGGTTTATGGGTGTGAGCGGGTTCTACCTGTGTACCATGTGCGACGGTCTCAACAATCATTATCACATCCAGCTTATCCCCGCTACCCGGATGAGAAGCGGGGCAGCCAAAACCTTTTGTAAAGCCCAAAGCGTATGTCCCGGATCACGCCAAATTGGAAAAAGTGAGAACACGAATTCACGAATATGCGCAAGGACGATCTTAAGAAATATGCTTGCTGAAGCGCTTACCGGCAGGTCTCCCCTGCCGGTTTTCTGTATTCAGTCTTTTTCGCAGCCGTTCGGCCAGCGATTCGTCGGCAGCGGTGATGATCGTACGGTAATCCGTGTAGATCACCCGCCCCGGCTTTGCGCCGGAGGGCTTTTTCACAAAGCGCACCGGCGTGCAGTCTACAGCCACCTTACCGCCGGTTTTCGCCTGCGAATATGTTGCAGCGAAGCGCCGCGGCCTGCCGGATCGTTTCCTCGTCCGCCTCGCCCTCCGCCTGCGACACGATCACATGGCTTCCGGGGAGCTTCTGCACATGCAGCCATAGATCGGTGCGGCGGGCAATATGGAGCGTGAGCTCATCGTTCTGCACGTTGCCGCGGCCGACAAGGATCTCCGTGCCGCTGTCGGATACGAACCGCAGCGGCTTTCGCGCTGCGGGCTGCTTCTGCCGCTTGCCCTGCGTCTTCTCTTTTTGATATATCCGGCGTTCACCAGCTCGCGGCGGATGTCGGCGAGATCCCGGTCACACTCGGCGCGGGAGAGCTCGTCGAGCACGCTCTCCAGATACGCCTCGTCCTCGCGTGCTGCGGCGATCAGCTCCGTGAGCATCCGGTTTGCGGTTTTCGCTTTGTTATAGAGCTTATAATTGTAAGCGGCGTTCTGCTGCGGCGTTTTGCGCTCGTCCAGCGGCACGGTGACCGTCGGCAGTCCGGCTCATAGTAATCCTGGTGCGCCTCAAAGGAGCGCATGCCGCGCTTCAGGCGGTACATATTCGCCGTGATGAGATCACCCCGGCGGCGGTATTCCTCGCGTTTTTCCGTTTCGAGCAGTTCCTGCTCGCGCGCCGCGATCTTGCGCAGGAGACGATCCCGTGCTGTTTTCGCCGTGCGCGTGAGATCGGCAGCTGCGGCGGCGCAGATTTTCCTGCTGATCCTTTTTGCGGTAAAACGTATCCAGAAGCTCGCTGAACGACGAAAACCCGTCAGCTCGGCGTACTGATACACCGGCTGGAACGTGTAATCCTTCGGCATGCCGTCAATGGAGATCATCACCGGTGTGAAGTCCCCGGTATCGATGCGCGCGCGCAGCGCGTCGAGTGCGGCGCCGAGCCCTTCCCAGCCGCCGAGCGAGAGCTCGCGGCAGAGAAGCGGCGAGAGCCCGCCGAACGTACGAGCAGCCACTTATCCGGCGGCTGCGTCCGGTCGGCGTGTGAGCGACCGCTCACACCTTCCCTTCCGTCCGGAAAAACGACGGTTTCTCCTGCTGCGGCGGCGCGTGTAGAAAAAAGTCCCGGCAGCAGCGCGCGGCGATTCGGGTCCTCATAGTCCACACGGCGGATGCGTCCAATATATGCCCGTCGCCGTCCAGCAGAAAGGAGATTCAGTCCCTTGCCCATGAGTTCAAGCACAAGCGTTTTCTCCCCTGCGGCAGTTCAGCTCGTCCACGGTATCCAGCCGCAGGATAAGCAGCCGCTCACCGAGGGGCTGTTCCAGCGCCGTGATGCGCGCTCTCAATCAGATATTTGCGCAGCAGCATGCAGAACATCGGCGGCTGCGGCGGGTTTTCCAGGGTCTGCTCCGTGAGAGAAATGCGGGCGCTGCCCGGCCGAACGGAGATCAGCACACGGCGGCTTCCTGCTCGCGGAATGCACGGACAGGGATCACGTCCTTTTCCGGCATGCTGATCCTGTCGATCTTTGCTCCCAAAAGGGAGTTTTCCAGCTCACGGCGGCGCCGTCAGCAGTATGGCGTCCAGAGGCATTGTTTTCCTCCAAAATGATAGCAAAGAGTTCTTCGATCCGCTCGTTTTGTCCGCGGAGATAGAGCCACCCGAACAGCGCCTCCAGCCCGGAAGCGGCGTGGTACTCGGCCTCCGTCGCGGCGCGGGGCGCGGCATGGCTGTGCGCGTTGCGCCCGCGGCGGTATACGGCCGCCTCCTCGCCCGTAAGATGCGGGCGGATCTTTTCCGCCGCGCGCGCCTGCGCCGGGGCGGATACATACCGGATGGTCTGCCGGTGCAGCTCACCGGCGGTCAGTTTCCCGGAGCGGCAAACCTCCCGCCGGGCAAGGATCTCATACACGGCGTCGCCCATGTGGGCGAGCGCCAGCGCGCTCATGGCGCGCACTTCACCGTCCGAAAGGATCATAGACGTTCCTCCGCGGAGAAATCATCCTTCTGCTCCTCGATGAGCTGCTCCATCGGCGTGCGGCCGGACATGCTCATCTCCTGCCACTGCTCGCGGGTGATGAGAAGCTGGCGGGGCTTGGAGCCTTCAAACGGTCCGACGATGCCAAGCTCTTCCATCTGGTCAACCAGCCGTGCAGCGCGGGAATAGCCGAGCTTCAGCCGCCGCTGCAGCATGGAGACGGACGCCTGCTTCGTATCGAGGATAACATCCACCGCCTGCGGGCAGCGTCGCGCCCAAGCGCCGCTCAACGGATTATCGTCAACGCGGCGGAATGCCCGTCCTCGTCCCCTTATCCTCCGGCGCGTCCTTTCCGGCGGCGGCCTTTTCGATCTGGCGGAGGATCTCATCGTCATACTCGGCGTCGTCCCCCCTGCTTTGATAAAGTCGATGACGTGCTCGCGCTCCTCGTCGGAGACGAATGCGCCCTGCACACGAAGCGGCTTTCCGACGCCGAGCGGCGCATAGAGCATATCACCCATGCCGATGAGCTTTTCCGCGCCCGGGTTATCGAATGATGCGCGATTCAAGCGCACTCGAAACGGCAAACGCGATGCGGCTCGGGATGTTGGCCTTCATAAGGCCGGTGATGACATCGGCGGACGGGGCGCTGCGTGGCAATAATGAGGTGCATACCGGCAGCGGCCCATCTGGGCGATGCGGCAGATGCTCTCTTCCACCTCTTTTGGCGGCGGTCATCATAAGATCGGCCAACTCGTCGATCACGATGACAACACTCGGTATCGTCGCTCGCCGAGGCGGGTCTTGTAGGTATTGGCCCTTGAGATCGCGCACGCCGATCGCCTCCGAAAAGAGGCGGTAGCGCTTCATCATTTCCACGACTTGCCCACTGCAGCGAGCCCGCCGCTTTTTTCGGGTCGGTCACGACCGGGATGTACAGATGCGGGATACCGTTATAGATGCCGAGCTCGACCATTTTCGGGTCGATCATGATAAGGCGCACCTCGTCCGGCGTCGCCTTATAGAGCAGCGAGAAATGAGGCTGTTCATGCACGCTCTTGCCGCTGCCGGTCGTACCGGCGATGAGCATATGCGGGGAGCTTGGCAATGTTGCCGACGATACAGTTCCCCGATGTCCTTGCCGATGGCAAAGCTGAGCTTGGAAGCGGCGTTCTGGAACGGGGCGAATCGATGATGTCACGCAGGTAAACGGTGCTGACAACTTTGTCGGCACTTCCACGCCAACCGTGGAGATCTTATCGGGGATCGAAAGGGCAATGCGCACGCTGACAACGCCGAGCGAGAGCGCCAGATCGCCCGCAAGGTTCGTGAGCTTGCTGAGGCTTCACGCCGGCTTCGAGGCTCAAGATCGTGCGCGTGACCGTAGGCCCGCGGGTGATCTCGGTCACCGAGGCGCCGATACCGAAGCTGTGGAGCGTCGTTTCCAGCCGCTCGCGGTTGAGCGACACCTCCTCCCTGCCGTCGGACGTGATCCCGTCTCCGGCTTTGAGGAGCGTTACCGGCGGATACTGGTATTCCGGCATCTGCTCCGTCTCCTCGATCGTCTGCGCGATCTCGTCCGCGGCGGCATCCACATCCTCGCGGCGGAGCTTTTCGGGCTTTACAAACGGCACGGGCTCTCGGACGGACTCAATGCCGATCTCGGCAGAGCCGTCCTCCAGCGAAAGATCCTCCGCCGGAGCCGTTTCCTCGATAAAGGGTTCCTCCTCGGCCAACACAGCGTTCTCGATGAACGGCTCTTCTTCGGCCGGAGCCGCGTTTTCGATGAACGGGTCTTCCTCGGCCGAACGGCGGTTCTTTGCGCGTTTTTCCTCGCCGCGGCGGATACAGTCCGCTACCGCTGCCATATCCGGCTGTCCCTGATAGAGGATGCCCTGCGGCATATCCGGGATCGGTTCTTCGGGCAGAGGTTCGTCCTCGATGGGGATGTCGATCGCCGCTTTCTTCCGGCGGCGGGAGAAGATGCCGCCGGAGCTTCCCCCTGCGGCTGTGCCGAAGCATTCGCCGGTTCCGGCACGGCAAAGATCTCCGAAGCGGAAGCTCCTGTGCGCGCGCGGCGCACCGCGTTCCCTTTTTCGCACGGGGCTTTTCCCGGAACGGGCTCCGGCATCGGTTCGTACTCCGCGCGGGCGATTCTTCATATCCTCCACTCTCTCGCGGAGAGAGACCTTTCCCGCAACACAGATAACGCTGAAGAGCGCAATGATGAACACCGGCAGCGCGCCGTATACGCTCACGGCCCGCTCAAGGAAGATGGACAGCAGTCCCGAAACGACGCCGCCGTTCTCCAGATTTATGCCGCCGTAGTACAGGCTGCGGATGGAAAGCCAGTCAAACCCGTAATTGGTCTTGCATACGAGCAGATGGACCGCCGCGCCAAAGAGCAGCGGGATGAAGGAAAGCGCCACAATCCGCCCGGCTCAGGGCGTCGCGGTGGAAGCCGAGAATGGCCGCCGCCCAGAGGAAGCACAGCGGCACGACAAGAAAGCCCCAGCCGAAGACCCTTGGAAAAAAACATACAGGCACAGCCAGTCGATCAGCCAGTAATCCCTTACGAAATAGCCGATCAGAGTAAAGAGGCCAAGGGCCAGACACACGACCGAACCGACCTCGCGGCGGATCGGTTTTCTTTTTCTTCGCGGACGTATTCTTTTTTGTTCCGGACGCGGATCTTGATTGCGCCATATTGTTCTCCTCAGAAAAGCGAGGCAATAAGCGTGACTACGCCGACGCCCCACATGTAATAAGCGAAATTGCCGAACTTGCCCTTCTTGAGCAGCCGCTGCAGAAGGATGATGCTGAAATAGCCGACGACGATCGAAACGATCATGCCGATCAGATACGCAGGGAAATTGGACCACTCCACGCCCGCCTTGATCGCCTTGATGAGCGAAAGGAGATTCGCACCGAGCACGGCGGGAATGCTCATGAGCAGGGGAGTATTTCATTGCAAACGGACGGGACTGCCCGGTGGCGATGCCGGCGGTGATCGTACTGCCGGGCGGGAAATGCCGGGGATGGTGGCGACAGCCTGCGCACAAAGCGATCAGCAGCGCATCGCGGATGCGCATCGAGCGCTCGTTGCCGCGGCCCGGAACAATGCGGTCGGAAACATAGAGCAAACAGCCGTTGAGCAGGAACGCCGCGCCGATGAAGCCAGTCTTATAATATAGCTGCTCCAGAGAATCGTGGAATGGGAGAATGATAAAAAGCGGCAGCGTGCCGAAAAGAGCATCAGCAAAGATCCGCGCGCCGGGTGCTCCGCGCGCTGCTCCGGAAGGTATCGTGTGACGAGCGGACAAGGCCGACGGTGTCGGATACGATGTAGACAATATCCTTCCAGTAAACGATCATAATGGAGATCAGTGTGCCGAAAATGCAGCGAAGACGTCGAAGAACATATGACCCTCTTCCGCAGTCTGCAGGTTGAAAACATTCTGGAGCACCGCGAGATGGCCGGAGCTGGAGATGGTCAGAAATTCCGCCACGCCCTGAACGAAGCCGAGAAATATCGCGTTAAGGATCGACAAAAAGATTCTCCTCCCCTTTTTGCGTGGATTGGTTTCACGGTTCTGCCGCCGGACGGCAGCAAGAGAAATAGAGTATGATAGAAAAGTATATTCTTTAACAATTAATTTTACCACGATTTTCCCCTGTTTACAAGTGGGAACGATTTTTTTGAAAAAAGTGCTTTACAAATCCGAAATATGTGTTATAATCACATTCGCGCTGTGGGGGCGTAGCTCAGCTGGGAGAGCGTTCGGTTCGCATCCGAGGTCGAGTTCGAATTCTCTTCGTCTCCACCATAAGTCCACCGTAATTTTTGATGAAAATTACGGTGGACTTTTTTTGAAAGTCTGCATTATGGTACTATGATTTCGACAAATCGGAATTTTACCTCTATTCAAACATACAAGCTCTTGACAATAAAAGCTCCTATATAGTATAATTTGATA
>VOFK01001364.1_pt1 | contig 14236 bp, 18 predicted proteins | sample 5384121 | NCBI WGS metagenome assembly VOFK01 (sample SAMN12384730, study PRJNA508395) | human gut metagenome | isolation source: healthy gut J | host: Homo sapiens | reverse complement strand
ATGTACTTCGTTCAGTTACGCTTGTGGCGCTGCTCGAGCGGGCGGGCCATGCGGTCCCGGGCCGGCGGGGCGCAGGGCGATGGAAGGACGACCTGCCCGCCGCTGAGAGCGAGGCCGTGCGGGCGCGGCTTGTGGAACTGCAGCATCCAGATGGACCACCAGGAGAGAACAGCAGCATCAACTGTCGCTGGTCTACCTGAACCTGCTGCAGGGAGTCGCTCGAGATCGCTCGCTGCGCCATCTGCTCCGGAAGCCAGCCACAACTTCCAGCTTGTGACCGCTTCCCGGAGCGATGCGAGAAAGAGGCCCCCGATCGTCGGGGGCTCTATACTGGTTCACCAGTGCGCGTCGGCGCCGCGGAACGCCTTCCGCGTCGGGAGCTACTTCTGTCGGAAATAGATCCGCATCGGAACTCCCAGAAGTCCCAGTGATTCACGGATCGTTTCTCAGGAAACGGCAGGGGCTCGCGATATACTGCGGCGGAGTGACCGAGGCAAAACTGCGGCGTAGGGTCGGAAGTTGGGTCTGTGCGATCTTGATGTGCACCTTTTGTTGGGAGGCGGGTAGTTCTCGATCAGCGGCAGCAGAAGTCGTTCGCTCGGAGGTCGGGATGCGGCGCCGGCGCGACTGATGCACGGACGAGCCGTCTGCAACACGTCGAAGATGCGCTGCTGTTGAGCACCGAGGTGAAGATGATCGGATAATCGGTGAACGGTGCGAGTTTCTTCTTCAAACTGGTCCACTCTCTTCATCGTGTTAAGTTTCCTTCGATCAGGTCCCACTTGTTCACCGATGATTTTGCGGTTGCGGACGATCAGTTGAAGATGTTCAGGTCCTGCGACCTCGAGCCTGCTGCGCGTCGAGCATCCAGGATGCGACGTCCGGAAGTTCTCGATGGCGCCGATCGACCGCACGCCGAGTGAGAACTCCAGGTCACTCCATCGTGCTTTAAGCCCTTCTTGCGCATGCCGGCCGTGGCGACAAAGGTAAGAAATCCATCGAATTTGTTGGCAGCGCGATGTGGATCGAGTCGCGGGTGGTTCCGGCGATCGAGGTCACGATGTTGCGCTCCTCGCCCAGCAAGGGGCGTTGAAGGTGAGGCGACGATTTTTCCGACGTTGGGACGCCCTGATGTGGGGCAGATCGTCGTCACTACCGGCACGGCGGCTTCGAAAGGGCAATGCACGGCCAGAATGGCGTCCATCAGGTCGCCGTGCCGGTTCCCGACATCCGAGCTGATGCAGAAAGGATCGCCCAGTCCGAGGGCGTAAAAACTCGTGCGAGGTATACCTGGTCGTTGTTGTCGACTTGCTGTTGCAGACCAGGATCACCTTTTCGAGGTGCGGCGCAGGATGTCCGGCCATCATATCGAGATTGATGCCGGATTTCTGACCTCCCGAGGAACAGGATGACGTCGGCCTCGTCGATGGCCAACATCACCTGCCGGCGGATTTCGTCTTCGAAAATGTCGTCGGAATTGACGGTGTATCCGCCCGTGTCGATCACGGAGAACTCCTTGCCGTTCCAGTCCGTCTTGCCGTAGTGGCGGTCTCAGGTGGGTTCCGGCCGTGGAGTCCACGATCGCTTTCCGCTCGCCGACCAGGCGGTTGAAGAAGAGGGTCGATTTGCCGACATTCGGGCGTCCTACGATTGCTACGAGGCTCATGTCTGTACCAGTCTGTTTTTAAATGTTAGGGCATAGTGCCGTCCTGCAAAGATAACGCAAATCCGCGAGGGGCTGAAAAATTTTTTTCGCGCAATTTGCCGAAATCCCCGCCCGTCCGGGCGCCCGCGCATCAGAGGTAGCGGTCCGTGGCTCCGGCCTGCACGGGGTAGACCAGCACGGCGCTGTAGCCTGCGAACACCTGCTCGAGGTAGCCCGGGATGCGGCTCATCGCCGGGTGGTACGAAACCCGGTCGCGGCGGCTCATGACGAACCACAGGCAGTCGTCGTCGCGCAGGTCGTGCTCGAGCGACGGAAGATCGTCCCAGCGGTCGAACGGGACGAAGCCGATGTTGGCCGGGGTTTTCCGTCTGTGGCGCGGGCGGATGTGCTGGAGCGTGGCGTCGGAGGCGAAAAAAGGCGACCTTCGCACCGGTGTTGCGGGCCAGCTGGCGGATGCGTTGCAGCCACATCTGGAATCCGGCCTCCTTCTCGGCGCCGGGCGGGATGATGACCAGATGGCGCTTGATGGTCGATAGCGGCTAGGCCGGGCTCTAGATGAAGGTGGTCACGTTGCTTTGCGACAGCACATCGGTCACCATCTTTCCGATGCCGGGTCCCGACGTGCCGGGAATACCCGGGATGCCGGGAATGGAGGGCAGTGCCGGGGTGCCGGGTACGCGCTGGTGCATGCCCAGCACGATGTCCGTGATGTTCCGTTCGCGCACCGTGCTGACGATGGCGTTCGAGATATTCACGTCGTAACGGAGCAGCTGTTGCAGGTAGAGGTCTCCGGCGGCTGCGGTTTTCGCCGCCCCGTCGAGGAGCTTGCGGGCCCGTTTCTCCATGTTGGGGTCGTCTACCCGGTTGTCGATGGCGTGCAGCGCATAGAGCCCGTTAGGCTCCTTGGCGCGCTTTTGATCGTGGCGCTGAGGCTGACGAGTTCGTCCACCGACTGCTCGTTGGCTACGGGAATGAGGATGTGCTCCTCGGGGCGCGATTTATCCTCGTCGTTTGTCTGCAGCGCGTTCTTCACGGCGATGTTGTGGGCGCCGCGCTGCGTGGCGAAGGTCGAGACGATGCATGTGGCCAGGATCATCAGGATCGTACCGTTGAGCACGCTCTCGCTCAGCAGGCGGATCGGCTCGCCGTCGGGCGTATGGCCCAGGATGACGTTGTAGCCCACCATGACGGCGGCGAGGGTGGCGGCCACGTGGGCGCTGCTCAGCCCGAAGATGACCGTCCGCTGGTCTTTCGACAGACGGAAGCTCTTCTGCGTGAGCCATGCGGCGATGAATTTCGCCACGGTGATCAGGGCGATCATGACGGCTGCCACTTCGATGCTCTCCCCAGTCGCGGAAAAAGGCCCGGTAGTCGATGAGCATGCCTGCGCCGATCAGGAAGAAGGGGATGAAGATGGCGTTGCCGACGAACTCGATGCGGTTCATCAGCGGTGATGTCTTGGGAATGAGCCGGTTGAGCGCAATGCCCGAGAGGAATGCCCCGATGATTGGCTCCAGTCCGGCCAGTTGGGCCAGGAAAGCGCCGAGGAAGACCATCACCAGCACGAAGATTGTACTGCGAGACACTGTCGCTGCACAGTTTGAAGAACCAGTGGGCGATGATCGGGAAGAGCACGACGATGATGAGGATGCAGACCAGCACCGAGATGCCGAGCCGCCACCAGAACGTGTCGTCCACGTTGCCGGTGGCCATCCCGACGATCACGGTGAGCAGCAGCAGGGCGAGCGTGTCGGTGATGACCGTGCCGCCGACGGCGATCGTCACGGCCTTGTCGCGTGCGATGCCGAGTTTGTTCACGATCGGGTAGGCGATGAGCGTTTGCGAGGCGAAGAGACCGGCCAGCAGGATCGACGAGTAGATCGAGAATCCGAGGATGTAGTATCCTGCAAGGATGCCGAGCCCCAGCGGGACGCAGAAGGTGTAGAGCCCGAAGATGAGGCTGCGCCAGCTGTTGCGCTTGAAGTCGGACATGTCCATGTCGAGGCCCGACAGGAACATGATGTAGAGGAGCCCGGCCGTTCCGGAGAGGATGATGCTGCTGTCGCGCAGCAACGAGGTTGAGCCCGTGGGGGCCGATCACCGCACCGGCGATGATGAGCCCCAGCAGGTAGGGGATCTTGAGTTTGTTCAGGATGAGGGGCGCGGCGAGGATGATGACCAGAATGAGCAGAAACTTCAGGATCGGGTCCTCGAGCGGCAGGGTGAAATCTATGTGTGCGAGCAGAAACATCGTGCGGATGAGTTTTGTCAGATATACAAAGATAACAAAAATCGGGATACGGACAAGAGCCGCTGCCGAAAATCTTCCGGAAAAACACCGTCCGCCGGCCTTCCGGCCCGTTTCATCACCTCTTCTGTTTGATCCGGAGCTCCGTCCTGGCCGATATCTTTTCCGACCCCGTTGGGCCTCCGCACCGATTCCGGAGAGCTTGCCGCTCTACCGTGTGCTGCGGGTGGTGGCAGCGAAAAAATCGTTGCCGAACGCTTGCTTTTCGGCAAAAAAACGTAACTTTGAAAAATTAAAGATATGCGATACTCACCTATGGGTACGGACAAGGTGGACAAACGGCTGCTCGGTCCCGTCCTGGCGGGATTTTTCATCATGGGGTTCTGCGACATGGTAGCCCCCATCACGGGACGTATTGCCGCTGAACTGCCGCCCGAGCGTCAGCAGCTGGTCAGTTTCCTGCCGACGATGGTTTTCCTCTGGTTCCTGGTGCTGTCGCTGCCGGTCGCCGCGGCGATGAACCGCATCGGACGCAAGGCTACGGCGCTGGTGGGCTATGCCTTCACCGTTGTCGGGGCTGACGACCCCTATGCGGCCGGCGACGGATGCGCCCTGGTGTGGTACTTTCGTCGGTTTCGGCCTGCTGGGCATCGGCAACACGGCGATTCAGGTGGCCGTCAACCCGCTGTTGGCGACCATCGTTCCCGGCGAGCGGATGACCAGTTACCTGACCGTCGGTCAGATATTCCGTAACACTTCGCTCCTGCTGCTGGCTCCGATCGTCACGGGGCTGGTCGCCGCGACGGGTTCGTGGCGGCTCCTGCTGCCGATCTATGCGGGCCTTACGGTGGTCGGGGGGTCTCTGGCTGCAACTGACTCCGGTGCCGGAACCTGCGCAAAGACGCTCCGCGGGACATCGCCGACTCTTCCGCCTGTTGAAAAACCGTGCCGTGCTGCTCTCGACGCTGGGCGTGGCGTGCTTTATCGCCGCCGACGTGGGCATCGGCTTCTTGTCGGTGCGGCTGATCGACAATCCCTCGTCGATCCTCACCACCACGGGCTTCCGCCTGCCGCATCGTCGGTACATTGATCGGCGCGTGGGTGCTGGTGAAGGTCTCCGACGTGAAATACCTGACCTGGAACATGACCGGGGCGCTGGCGTTGTGCGCGGCGTTGCTGTTCGTGCGCAACGAGGCCGCCATCTACGCCGCCGTGGGAGTGCTGGGCTTCGCCATGGCGTGCGTCTTCGCCACGTTCTACGCCGTGGCCACCAAGGCCGTTCCGGAGAACGCCAACGAGGTGGCCGGGCTGATGATCATGGCCATCTCGGCCGGGGCGGTTTCGGGACCCGTCTCGGTGCGATCGTCCGCGCCTGGGGCAATCCGCACCTGGGCATGCTCTTCGTCGCCGCGTGCGTGGCCTACATGCTCTGGGCGTCGATACAATTGAAAATGAAAAATTAAAATTAAAATGATGACTTCACGAAAAATTCTGCTGACCCTTTTTGTTTGCAGCCATTGCGGCGGGCGCCGCCGCACAACGGCCTGCGCGCAGTAGAGTGGGGCGTGGTCGGCGGTATCAATATCCCCGACTACACGACCAATATGAGTGAGGAAACCGACGTGAAGAACAAGCTGGGCTGGCAGGCCGGTATCACGACCGCCGTCAATTTCGGGGCGCTGGCCATCGAGCCGCAGATACTCTACGTCCGCCAGGGCCTCCGTATCCGTCCCGAGGGCGGGAGATCAACCTCAAGTCAATTCGATCGACGTTCCGGTGCTGGCGTCGCTGCGGCTGCTCAATCCCGTGCGGATCTACGCCGGTCCGGTCTTCACGGTGATGAACGACTGCAAGCAGAAAGTCGGGCGGCGACCTGCTGGACTTCGGCCGCGTGCGTCCCTCGGTGTCCTACACCGTGGGTGCGGGCATGGTGCTGATGCGCCACCTGCTGATCGTCCTGCGTTACAACGGCCAGTTCCCGCTCGAAACACGACGTGGTGCTGCCCGACGGGCGGCAGGTCGATAAACTCCGTACCTATAATGTTGCGCTTTCAGCTTCGGCTATCTATTCTGATCGGTCTATGACGGAAACTGTCGGAAAGGAAATTCTCATCGAAGGGCGTCGATCCCCGCGAGCTGTACGGGGCGCAGAACGCCTACCTCGAACAGATCAAATCGCTGCACCCCGCTGAAGATCGTCGCGCGCGGGCAGTCGCTCAAGGTCCTCGGTTCCGGCCGACACGCAGCGTTTCTCCAAACGCATGGAGGGGCTTGCGGCCTACTATGTCAAGTACGGCCACGTCTCGGCCGCAGGTCATCGAACAGTGTTTCGCGGCGGCATCGCGCGCAGGACGACCTCAGGGTCGACAAGGACGTGATCGTCTACGGCAACAACGGCACGATCGTCCGCGCCCGGACGGTCAACCAGCAGCGGCTCGTCAAACTCTACGACAGGAACGACCTGCTGTTCGCCGTGGGGCCCGCCGGCTCGGGCAAGACCTATACGGCCATTGCGCGCTGGCCGTCCGCGCGCTGAAGGAGGCGGCAGGTGCGGCGCATCATCCTCACGCGTCCGGCCGTCGAGGCGGGCGAGCTGGGTTCCTGCCCGGCGACATGAAGGAGAAGCTCGATCCCTACCTGCAACCTTTGTACGACGCGCTGAACGACATGATCCCGCCGGCGAAGCTCCAGAAACACCTCGAAGAGGGGACCGTGCAGATCGCCCCGCTGGCCTACATGCGCGGCCGCACGCTGGACAACGCCTTCGTCATTCGGACGAGGCGCAGAACACCACGCCTGTCGCAGATCAAGATGTTTCTACGCGCATGGGCCGCAACGCGCGGTTCGCCGTCACGGGCGACGTGACTGGGCGTGCCCGCCGGAGCGGAGACTGGTGCGCACGATGGAGATCCTGCGCGGCGTTCAGGCAAGCATCGTGGAGTTCGACAAGCGCGACATCGTGCGGCACCCGCTGGTGAAGCCATCGTCGTGCGTTCTGAGCAGGGCCGACGAATTTGAATAATTTCCGAGCGAACGTGGTGAGATCCGATGGAAAGCGTTGTAGGTCAAACAAGATTAGCACGCTCTGCGTGCGGCAGGAAGACGCCGAGATTGGACGGGAACGTGATAAGGATTTAAGAGCAAATTTGTGCGAAGGAGTGAACGATAAAGTAAAAAATACGTTATGGACAGAGGCGGCTGCGCTGAAACCGGCGCTCGTCTGGAAACATTTCGCGGAGATCGTCCGCATTCCGCGTCCCTCGCACCACGAGGGAGAAGATCGCAACATATCTCGATTTCGCCTCGTGCGCAGGGCCTCAATGCAAAAAGGAGGATTCGGCGCACAACGTCTATGTTCGAAACCCGCCTCGAAAGGCATGGAGAACCGCGGGCGTGATGCTTACAGAGCACACCCTCGACATGGTGCCCGCAGAAGAACAACGACAAGCAGTTCGACTTCACCGCGACCCCATCGACGCCTATGTCGATGGCGAGGGGTGACGGCGGCCGACGGCATGACGCTGGGCGCCGCACAACGGCATCGGCGGGCGGCGATCCTCGCGTGCTGGAGGACCGGACGCTGAAGCACGGCCGCTGAGGCGCCTCTTCACCCACCGAGGAGACCGGCATGGACGGCGCTTGACTGAAAAAAGGGCTGCTGCAAAGGCGACATCCTGCTGAACCTCGATTCCGAGGAGGAGGGCGAACTCTACGTGGAGGCTGCGCTGGAGGTCTCGACGACGCCAACATTGCCTTTAAAGGCTATAAGGCCGAGCTGACGCCTGACGCAATTATACCGCTGCGAAGATCAGCGTCAGGGGCTCAGGGCGGCCATTCGGGCATCCAGATCGTTCCCAACGCCAACAAGGTGTTGTTCCGCTTCCTGGTACGCGCCGTGCGACGCTGCTGGCGTCGGTGGACGGCGGCGGACTCCGCAACGTCCATTCGCGCGAGGCCGAGGCCGTGGTGCTGGTCGGTAAACCGGGGACTACGACGAAAGCCTGCCGCCGCGCTGAAAGCCTATGAAAGACTCGTCAAGAGCGGGTATGCCGGCATCGAGGACGCGGTGTCGGTCAAGGTCGCGGAGGTCGGAAAACCGGCCGAAATGCTGCCGAAGGAGGTTGCCGGAAACTGATCGGCCGTTGCGGCCTGCCCCTGACGGGGTGCAGCGGATGTCGGTGGCCATGCCCGGCTGGTGCGACCTCGACGAACCTCGCGCGGTGCAAGCCGACAAGACCGTGGCTCCAGTGCTGCGCAGTTCGTTGAGGCACGAGAGAAAAAGAACGCTGGGCAGGCCATGCGCGCAGCCGGGGCCAAGACCGGGCGCTCACGGGCTCCCCGGCAGGCTGGAACCCCGATATGGGTCGCCGATCCTGCAGGCGGCCTCCACGGCGCTTTACGGCAGCCCACCACGTGACAGCCATGCCGGACTGGAGTGGCCATCATCGGCAGCAAGATGGACATGATCTCGTTCGGTCAGGCAGATGCGTTACCCCACTCGCCCGACAGGAAGGTGGAAGTCGCTTCCAGGAGGTCAAGCGAGTTCTGACTTCCTGGTGGACACGCTGCGCAACATTCCCGAAAATAAGCGCAGCGTGGCAGCCAATCCCGAAACCTGGTTCGTCATCGTCAACCCGTGGCCGGGCGACCGCGAGGCTCGATACGTCTCGACATCTGCGCGACGCGCATCCTGCGAACCGGTCTTCTGAACACAAGTTCCATGCTACGGAACTCACCGTGTGGAGGCCGTGCGCAGAGGAACTACCACCACATCATCGTCGTGGGCGGCGGTGGCTGCACGGAGGTGGTGAACGGGCTGTTCATCCAGCAGGAGGTGTGTCCAGCGACGATGCTGCTGACCGTGGTGGCCGTGGGCACGAGGCAACGACTGGTCACACGTTCGGCATGTCGGACCGCTACCAGCATGCCGTGCGGGCCATCGCCGAGGGGTTCACCTTCCTGCAGGACGTCGGGGTAGTCTCCTAGGAGTCGCACTACCGCCAGAGCCGCTACATGGCCAACGTGGCGGGCGCCGGTTTCGACGCGCACGTGGTCCAGCGGCTTCGCACCTCAAGAAGAAGGGACTTAAGCAGGCCGCTGGCGCTATACGTGGTGCCTGATCCGGAACTTCTTCCGCTACAAGCCGACGGGGGTGAAGGTGTGGGTGGACGGACGGCTGGTCTACAACAACCTGCTGCTGTCGGCCGCCGTGGGCATCTGCAAGTTCAACGGCGGCGGCATCCAGCAGTTGCCCGAGGCGGTTGCCGACGATGGCATGCTCGACCTGTCGCTGATTCGTCCGGTGCACTTCTGGCATCTGCTTTTTCCGGTTCCACTACCTGTTCAACGGCGGCATCTACCGCATCCGTCACATCCTGCAGGAGCGCGGCAGCTGCATCCGTATCGAATCGTCGCCCGAGGTGGGTGTCGAGGTCGATGGCGAACCGCTGGGCCATACGCCGCTCGAGTTCTCGATCCTGCGCCAGGCGATCCGCATCGTTGTGACGCGCGAGTTCTACGAACGGCATGTCGGGATTCCGGCAGACCGTGCGGCCGGTGAGGTTCCGGGTGCACGGGATCGTCGGCGCCGCCGTGCGGAGCGCAATCCGTCGCTGGCCGCCGCTTCGGCCATGCCGCAGGGGGAGACTCCGGCAGTCTGATTCCAAAGCCGGATTCAAAAGAGACAGGGCCGATCGCTTAGCGATCGGCCCTGTCTCTTTTTGCCGCATTCCTTCGGCTTCCTTTGCGGGCAGGCGGCCCCTCGGACTCTCCCCTTTAGCAGACGCCGAAGCGGAAGACGATCTTCTGGCAGTAGGTCTCACCCGGACGGAGCAACGGCGAGGGGAATTCGGGATGGTTTACCGCGTCGGGGTAGTTCTGACACTCCATGGCTACACCGTCGTAGTCGGCATAGCGGCCCCCGGTCTTCGTCTCGGGGCATCCTCCGGCCAGCCAGTTGCCCGTATAGATCATCACGCTCGGCTGTGACGAGAATACCCGGACGCAGCGGCCCGACTTCGGGTCGCGCAGTTCGCCGACCTCGCCCAGGATGTTGGGCTTCCAGCCGTCGATCACGAAGGGGTGGTCGTAGCCCTTGAAGTCGCGGATGTGGTTGAATTCCGAGTCGATCCCGGGGCGGAACGGGCGGAACGAACGGAAATCCTGCGGCGTGCCGGCCACGTCGAGCAGACGCCCCGTGGGGATCTGCCGCTCGTTCATCTCGAGTGCCTTCGAGCTGTTGAGGCGCAGCTCGTGGTCGAGCACCGAGCCGCTGCCGTCGCCCGCGAGGTTGAAGTAGACGTGGTTGGTGAGGTTCACACACCGTCGTCTTGTCCGTGCGGGCACGATAGGTGATTTCGAGGGCGTTCTCGTCGTCGAAGTCGAAGATCGCCTCGACACACAGCTCGCCCGGATAACCCTGGTCGCCGTCCTCGGAGACGAGGGTCATCACCACGCGGTTCGTTTCGACGCGGCTCTCCCATACTCGGTTGGCGAAGTTGTTCGTGCCGCCGTGGAGGTGGTTCACGCCGTTGTTCACCTCGAGGGCATACTCCTCACCCTCGACGGTCATCCGCCCGAAGGCGATGCGGTTGGCGCAGCGGCCCACGCTCTTTCCCGAGGCGGCTCCGTCGTGGAAGTAGCCTTCGGGATGTCTGTATCCAAGCACGACGTCGGCCATGCGGCCTTCGCGGTCGGGCATCGTTACCGAGACGATTGCGGCCCCGTAGTTCGAGAGCCGCACCTCTGCGCCCCCCGATCGTTGCGCAGCGTGTAGAGGACGATCGCTTCGCCCCTCGGGGGTCATGCCCCAGACGTGTTGTTCCGATCTGTACCATATCATTCAGCAGGTTTCAGGTTGTCGAGTAGATAGTCGATGCGGCGCAGCGTCTCCTCACGTCCGATGAACTCCGTCACGTCGTACATGCCGGGGCCCTTGCCGGCGCCGACGACGCCAGACGCCAGCGTGTTCATCACCTGCCCCATGCCGTACCCCTTCTCTTCGATCCATGCGTGGACGATGCGCTCGGTGTTCTCCTTCGAGAAGTCGTCGATTCCCTCCAGCACGCCGCGCAGTTCGCGGAGGATCGCCGGGTTGTCGCCCTTCCAGTATTTGCGGGTCTGCTTCTCCTCGTACTGGGTCGGGGCGATGAAGAAATAGGAGGTCAGGTCCCAGAGGTCGGTCGTCAGCTGCGCACGCTCCTTCATGATGCCTGCGGCCTTGCCGGCCACCTCGTCCGAGACCTCGATGCCGTGCTCGCGCAGGATCGGCTGGTAGACCTCGGCCAGTTCGGCGTCTGTCTTGCGATGCATGTACTGGGCATTTTGAACCACTTGGCCTTGTCGGGCTGGAAGCGGGCTCCCGACTTCGAGACGCGCTCGAGCGAGAAGTTGTCGATGAGCTCCTGCATCGTGAAGAGCTCCTGCTCCGTGCCGGGGTTCCAGCCCAGCAGCGCCAGCATGTTGATGAAGGCCTCGGGGAAGTAGCCGTCCTCGCGGTATCCGCGGGCGGTCTCGCCCGTTGCGGGAGATTTCCAGAAGAGCGGGAAGACGGGGAAGCCCATCTTGTCGCCGTCGCGCTTCGAGAGTTTGCCTCCGCCCGTAGGCTTGAGCAGCAGGGGCAGGTGGGCGAACTCCGGCTGGCTCTCCTCCCAACCGAAGGCCCTGTAGAGCAGGTAGTGCAGCGGCAGCGACGGCAGCCACTCCTCGCCGCGGATGACGTGCGAGACCTCCATCAGGTGGTCGTCCACGATGTTCGCGAGGTGGTAGGTGGGCAGGGCGTCGGCCGACTTGTAGAGCACCTTGTCGTCGAGCGTCGAGGTATTCACCTCGACATGGCCGCGGATCAGGTCGTCCATGCGGACGATCTCGTTCTCGGGCATCTTGAAGCGGATGACCCACTGGTCGCCGCGGTCGATGCGTGCGCGGACCTCCTCGGCCGGAAGGGCCAGCGAGGTGGCGAGCTTTTCGCGCACGGCGTAGTTGTAGGCAAAAGCCTCGCCGCGCGCTTCGGCCTCCTTGCGCAGGGCGTCGAGCTCCTCGGCCGTGTCGAAGGCGTAGTAGGCCCAGCCGGCCTCGACCAGCTGGAGGGCGTACTTGAGGTAGATCTCGCGCCGTTCGCTCTGGCGGTAGGGGGCGTGCGGGCCGCCGACGCCGACGCCCTCGTCGATCTCGATGCCGCACCAGCGGAGCGACTGCATGATGTACTCTTCGGCTCCGGGGACAAATCGCTGCGAATCGGTGTCCTCGATGCGGAGGATCATCGTGCCGCCGTGTTTGCGGGCGAAGAGGTAGTTATATAATGCCGTGCGGACGCCGCCGATGTGCAGCGGTCCGGTGGGACTGGGTGCGAATCGCACCCGAACGGGTCTTTCCATCGCAGTTTTCTATTTTTTTGTTCTGTATGTGTCTCAAAGGTTGTGGTCGAACACCAGCCAGGCCGCCAGCGAATCGCGCTCGCGGAAGTGGTCTTCGCCGTATTTTTTTCGCTCGAAGCGCGTACGCTCCACGAAGTCGGGATCGAGCAGTTCGCGGGCGATGTCGCCGTAGAGCGTCTCCTCGCGGTCGCGGCGCTCCTCCTCGTCCTCGCGCCAGTAGTCGCGGATCGAGGCCGGCACCTGCTGGTAGAGTTCGAAGTAATTCACGCGGTTGCCGCCGGCGACGAGCTCCGAGACCGAGTAGTCGAACCAGTATTTCTCGACCAGTTCGCGGATCGGCAGCCCGGGCCGGTCGGGGAACATGTTGTAGGCGATGTCTCCGTCCTGATGTCCCAGATGCTGTATTGCATCCAGGTCGTGATCCGGGTCGGGGCGCGGAGCCCCCCTGCTTGAATTCGAAATTGTTGTGGCGTGCGGCGCTGAAGTCGTCGAAGCCGTGGGCCCTGTCACGCAGGAAGAGCCCGAAGCGGCCTTCGAGCCGGTCGATCGGGCCCTTTGTCGGCGCGATCTCCAGCACGACGCGGGCCGTGCCGTAGGTGCTTTCGCGCGGATCGATCGAGAGCAGCCGCACGGAGACGTAGCTCTCCGGCCGCAGCGAGTCGAGGAAGTGCCGCCAATGGGCGATCAGCCCCGGTATCCGCTGCGCCGTTTCGCCGTATCGCTCCTCCCATTCCGCATCGGCCTGTTCCCGGAGCCGGTCGCGGACCCCGCTGTCGGAGAGACTGTCGAGGAACGTCTGCAGCGCCTCGTAGGTCAGGTCGTTGGCCCGGGCCTTCTCGACCGTCGAGGCCGTGGCGCGGAAGCGCTCGGCCAGCGTGACGGCCTCCTGATAGTCGGGATTCTTCTTCAGCAGAGCATTGACCTCTTCGAGCGGGAAGCTCTTCGGGAGACCGAGCGGTTCTCCGGGCCTCCGCAGGCTGTCAGGAGCAGTGCGAAGCCGGCGAGCAGAGTTTGGGGTTTCATGATTCGGGCTTTTGGTGGGTTTGGGCCGGAACGGGATGCCGTCAGTCAGCTGCGGCGTATCCGCTCCGGCGTTGATTCATGTTCGTAGTCCGGCTATTTCACCCGATACTCGATGCGCATCGTGATGCGGGCCTTTTTCTGGCGCGAAGCCGTGTTGAACGATCCGCCGGCCGAGAACTCCTCGTTCGAGTTGGCGCCGGTGATCTGGAACACGCCCATGCGGGCCGAGGCCACGCGGCCGATCTTCGTGCCGGCATTTCGGGCGATCTTCTCGGCGCGCATGCGGGCGTCGGCCGAGGCAGTCTCGATGAGTCCCATCTTCACGTCGTCGAGCTTCGTATAGTAGTAGTCCGGGGCATAGGCCTCGATCGATACGCCCTGGGCAATGAGCGACGAGATTTCGCGCGAGATCGTCTCGACCTTCTCCACTTCCGACGATTCGACCGTGAAGCGCTGGCTGAGGCGGTAGCCCGTAAAACGCTGTCCGGCCCAGTTGCCGTTGGCGTTGAATACCGGGTCGTACTGCTTCTCGACATTCACGAAGGCGAATACGACCGCCTCGTCCGGAAGCCCCTTTTTCGCGGAGATACTGCTGCACCTTGGCCTTGCTCTTCTCGATTTCGGCATACCCTGCGGCGACGTTCTGCGCTTCGGAGGTGAGGTTGCCCGACCAGACGATCAGGTCCGACGTGAACTCCGTTTCGCCCAGTCCCGTCACGAGGATCGTGTCTTGTGCGCGGTATTTATAGGTGTAGGCGCGCCCCAGCACGCAGGCGCAGACAACGGCCGCAACGGCGATCCAGATGTTGCTTGGCGTTTTTCATGGCAGTATCGTTTTAAAGTTCGTGCTCCGGTGAGGCCATTTTGTCAGACGTTGAACAGGAAGTGCATGATGTCGCCGAGCAATACGTAACCGGAACGAAG
>VOFK01003895.1_pt1 | contig 14253 bp, 25 predicted proteins | sample 5384121 | NCBI WGS metagenome assembly VOFK01 (sample SAMN12384730, study PRJNA508395) | human gut metagenome | isolation source: healthy gut J | host: Homo sapiens | reverse complement strand
TAAAGCCACCTCATTCTTTGGCGTAACGCCTGTAATTCTGTTCCTGCTTGGCTTTTGGGCTTCTGGATACGGATGCTGCCTAAAAGCTCTGGATGTTCTGCCTGCAACTTTCGGCGTGTCCTGCCTACGCTCTCAAAGCTCGGCAGTCCCAGATAACGGTACTGTGACATCACTTCCGCAAAGGGCATCGCCCCCAAAGCGTCATAAAATAGCTGTTACATACTTTCAGATACAGCACCATATCGTCATTTCTGGCTTCCTCGTCCTTTTTCAGAATGGCTCGCACCTTATCCTCAATGGTTCTCAATTTCTGCATACATACCTCCGTATATAGAAAGGGGACAGCCCGAAAAGGCTGCCCCCAGACACTTTACTTCTTCTTTCGGTTACGGATGTTCAGCCAGATTGCTCCGCCCACAATGAACATCACAAGCACAATGGCGATTACCGTCTTTGCTTCCATTCCTTAGTCCTCCTTCTTCTTTTTCAGCCCTGCGATCAAGAGCGTCCCTGCACCAATGAGGGAAGCTGCCGCCAGTCCTCCCCAGAGGAACGGATTGAAGTCATCCCCTGTTTTCGGAGTGTCACGCAGTTCATTGTGCATCTGGACAACCGTGGTCGATCCCACCTTGACCGTGATCTGTTTTTCGGCAGGCAGGATATAGTTTGCCGATGCCTTATCGCTGACCTCGGAAATGGTGTATTCTCCGATACGCAGGTTTTCAATCACAATTTCTCCGTTTTTGTCGGTCTTAAAAGTCTGGTCATATCCATTTGCACCTGTCACTCGGAAAGAGAAACCTTCCACCTTGCCATCGGAAGATGTTTTGACAATTTTAAGACTGCCTGACTGCGGGGCATTGACAAAGCCTTTGCCTGCTTCATTTTCCACCACATAGGTCTTGCCATTTTCCTCAATGGATACGGTGTAGACATTTTCATCAAGAACAAAGCCCTCTGGTGCTGTCTTTTCACGGACAAAATATTTTCCGTATCGAAGCTCGCTCATCTGGTAGATGCCGCCGCCAAGCTCAGACATTTCGCCAAGCAGCTCATCTTCCTTGTCGTACTCGCCGTTTTTGTTGGTATCGGCAAAGACTTCAAAAACTGCACCTGTCAGCTTATTGTCAGGATAATCTTTATCGACTTTGGTAAGCTCAATATTGCCTGTGATAAATTCATTCACAAGCTCGATTTCCACAACTTCATCCACCTTGCCGATCGTAACAGGAATTTCTTCCTCGGACAGTACAAAGCCTTTCGGACTTTCTACCTCTCGGATAATCCCAAGAACCATACGGCACTTTGGCAAAAGAAAAACTACCGTCATCCTTTTTGATGTGGTAGTTAAAATCGCATGTTCTTTTGTAAATTCTTCTGTGCCGGTCTTAAAAATGCCAATGACAGCACCACCTAAGCCCTTGCCGTCCTCATCGGTTTTCTTTCCGCTTACAGAACCATAAATCAGCTTGTTTTTTTCAATGGGTTCGCCGTCATTGACTGCAAGGTGGACGATGGCGGTATCCTGTCCTGCATATTCAAAGTTTACAGGGTATTTCGTATCACTTGTAAGATACGCTTCGTTTGCTGCAATCTCTTTCACATAGTAATTGCCCATCGGAAGGTCAGTCTTAACCTTGCCTTTTCCATTCTCATCAAGGGTAATGATCTCAATCAGTCCGTCAGTAGGGATGACCGTACCGTCTGCGGCAGTCAGTTCTTTTTTCTGCATATAGCCCAAAGGCAACATCAAAAGATTTCCCCGTTATTGCCCACACCAAAATGCTCATCGGTTTCAAGGCTCTTTACAAGGTCGATTTCCACACGCTGACGCTCGTTGTAGAAACTCGTTTCTGTTTCTGTTACTGAAATTTCTTGTCCTGCATAGACAAGCTCAACGGAGTGAATTTCATCATTCAACACCATACCATTCGAGCTGTCACTTCCTTCACTTCATATTTTCCAAGATATAATTCCTTTGATTTTGCCGTACCGTCTGCACCTGTGGTCAGGGTATCTACCACCTCACCTTTTTTTGCTCGGACTGTTCCCTCTAAGGTTACAATATCCTCGGCTGCGGTAATCTCATAAACCGCACCCTCCAGATTTCCTACGGCAAAGTTTGGCTGATACATTCCGTTGTTTTCCGATACGCTTGAGAAAATCTCTCCAGACTTTTCTACGGTAATCGTACCTTTTTGTGCCAGATTGGATCGTACTACCTCAATAACGGTAATTTCGCTTTCTTCCTCCGAATTTTCCTGCACCACATCAAAATACACAGGTTCGGAGTCAAGCACATAGCCGTGTGGGGCTTGTACTTCCACAAGGGAATAGCCTTTTCCGTATTCCAAAGCCTGCGGGGTGATCAACTCGCCATCTGCGGTCGTATAGAAAGTATCAATGGTTGTCACTTCTGGATAAGTGAAAGTCATTGTCACAAGGTTGCCGTTCGGGTCGTAAATCTGGAAGCCTGCCCCTGCATACGGGATGGTTTTCCCTGTTTCCGCATCTTTCTTCACAACCTTGATATAGCTTTCAAAGTTGGCATTGTTGATAAGATAGCGGTAGGTCTGACCGTCGGAACTGATAAACACATCAAACGGCTTCATCAGCTCACGCCCTTCCCATCCAGAAGTCTGTTTTACCGTATAAATGCCATAAGGCATATCTTTTGTCTGAGCAAAACCGTTCTCATCACAGACGAGCTTGTCACGCTCGCTTTCTTTTGCCTGCTCAAAGCTGCCTGCCGATTTAAGGAATACCTCAAAGACAGCACCTTCTTCTGGAGTTTCGATGCCTGTTTCGCCGTCATCGGTGTGCTTGATAATAGCGATATTTCCCTTGATAACCTGCTCATTCACATCATTTTCGGCAGAATTATATTCCACCTATAAAAGTTCTGGCTCTGCACCGACTTTATGAATAGTCGGGTCAAGAAGATAGCCCTCAGACGGGCTGATTTCTCGGACAGTCCAATCGTTGCCGCATACATAATACTTCGTTGTAAACTGACCGTTTTTATCTGTCGTGTAGGTGTCAATGAGTTCTTCGCCCTTATAAATGCCGTAGACCGCACCCGCAAGAGAAGCGTCGCCCTGCGCCGTGCCTGTTTCCACATCGGTCTTTAATACGGTGACATTGAACTTTTTAAAATGTTGTGTGAAGCTGCGGCTTGTGACCTTTTCCCATTCAATCGGGGCGGTCTGGGATGCAGGGAACGACATAGCGAACAGCCGTATCTACTTCCTCAACGGTGTAAGGCGTATCGCCGCTGATTAGGACATTCTCAAACTTCGCCAGTCCGTTCTTATCGGTTATGGCATATTCATCAACAGCCAATCCGCTCAATGATGTTCCGTAAAGGTGAAACTTCACGCCCTCCACAAGATTATCCTCGGATGTTTTTAGAACTTCCAGACTGCCACGTTTTAAAGTATTGCTGAATGTGACCGTAGAGGGCTTTCCACCGATAATCGTCACGGTCTGTGTTTTCTGCGGCTCATATCGGTCAATGGACTGCTCTGTGACGGTATAAGTGCCTGGGAATAAGCCCTCCACCGTAATGTTTCCATTCTTGTCGGTTTTTACAGTCTTATTGAAGCCGTCGCCCTTGATGGTAAAAGGAAATCCCCGCAACAACGCCGTCCTCGGAAGTCTTTTTCAGTGCAACCGTGCCTGTCGGCGTTTCCACGTTGATATATGCCATCATGGTGTCTACGTTTTCCACGCCCATAATGACATCCTGCAGGTTCGGGTCGCCGTAGGCAATCATCATCGCACTGCTGCTGACGGTCGGCGTGTTGTTCCTCGTTGCCGTAATCCTTGTCTTGCCGTCAATCGCCTTTGATGATGTAATGGTCAGCTTGTTCCCAGATTTAGATACCTTTACATTGCTGTCAGAGCTTGTAAAGGAATAATCCGACAATACGCCGTTCTTATCGGTCAGCGTAATGCTGTATTTCCCGTCCTTATAGGCAAGCTCCTTTGTGACGTCTTTCTTCCCTGCCGACATGAAGCTCGGAATCGTGCTGTGCCTTGTGCGCAGGGACACAATCTGGTCGTAAGCCACCCTCGCCCCGCTGTTAGCATAGTTAGAGCCAAAATGCAGGCTGTAGACGGTCGTGCTTGTCTGGCTGTACGGGCTTGTGGCGTTGCGGCATCCCGTGACGAACTCCCACACAAGGGTCTGGGTGGCAAGCCATTTCTCGTCATCACTCCCAGACAAATTTCCGCTGTTTCCCTGATACCCATAGAGCAGGGCAAGCCCCACCGATTTTTTCTGGTCTGCGGAGAGGGCGTTCCATGTGTTGAAGATGCCTTTGCAAGCGTGTTGCCTGTTTTTAAAGGCACGCCCGGCTGAAGGCAGAACGCCGTTTCCCGTCCACATACATACGGTATTTGTATTCGCCTGTCCCTCCTGCGGTATGACCTCCAATGTTGGCACTGGAATTATACCTCATGGCATTCCCTGCACCGTCGTAGGTGTGGGTAAAGGAAATCGTGCCGATGTCGCCTGCTGCAAACGCTGTCGTGGCAGGGACGGCGGACAATGCCGTGACCGCAGCCAAAGCAAACGCCGCAGCCCTTTTGAATAATTTACGAATCTTCATTCATTACCTCCTATTCGTTCTCATGTTGATAGTTGACTTTCTGGCAGAAAAAAAGCCGCCCATGTGGACAGCTTTAATAATTCTTTTCTCGGATAGTTACTGGCAGTATTTAGGGGAGAGGTGTGGAGGGGGGGGAAAGAGAAAAAATTTGCTGTCCCCCAAAGGGCGGACTTCTCCCCAAGTGTGCGTTATCTTTCCTGCCCCCGGCGCTTTGCAGATGGCGGTTGTAGAACTCCAACGCCTTTACGACAAAATCCGTTTCCTGCCCTCTGGGAATGGATTTCGGTATGAGCTTGGTTATCCGCTCGTCCTTAAAGGCAGGCTTCTCTTTCTGGTTTGGCTTATCCTCCTGCATGATGGACTGGATAACCTCGTCCGTGAGTTTTTCCCTCCTGCATAAACTTTTTTCATTTTGATAGCCTGTGCAAGTGAGGGCGTAGCATCGTTGTAGCCCATCGCTTCAAGCAGGGTGTACTGCTGTTCCTCGGAAAGATAGGAAATCTCTACCGCAGGACGGAAAGCAATCTGGCGTTCATCTACCATTTGCAGAATTTCGGTATAAAGCTCGGTTAAGCGGATAAAACGAAAAAATCTGGTTTTTGCTTTCTCCGACTTTTTCGGCAAGTTCATCACTTGAAGTAGCAAAACTCAGAATTATTACCCACTGGGGAATAATTATCTTTTTATCGGTCTGCCCGCCTGCCGCTTCATTGCTTCTAACCGCATCTTATACGCAAAAAGGCTTTCTCGCTTGGTAAGATAACAGAGCGTTGTAAATTACTCTCAACCATGACTATAATCGCTTCGTCATGGGTCAGCTCCCCTTAACCTCACATTTCAGCGTTTTCAAGCCCTGCAAGCTCGCAAGCCTTTTTTCCGCCTGTGACCGCTGATAAGCTCATACCGCCCGTCCTCTTTTGCCGAACTGTCGCAGGGGTCATTACACCGCTCCGACTGACACTTTCCACAAGCTGTTCCATATCCTCATTCATTAAAACCTTGAATGGGTGGTCTGGGAACTCGTCAATCTCGGAAATGGGGGATTTCCCTTATCTTGCTTAGATTCGCTTCTGCTCGGCTCTCGTCTGTTTCAAAGAGGTCATCGTATGCGGTCAGCTCTATTCCTGTTCTTTTGCTTCTCGCCAATCTCTGCCACCTCCTTTGCAAACTGTTCATAGGTCATGCGGCTACTTTGCCGCTCTTGTCGTAGGCAAAAATACTTTTTCCCTCTGCGGTGGCTTCAACCGCACGAATAGAATGGGGTATCTGGGCATCGAAAACTTTAATCCTCTGCCCGTAGGCACTCTTTACCGTTGCGGTAATCTCCTTAGAGATGTTCGTGCGTGGCATTACCATAGTCATCAAGATACCGTCAATCCGCAGATTGGGATTGATTTGCCGCTTGACCTTTGACACGGAGTGAAGCAACAGCTCTAAACCCTTTGCAGAAAGATAATGGGGCTGTGTCGGGATAACCACGCTGTCAGCCGCCGCCAGTGCATTGATCGTCAGCATACCCAAACTTGGCATACAGTCAATAAGGACAGTATCGTAATTCTTTTTACTTCATTGATGCAGGTTTTCAGAACACTTTCACGGCTTATGGCATTGATGAGCCTTACTTCCAAGCCCGACAGTTCAATATTGGACGGGATCAGATCAACGCCCTCGTTATGGTGCAGGATAGCTTTCTGGACATTGACAGGCTTATCGTCTATCACGTCCTGCATGATGCTTGAGAGCGTATCCGACAAGTCATCTGGTCTGCCATAGCCAAGCGACATCGTAAGATTTGCCTGTGCATCGGCATCAATCAGCAGGACTTTTTACCCTGCTGTGCCAGACTGACACCCAGATTGACCGCCGTAGTGGTCTTGCCGACACCGCCTTTCTGGTTCGTCAGAGCGATTACTTTGCAATTTGACATAGGTGCATCCTCCTTTCGCATAAATTTAACCACTTTGTCAGAGTGGCTATGTAAAGGATTCATGACAATAAAAAAAAAGCCGACTGGCTGTTTTTATTTGCAAAACTACACCAATCGGCTATGTAAAAATCTATTCAGTTTTATTATCTGCCCTTTAATGACAAGGCTTTTTTCTTATTCTCTCCGTATCCCATTTTTCTGGGAACAATACCGCCATAATATGAGAAACGCATCTATCAGTCCTGCAATATACGCATGAGTTCCGTATTCAAAATCCTGCTTATCCCTGCAATCTAAAAGACGTTGGCAAACTGCCCTTTGCTTTTCCGTCAAATCAAACTCATTAGCCGACTGGCTGTTTTTAACTACACCAATCGGCTATGTAAAATTTATTCTGCTTTTTATTATCTGTCTTATCTGCTCTTTTTGTGATAAGGCTTCCCTTATTCTCTCCGTATCCCATTTTTCTGGAAACAAAACCGCCATAATATGAAACGCATCTATCAGTCCTGCAATATACGCATGAGTTCCGTATTCAAAATCCTGCTTATCCCCTGCAATCTAAAAAGACGTTGGCAAACTGCCCTTTGCTTTTCCGTCAAATCAAGCTCATTAAAAGGCATCCTCTGCATCTCCCTCATTATTACTATCTTTTTTGATAACTTGCATCCGCTTGTAACAGTTTCAATACAGAATCGTCTTTTAGTTTCTCGACCGCTATTTTCACCAGTTCTTTAAATTCCTTATCGCACATCACTTCCTCCTGCCAGCTCTACCCTTAACTTTTTACAGGTGCATGGATAACCTTGAAAATAAGCTCATCAACACAATCTGTATATCTGCCCTGCTGTATAAGCTGATTTTTCAGCCCCACAAGGCTATGTAACAGGAGTTTTCTTTCTTCACTATCCACATATAAATGATTTTTCTTTTTTTCTCTCATAAATTCCACCATCCTTTCTTGGCTTCATTATACAAGAAACTGACACTAACACTCAAAGGTGCAAATGAGCGAAAAAAAAATAAGCGTACCACTATTTCTAATGATACGCTCACGGTTTTAAAAAACCTCAAAGTGTTTCAAAGCATCCTTTATCGCGTCCACTTTCTCCGCTGTCGGATGTTTCCTCGGCTGTTTCAATTCCTCTACCGCATTAGGGGCATCATACATCGGCAATCCTAAATCTCTTTTTTACCTCTGCGATATATGCGGTATGTACTTTGAAAAGCCATACTTCGCTTCTATGTATTCCTTAATCATCTTATATGTAACACGCTCTTTTTCGGCTTGTACGCCTCGGCTCTCTTGGCAATATTATCGAGCGGCACTTTGCCCTCACCCTCACCAAACTCCACTTTTACGTTGATTACGCTATCAGGTTTTTGTGGGAAAGCATTACAACCGTCTCAACATGTTCACCGTTGTCCAAACCAATGCTTAAATCATTTTCAATAATCGGTAGCTTAAACCGAATTGATTTAAGCCACTGACCATTGGGTTTGCGTTCCTCATAAATCTGTATTTCAGCGATCAACGCTTCTATAAGCTGTCGCCGTTCCACATCGTTCATAGCGAAATACAGCTTGTCAAAACAAATCAATACTTTGTAAATATTATCCCCTGTGATTTTTTCCGCTTCAATGGATGTCTTTTTTCGCTCTGGCATCAATCAACTGTGATTCCAATTCTTCTATTTTATCATACATCCGATAAAGCCTGTCATCAAGGTCTGACTTTCGTCTGATATAATGTCTGTCGTCTGGGTCAAGATTATCAATTTCCTCCATCAGCTTCGATTTGATAGAGTAATCTTGACGGAGCTGTTTCTCATAATTTGTTATTTCTTGGTCTATGGCAGTTGTATCAACTTTCATGTTGATTTTTTCTCTGCATCATTGTTGCAAAATTCGGATTGCTGACTAACTTCACTATCACCCTCTGCTACGGCATCATCCAAAAAGCTCTTCCCGTATCTGCTTTCTGTACTCGCATTTGTGCCCCCTGTCATGCATACCACGGTGTTTACACCCATAATAAAAGAAATCTTTGTATTTCGTACCATCCTTTTTTATTTGATACTTTTTATTCCCATACATCCCTGCACCGCATATAGGACATTTCACAATCCCAGAAAGCAGATGCGTCCGTTCATTTTTTCCTTTATTAACGTGTTCATACTTTTTTCGCCTGTGCAATCAGTTTTGCCTGTGCAAAGCATTCCAGACATCCTCTGGAATAATAGCTTCATGCAATCCATCTACCAGCAGATAATCATCTTGCTCAACAAGATGATAATCGTTTCTGGTTCCATGAACTTTTTCTGTTCTTCTGCGTCCATAAGCAATTTTTTTACCGCAGTAGACGGGATTTTTCAATATCAGACGGACTAAGTGGGCGTCAAAAAGAGGGTTCTTCCCATTCTGACGCTGTATCTTGCGGATTCCATGATTCTCAAGATATTTTGAAATTCCATTTGAGCCAATATCCGTATTAACATACTGGTCATAGATTGTTCGGATTGCAACCGCTTCTTCTTCGTTGATTTCCAACTTGCCATTTACAAGTTGATAGCCATAGGGGGCAAACCCTCCATTCCACTTTCCTTCTCTGGCTTTCTGGATACGCCCCTCCATTGTTTGGACACGGATGTTCTCACGCTCAATTTCAGCTACCGCCGACAAAACGGAAATCATCAGCTTACCCGCATCTTTGGACGAGTCAATCCCATCCTCGACGCAGATTAGGTTTTACCCCAAAATCCTGCATAACCTGTAAAGTTGAAAGCACATCCGCGCATTTCTCCCGAATCGGGAAAGCTTGAACACCAATACATACGAGATGTTATCTTTTCCAGACTTTTACATCTTCCATCATCTGTCTGAATTGCAGCCGCCCCTCGATTGATTTCCCCCGACTTTCCTGCGTCCTCATACTCACCGACAATTTCATAATCATTGAAATCTGCATACGCTTTCATTCTTGCTCGTTGTGCATCAAGCGAATAACCGTCAATCTGCATAGCCGTGGATACTCTTTTATAAGTGTAAACCTTTATCTTTTCTTTCTTCATAATAACAGCAACTCCTTTTCAATCAAAACCGTGATATTTGTTTCCTATACTTAAAATTGTATCAGCGGTTTTCTGAAACAACAAATGTGCGATTTGGGTAAGTTTTAGAATCGCTGCTACATTCTCTGTTATGACTGGCATCGGTCATACCGTCTATGCCCAGTTCGGAAGCATATTTCGCTATAAGATTTGCCAACAGGTCTGCCAAGCCATTCCACTCATCGTCAATGAGCATATTTCGATACACCTCCTTTATTTGTCTGCCAGAGAAAGACTAATGGCAAGAGCCTTGTCAACTCTTGCCATTATGCTATCGGGCATCATTCCCATATACTGTTTTTAACCTTTGTTTATCAATCGTCCGTATCTGTTCAAGTAAGATAATTGAATCTTTGTCGAGCTTATCACAATCTTTTACCTCGGTATGTGTCGGGAGCTTCGCTTTCGTGTGTGTACGGCTCGTTATCGGAGCAATAATAATTGTCGGGCTGTACCTGTTTCCTGTATTATTGGAGATAACAAGAACAGGTCTTGTACCGCCTTGCTCCGAGCCGACAACAGGGTTTAAGTCTGCGTAGTAGATGTCGCCACGCTTAATAGTCCTTTTCCATTATGTGTTTAACCTCCTATCTGGATTTAGGCAGGTGCTTCCCTGCCTATGTAGCAGCCAGACACAAGGAAGTATTTAAGGTCGGGAGAGCATTAACAAAATCTCTGTTCTAATGACCGCCTTGTATTTGGCTTTATGATAGGAGCATCTCTATTTGTCCTCGACACCCCAAGATGCAAATGCGTTTCACGCAGGGAAGTCGCCAAACGGTCAGCAGCGAACTGACGCCACGGGAGTTCCACCCCAACTGACGGTCTGCCAGAGCCGCCCTCATTGCCTGCGACGGTTTTATCTCGCTCGGACTGTGACTGGACGGGAGTATCATTATCCTCTTTGTGGATTACGGCGAAATCGGGAGCTGCCCGATATTTTGAGTCGGTAAAATAGGCTCACCACCTTTCATCGCTCGCGCCGCTTGGCAGGTCGTGGCGTACCTCTCGACACGCTTATGCTCATCACAATCACAAAGAGAAAGTATTTGGCGAATGATTATTCGATTGACAAGGAACTGTCCCCGTTTTTCGCCACACAAAGGAAGAAAATGGGGCGAAGGTTTTTTTGCCTTACACCCTATATGTCCTTGGGAAACATCGATTTTCCCCTCTACTTAAAAAAACTTTTTCAATTTTTCTCTTTTAAGCCTGTCCATTCTTCTGTAAACAGCCATTTTCGGTGGTGTTAAGCCGTGATGCAATTTCACGGGTCATAGAATAGCCTTCCCGTATCTTCATCAACAACAATTTGCAGGGTAAGCCTATCCACCATGATAAGGATTTGATAGAGCCGCATTTTCAATGCTGTCTAAAAAATCCTCAACAGTTTTCATTCGGGCTGTGCTGTTTCCTCCAAATTCCTCGGTATGTACCTGCGTCCTCAATCTGCGGTAATACCGCCTGTCAGAATTAAATGTGCCCAATCGTGGGTATGGAACAGTTTCAATGGTATCCTCTCAATATTCTGACACCCCCGTCCGTCCTTAAAAGAGAGGTTTCCTCGGCCTCTTTCAAGCCTCCATTTCTTTTTTGTCTTTTTCTCTGCCATAATTGATGCTTTTCATCCATTGTTGTTCCTCAATCAATCTGAATTTTTTTTGAAAAATCCAGATTGGTCGGCGGAGAACGGCATCCAACGCCAGAAACAGGCTTGTGCCATATTTCTTGCAAAAAACGACAAAAGAAAAAACCGCAAAGGCTGTCACACCTTTACACGGTTTAAGGAAAAATTATTTCTATTATGTAGAGATTTGGCTTCTACTTTTGAGGTACAAAGCCCCCCGCAGTAGCGAGGATTTTTTAACAGGTTATCCGCCCATCCTCGGGGAATAGGGTATAACTGTAAGTAGAAGCTACTGTTTGCAGGCAATAAAAATCCCTCCAAACTTCAAAAAGCGAAGTCGGAGAGTGTTCAGAGCATAACAAATCAGCTCACCGAAGCATCGTTTTTTATTCGGTGGGCTTGTCCTACCTATGGCTATATAAAGAACAGAGCCGATAAACCTGTGATTGCTCACTTGTTCATCGGCTCTGCGTCTTATGCGTCTGGCTCTTTGATGACGATTACTTGTAATTCCTTGGCTTCAACCAATACTTCCTGCTTGCACTTCGGACAGTAAAGAGGATAGTTTTTTTTAATACAGTATCCTCTCTCTGATTTTATTGCGGGTTTTACTTCCGCAAAGAGGGCAATGCACCCAATCAGTAATAGCATCTTGCTTACTCATAATTGGCACCTGCCAATTCTTTCTCTAAAAATTGCCTTATATATGGATTGTTTTCCTCGCTCAATGTAGGTTGAAACGCCATGTAACGGCATTTCTGATACTGCTCACCATCCAACGCAAAGGTATATCCCATTACACACTTCGGATTACAGTCATCGGGATTGATAAGCCGCTTGCAGACGGATGCTTTCTTGATTTCCTTTTTCACCTTTTTCGGGGAGAGTATCAAAAAAACTCTGATATTCCTTTATATGTTCGGGATAAATGCGGAGTTTCATCCCTGTTTTTCGGGATATGAATGTTGCCAGGAGTTCTTTTGTCGCTGTTTAGCACATAGGACACAACATAGCCGCTTTTTTTGTAATTTAATGTCGCACTTACAGCCGTTCTCTGTCAAATACCCATTGATTTGATTTACAAAGCCACGGAAACGCTCATCAACCGTTTCCATAAACATATTAAATTTCTCGTCCATAAGTCCCTCCGTTATCACTTTTTTCTTTTGATACGGGTATCCATACCTCATATTGTGCGTTCTGAGGGTCTGGATTTAAGTAAACCTCAATATCGGGGGCATTGGCATACTCATATCCAGAGGTGGGGAAGCCACTCTGTTATAATCCGCGCTCCAATTCCTGTATGGACTGGTTTGTACCCGTTCCAGAAAAAGATTGCCCAAGTAGATGCATGCACGGTATATTCTTCAAACTCACCGCTTTTTTTTGTACTGGAAACGGCAATGAAATATTTCCATTGTTCTTCATCATTGCAGGCACTCACGCCCAAAAGCCCCATTGGCGGCGTATCCAAATCATCCCTGCCAGTTTCTGTATTGTTCCATTTACAGCGGCATCCCTGCCACATCTTAGGTACAACCATAAAGTTATTTTCGATTTCCTTATCAAGCGGTGCAGATACACCAATAATACGGAATGCTTCTTTTGTTTCAATTCTATAATTCATTTCTGTCGCTCCTTTCACAGCAATTCTAAACACAAAGGAGGAAAAAAAGATTTCACGGATACTCCCTCGTTTTCACAGACGAAGGGGCTATCCCATGAAAAGACTGGAACGCCCTGTTAAATGCAGTCGGAGAACGGTAGCCGTACTTCTCTGCAATATCAATAATCCGTTCATCCCCGCCCTGCAAGTCTACTGCCGCTAAAGACATTTTTTTCTTCTTCGGATATACTCTGCCAGAGTGATGCCCGCCATATAAGTAAACATCCTCTGGTAGTGATAAGTGGAACAGCAGGCAATCCGCCCAAGCTGTTCATAATCAATTTCGCCTGTCAAGTGTTCCTCAATATAAATTCATGCTTTGGTTTAATCTTTCAACCCATTCCATGAGATACCTCCTTATCCGCACATATTGTGCTTTATGGACATAAATTCGCCTTTTTATTATTATAAGGCTTATTCTTAAATTTTTCCTCTCTATCCTTGCACAAAAAAGAGAGGCGGCTATTCAATAATTGATATTTGCCTTTCTGGCTTGGCTGCATAAGTCACGAGTGGACAGCGTGTAGCTTTTTCCGTCTTTGATAAAATGTGTCCCACACTGCCGAAACTCAAAATGTACTTTTATGTGTGATACATTGCTCCCGTATGGCAAGTACCCAGGCATAATCAAGCGGTCTGGCGTTTCTGTCTGATTCGCCGCCGACTACGACTAATTCAACATTATCAAGATAGGCGGCAAGATTTATTTTCTCAATTAATGGCTGGCAGATAATATTTTTATGTTTGATTGGTAGTTCATTGAAAATGGAAAGCCTGTAATCGGCTCTGTCTTGATTTTCCACCGTACAAACCAACCGTAACATTCTCGTATCCATCGTTCCAGTCCTCTGGGATACAATCCATAAACCGTTCAATACGCTTTGTCAGAAACAGAAAGTACAGGTCAGAACGCTCCCGTATCATCTGCCAACATTCAGAACGCCATTCATCGGCATCCTCAATCAGAAAAAATCCGTAGAAAAGCAGAGATATACGGTCTGTCCCGATTTGATTTTGTATGCTCCCCGATTTATTTTTAGCAATGGGGGCGTAAAAGTTATCTGTCTTTACAACATTGTTCGTATCAATCCCACGCTTGAAGTCGCCTTTATGAATGTAACAGTATTTGCATCCCTCGCTATGTTTATGGCAGCCACGCCACGGATTCCACATTGCCATTTTTATAACCTCACATTCCCGCAGACAGGACAACGTATCCATTCTGTTACATTCATTTGTTATCACCTCATTATTTCTTATGGTGAAAACATAGCAAGTTGCATCACAAACCTTATAGGCAATGCAGGATA
>VOFK01001137.1_pt1 | contig 14266 bp, 21 predicted proteins | sample 5384121 | NCBI WGS metagenome assembly VOFK01 (sample SAMN12384730, study PRJNA508395) | human gut metagenome | isolation source: healthy gut J | host: Homo sapiens | reverse complement strand
AGTTACGTATTGCTTTGCTGCTGCTACGGTGTCGAAATTCTCATCCTCGGCGTCTATGCTATCTGCTGGCAGCAGATAATAAAGAAGGTCGATATCTCCGTTGCCTACTCCAATCGCGCCTCGGCCATTTTCTGGTCGACGCTCTGGGCAGCAGTGGTGTTCCATGAGCACATCTCGGTCCAGAATATTATCGGCATCATCGTCATTTTTGCCGGGATATGGATGGTGAACAGAGATGCTTGAACATTGGCTCGCGCTCTTCGGCGCTGTGCTGCTCTCGTCCGTCTCGCAGATGCTTCTCAAGAAGTCGGCGGGGAAGGAGCACAAGAGCGTCATTTTCGAATACCTGAACCCGTGGGTCATCAGCGGCTATTTCTGCTTGCCGCCTCGACGATCTGCGTGATCTTCGCCTTCAAGGGCGTCGACTTCAAGAACGGCCCCGTGATAGAATCGCTGGGCTTCCCGCTCGTGATGATCCTCGGCCGGATATTCTACGGCGAGAAGCTGACGAAAAACAAGCTTATCGGCATGGGACTGATAATGCTCGGCGTCGTGATATATTATATATAAGAAACAGAGTGAAACAAATGAGCAAAGTATCCTTTGTCATCCCGTGCTACCGCTCGTCAAAGACGATCGGCGGCGTTGTGAACGAGATAGAGAGCACCATGGCACAGCTCGCCTACGAGTATGAGATCATCCTCGTGAACGACTCCTCGCCGGATGATACTTTCGCGGTCATCTCCGCGCTCGCCGAAGCGGACGGGCACATCACCGCCGTCGACCTCGCGAAGAACTTCGGCCAGCACGCGGCACTGATGTGCGGCATCAGGCACAGCAGCGGCGATATCCTCGTCTGCCTTGATGACGACGGCCAGACCCCCGCGGACGAGGTCGGCAAGCTCCTCGAAAAAATCGAAGCGGGCTATGACGTTGTCTACGCCTCCTATGACCATAAGCAGCATTCGGGCTTCCGCAACTTCGGCAGCCGCGTGAACGCCTGGATGACGGAGATCATGCTCGGCAAGCCCAAGGAACTGAGCCTCACGAGCTATTTTGCTGCGAAGCGCTTCATTGCCGATGAGATGCTCCGCTATGAAAACTGCTTCCCATACGTCATGGGGCTCGTGCTGCGCAGCACGAAGAACATCTGCAACGTCCCCGTGAACCACCGCAGCCGCGAGCAGGGGCAGTCGGGCTATACTCTCGGTAAGCTCCTGTCGCTGTGGATGAACGGCTTCACCTCGTTTTCGATAAAGCCCCTGCGCATTGCGACCTATTTCGGTGCGCTCACCGCTGTCGCCGGCTTCATCTATGCGCTCATTATCGTCATCCGGCACTTTGCCGTCGGCATGGCGCCGCTCGGCTGGAGCTCCACCACGGCGCTGCTGCTGATTCTCGGCGGCGTGATCCTGCTGGTGCTCGGCCTCATCGGTGAATATATCGGCCGCATCTTCATGTGCGTCAACGCCTCTCCGCAGTATGTGGAGCGCAGCGTTGTAAAGCGTGACGGAGCGCCCTGACACTGCAGTCAATTTTCGTTTTATTAACAGTTTGTTCTTTTTCTCTTCCCTTGTTTCGACAATATTTTCTCTTCCTCGGTGTTAAGATTGTGCTAACAAGAACGGTGGACGTTCTTATTAAGCCACAGCCAGAGAAAGGGAAAGAAGATATGAAATTTGACATTGCAACGGCGGAACGGGCGCTTGAGTTCGTTGCACAGAATAACGGCGTGACCGTAGAAGAAGTAAGAGAAGAGATTGCCGCGGCGATAAGCCTTGCCTCCGCACAGCCAGACGGCGACCACAGCGGCACTCCTCCCTCCCCGGAGAGCCTGATAGCATACGCAGCAGAAGAAACAGTAAACCGGATCATGCAGCTTGCATGATCCGGCTTTTTTATTCCTCAGCCCATACCTGGGCGCATTTTACGGCCTTGCGCCAACCGCGCAGAAGCTCCGCGCGTTTCTCTTTGTCCATTGCGGGTACAAACACGCGGTCGATACCCTGATTCTGCTTCACGTCCTCAAGGCTTTTCCCAGTAGCCGACGGCAAGCCCCGCAAGGTAGGCCGCGCCCAGCGCCGTCGTCTCTATGCATTTCGGCCTGTATACGCTGCACCCGGCGATATCCGCCTGAAACTGCATCAGGAAATTATTCGCGCACGCTCCGCCGTCCACCTTGAGCGCCGCAATGCCGATCCCGGAGTCGCGTTCCATAGCCTCGGTGATGTCCTGCGTCTGGTAGGCTATCGACTCAAGCGTTGCGCGCACGAGGTGCGCCCGGCTGAAGCCGCGCGTTATGCCGACGACCGTGCCCCGCGCGCGCTGGTTCCAGTATGGCGCGCCGAGTCCCGTAAAGGCAGGTACCAGATATACCCCGCTGCCGTGTCCGGCACCTTTCGGCGTAAAATATTCGCGTCCGCCGCGTCTCTGATACGCCCAGCTCGTCGCGCAGCCACTGTATGGCCGCACCCGCCGACGAATATGCTGCCCTCAAGGGCGTATTCAACATGGTCTGCAGTCTAAGCCGACGGCTATCGTTGTGACAAGGCCGTTTGTTTCCGAGGCAGGCTCGCCCGTATTCATCAGCAGAAAGCAGCCCGTGCCGTAGGTGTTCTTTCATTTGCCCCGGCTCAAAGCAGCACTGGCCGAAAAGCGCGCACTGCTGGTCGCCCGCCGCGCCCGCGATGGGTATCTCCCCGCCGTACAGCTCGAACTCCGTCTTGCCGTATATCGCGCTTGAGGGCTTTACCTCCGGGAGGATGCATTCGGGAACGTCCAGCAGCATTAAAAGCTCGCTGTCCCAGCACAGCTCATGGATGTTGAACAGCATTGTGCGGCTGGCGTTGGTGTGATCCGTCACGTGCACACGCCCGCCCGTCAGCTTCCAGATGAGCCAAGTGTCTATCGTGCCGAAAAGCAGCTCTCCCGCTTCGGCGCGCGCTCTCGCCCCCGGCACGTTGTCGAGCAGCCACTTGATCTTTGAGCCGGAGAAGTACGCGTCCGGCTGAAGTCCGGTCTTATAGCGTATCGTGTCGGCGTAGCCGTCCTTTATAAGCCCGTCGATGATATCGGAGGTGCGGCGGCACTGCCAGACGATGGCGTTCGCAATCGGCTCTCCGGTCACCTTGTCCCAGATAACTGTCGTCTCGCGCTGGTTCGTGATGCCTATCGCCGCAATGTCCTTGGCTTCGACGCCCAGCTTCGCCATGGCCGCGCGGGACACCTCGAGCGTCGTGTCCCATATCTCCCCTCGGCGTCGTGCTCGACCCAGCCCGGCTGCGGGTATATCTGCCGGAACTCTTTCTGCACCGAGGCGCAGATATTGCCGCCCCGGTCGAACAGAATGCACCGCGAGCTTGTCGTCCCCTGATCGAGGGACATGATATATTTCATATTGTAGCTCCTTTTTGACAGAAAAAGAGCCGCCGCGTATGCGGCGGCTCTTGAGGGGTTGTTATTATTAATAGTATAACTGTTACATCGGAACAGAGCAGGTGTTGGTGATTGTCAGCAGCGTTATGATCGCCGCGTTGATTATGCCGGCAATGTACGGGTTCTTAGTGACTTTGTAGAGCACACGGTTCATGATCGTGCTTGCAAAAAGGATGAGCACGATGGGGAAGAGCCACAGTATGTGCATCGCGCTGCCTGCCCACTTCATCGCTCCGGTGCTGTAATATGTGATGTACTGTATCCACGGCAGAACGAGTGCGGGGAGTGCCGCCATAACGGCAACAATAATACCGTTGAACTTTCCGCCTATATTGTTATAGTTGAAGCAGTTGGTTGCAACGCTGTTTGAAACGTAGTATGCCACAAACAGGAAGCCGTATGGCAGGTACTTGAGGATCGGTGCTTAAAATGCCTTCAATGCGAGCGTCCAGATACGGAAGTCTGCATAGAAGAAATAGTCTGCGACGAAAATGCACCGTAAGATACAACTACGACAATAGCAGCCAGCAGCGCGCTGAGACCAAGCTTTTTGAGAGATATCTTCACGCCAAGTTCCGCAAGATCCATGCCGTTCTTTTTACCATAGCAGTAGTAGAATATGACCATGCTGAGTATGGTAAATACACCGCAGAGCGTTGACCACAGGCCAAGTCCCATCGCTTCTGTCTGATCGACCTTCATGGCCGTGCCGGTCTTGAGTATCCAGCGGTATATAAGCATGGCAAACAGTGCGCCTGCGATAAGGCTCAGCCAGAACCACCTCTTGCCCTTTCCGTCTTTGACCTTAGCAGGCTGAACAACTTCAGCAGCTCTCAGCGACTCGAACGTGGGCGTATACAGCATCATGGTTCCAAAGGCGCAGACAAATATAGCAAATCCGACAAGGCCAACAAAGTTGAAGGCTTCTTTCCACTGCCATACCTGATTAGAGCTCGCGATCGGATTCGGCGCATCCAGCGCTTCGGTAAAGAAATCGATCACAGCCGCCGTAGCCCTTGCGGAGAAATGAGACCAAGGATGTATTATATCGGGATTATAAATGACGCGCATTGCTTCCTTGCCGTCAATCTCCTGATAATAGACCGTGTCAGCGACGCGTGCTTCAAGTCCTGCCGGATCAACGCCGAAGTTCAGGAACGACTGGGAATTTACGCCCGCAAGGAAATATGGTGCTTCACGGAAGATCCCCTGAGCGTCGGTATACATATGGAAGAACTCATCGTACTTGGCTGCCATAATTCCAACGTCACGGTTTCCATATACGTTTGCCCAGTTTCCGTCTTCATCAACGTAAGTTGCATCAGCGCAGTTAAGAAGAACAGCCGCAATGACCTGCTCGTCAGCAGCATTATCAGATGCGATAGCTGCGTTGCAGGACATGCCTCCCATTGAATGGCCGGTAACGCCAATGCGCTCAGCATCGACAAAAGGCATACGGCTCAGTGCCAGTGCGCCCTGGTAAACACCGGAAGCTGTGTTGATTGCGAGTATCTCGGAATCACCATGGCACGGCTGGTCAATCGCGAGGACGACAAATCCGCGGCGCGCCAGCTCCACATAGTTAGCATCCTGCATCTCCTTGTTATTCAAGTAGCCATGACTTGTTACTATGGCGGGCGCGGGATTATCTGCGTTTACTCCTTCCGGAATAAAAATGTACGCGCTCATTGTGTAGCCTGCATCCGTTTCAAACATAAGCTCCTGCATATCTACCTTGCCGCTGCTTGTCTGTACGGCAGAGACAACTATGCAGCACAGAAGCATCAACGCAATACTGATACACAGCCATTTTTTAGCTTGCGATTTTACTTTTTCCATTTCCACTTTCCTTTCTCTTTTCTATTTTGTAAAATTTGACGAGTTTTTTCCGTTTACCTCGTCACTCTTGATTCTAAAATATCAGAATTGCACAAAAAAGCAAGGCACAAACTTACTGCACTTTCGGTCGTTTTTGTTGTGTTTTTTTGTTCTCCCCTCGCATTTTGTCTTTTTGATTTGACAACAAAATAACTTTAACAATTTCTTTGCGTTGCGTTTGTCGGAAGTAAACAAACGGCAGAACGGACGTGCCGTTCTGCCTGAATGTGTCGGATAGGGGAAGTACCGCCGCCTTTTTATGGCTTTTTGCGGTGACTGCTCTCCCAAAGGTAGAGCCAAGGGGATGTACTCATTCTGTGAAAATCAACAGCGCATTGAAAACGGCGCTGGTTCGCCGAAGCTTTGCCCTCCTTGGAAGGAATCAAAGGGAAACCATCGCAATGGTTTCTCTTTGGCGGTTCAAGGGTGGAGGTTTTTAGGAGGCGGGGAAAACGCAATCCCCGCCTCCTAAACGTGTCTTTGGTATGCCATCAGTAAACAAGGGAGAACACGCCTGACAGCGCGTCTTTACGGCGCTTTTTGCCCTTTTCGCCTTGGCGGGCGTCAGCCCGCCTGCGTCTCAAAAAGCAAAAATCACTCGAAAATCCATCGCTGTCAGGTGCGCAGCAGTTTTGACGGAGCAGAAATGCGTTCAGACAATGAAAAGGCTGCGGGCAATACTTTATGTATTGGCAAGGACTTTGAAGAAGTATGGGCGCATTTCTGACCGTCAAAACCGTATTCTCTCTTGTTTACTGATGGCCGTTTCTCCACGTCGAGAAAGTCACCCCACGGAGTGACCGGCAGTTCGATGCTGCAAAAAGTCATATCAAAAAGCGCAGCATCGCTCGGTCAAACTCCCGCTCCCGCCCCGTTTATTTATACATGTGCTGCCTGTATACCGACGGCGTAACTCCCTCCATGCGCTTGAACACCGCGATGAAATTGCTGATGTTTATGTACCCCGCCTCCTCGGCTATCTGCGTAATGCTCTTGTTCGTCTCCCGCAGCAGCTCTTTCGCCAGCGCGACCTTGCGGCGGTTTATGTAGTTCACAAAGCTCTCGCCCGTCTCCCTGTTAAAGGTACGCGAAAAATAGCTCGGGCTGAGGTGGCAGAGGTCTGCCATCTCTTTCATGGAGATGCCGTCTCTCAGATGGTCGTTGATGTACGCTATCGCCGGGTATATCACGCTGCTCGGCTTCACCGGCATCGTCTCCGCCCGCTCAGGCTCACGTGCGCTCATCGGCAGCGAAAGCTCCTGTATCTCCGCCTCGCCGACCAACTGCTCTGAGTTCGTGCTCATCAGCCATTTGTACGTCTCGTCGCGGTTGCGCGCCTTGACCGCTCTGTTGACCGTGTATTTGACTATCGAGTCGATAAGGTCTGCGATCTCGACAATGCGCTCATACTCCATCTCCGGCAGCTTCTCGTATTTCTCCAGCAGGTCCTTGCGCGCCGCATCCTCCTCCGCCTGAAACGAGCTTATTTCGTTCACGAGCCTGACGGCCTTCTCCCTGTCCTTGTTCACGAGCCGCACCTGCCCGAACATCACCGCGCCAAGATACTTGTCTCCGACCATTACCGGCACCGCGACGTCGACTATCCCACAGTGGCAGAGATAGATGTACGGCCGCTCCAGCCGCACCGCCTCAAGTCCGGCCAGTGCATCGCAGCGGTAACAGCGCTTGCGCGAAACGGGGTTCTCGCGGATAACGCTGCAAAACTCCGTGCGCCCGCTGTGCTTCGTCATGGGGTTTCCCTTGTAGTCGATGCAGATTATGGCAGTCCCGGTCATCTTCGCGAGCTGATCCTGCATTCTTTCCCACAGCGGAATGTCGAGAACATTTTTCATGTCGTACTGTATTCCGGCCATATGACACGCACCTCTCTCGGTTGAAAATCATCTTTCCAACATATCATAGCCTGACCCGCTCCCAAAAAATCAATATCCAAGCGCAAAATCAGAGTATTGTACAAATTCAGCGCATCTTTTTCGTTGCATTTGCCTCATAATCCGCGCCGCAAATCTTGACAAATCCCACCCCCTAACCTATAGTAAAATCAACTCTGCCACGGAGGTGCTGCAATGTCGGACATACAAAAACGCGGGCTTGATTCCAACGCCGTCAAGCTTATCGCCATCGCCGCCATGACGATCGACCATATCGCGTGGGCGCTCTGGCCGGGCTATCCGCATGAACTTCTACCGCTCCTGATGCACCTTATCGGGCGCGTCACCTGTCCCGTCATGTGCTTCTTCATCGCCGAGGGCTACCACTATACGCGCGATGTAAATAAATACACCTTCCGTCTTTTCGCCTTCGCCCTTGTCTCGCACTTCTGCTATATCTTTTTCTCTAATGATTTTGTCGATTGGCACTCGTTCATCCCGTTTTATTACGGGCAGGCGCTCAACCAGACAAGCGTCATGTGGCCGCTCGCGTGGGGGCTTGTAATGCCTCCGCGCCGCGAACAGTCAGCGCCTGCCGCGCATGGCCGTCCCGCTCATTATCATCCTCATCTGCCTTGTCACCTTCCCGAGCGACTGGAGCTGTATCGCCTCGCTCTGCGTCCTCGCCTTCGGCACGAACCGCGGCGATCTGAAAAAGCAGTCGTTCTGGCTGGTGTTCTATGTTGCGCTCTACGCCGTCGTGTACTTCTTCGCTATTGATAAGGTCTACGGTATTCTTCAAATGGGCGTCGTTCTCGCGATCCCTGTTATAAAGATGTACAACGGCCAGCGCGGTAAAAACCCCCGCGTCAACCGTTTCATGAAATGGCTGTTTTATATCTACTACCCGCTGCACCTGCTCATCATCGGACTGGTAAAATAACAAACCTGCGCGCCGCATAGCATTGCGGCGCGCAAATTCTATCCGTCCCGAAGGGACACTTTACGCAGCTTTTGCTCATTATCCCCGCCGCGCGCAGCATATCCTGTATGCTCACGGCGTAGCCCTTCGTCGGGTCGGAGACAAATACATGCGTCACTGCGCCGACGAGCTTCCCTGTTCTGGATTATCGGGCTTCCGCTCATGCCCTGCACGATGCCGCCGGTCTTCTGGATAAGCTCCGGGTCTGTCACACTGAGCATCGCGTGCGTGCCGTCGGCTTCACGGTAGATGCGGTTTATCTCGATCGCGTACTCGCGGCTGTCGCGCCCGTTTATCGTCGAAACTATCGACGCCGTCCCGACCGCGATGCTGCCCGTCTCCATCATCCGTCCATCCATCGACACATATGCCTGCCCGAATATTCCCTGCGCCGTGTTCATTTCGATGCTGCCGAGCACCTTGCCCAAGTCGGCACAGCCGTTCAGCTCGCCGGGACTGCCCGAAACGCCGGGGTTCACGCTGACTATCTGCGCGTCCGTGATGCTGCCCTCCCTGACCGGGATCGTCAGCCCCGTGTCGGAATCGCTGACACTGTGCCCGAGCGCGCCGAACAACGCCGCTGTCCGGGTCGCAGAAGGTGAGCGTTCCAAGTCCGGACAGCCCGTCGCGCGCAGCCATATGCCGAGCAGCCACTCGCCCTCGCCCGACTGCGCGGGCGTCACATTTATGCTCATGCTCTTGCTCCCGCGCTGAAGCCCCAGGCACACGCTCTCGCCGCCGCACTCGCCGACCGCGCAGGAAATGACCTCCTGCGCGTCAGCGACCTTTACTGCCGTTGACCGCGGTTATCAGATCGCCCTGATGCACGCCCGCGCTCTGCGCCGGGGACACCGTCCGCTCTCCGTCTCGATCTCCGAAAAGGCCCCGCTACCACAACGCCCTCTGTGCTTATCTGTACTCCAACGACCTGCCCGCCGACAACAACAAGCTCCTAGTAAAGGAGGCCGGGCCAAATAACACCGTCGGCAGCAGCGACCACAGGCCGGTCACTATCGCCTTTTTCATAAAAATTTCCCTCCCGGCTGATAATATCTCGCAAGATAATTATGTGCCGGGAGGGAGAAATTAAAGGCGGAGCTTGCTGTCAAAAATACCTTATTATTCTTCTTTAGTTCTTTTTTATCAACAATTTTTATACATTAGTTTCTACTTCAGGCTCCCCAGATATCCTTCCAATATCAGGCTCGCCGCGACAGCATCGACGGTTTTGCGATGCTGCTTTTCCTTTTTGCCCGCCGCGTGGAGTATCGCATGCGCCTCGATGCTGCTGCGCCGCTCGTCCCAGAGCACGACCGGCAGTCCGCTGTCACGCTCGAGCATGGCCTTGAACTCGCGGCTCTTCTCCGCGCGTACGCCCTCGCTGCCGTCCATGTTCTTCGGCAGACCGAGCACGAGAGTGCCGACCTCGCGCGCCGCCGCTTCCTCGGCTATGCGCTTTGACGCGCGCTCCATGTCCCATTCATTCATCGTCCACGCCTCGCCGCAGAGCATCCCCAGCAGGTCGGACACTGCAAGTCCTATTCGCTGGTCGCCGTAATCTATCGCCATTATCCGCATTTTTTCACCTCAGTATTTCTCAAAGCATGCGCGTATCTCGCCCACGGAATAGAGCGAGCCGACCGCGCAGATCATAGTATCCGGATCGTCCCCGGCGATATCGAGCGCCATGCTCACTCCGTCCTTTATGCTTTTCGCACACGTTGACGTCCTTGCCGTATTTTTCCAGGAATTTTCCCAGCTCCTCCGCCGGCAGCGCGCGCGCTGAGAGTCCGGCGCGATGCAGACATACTCGTCCGCCACGGGGTCGAGCGCGTCGTCAAAATACCCGCGTAGTCCTTTATCCTTCAGCACACCCACGAGCAGTACGCGGCGCGAATCCGGGAAGTAGCTCCTCAGATTCTCCGCAACAGTCTGCGCGCACTGCGGGTTGTGCCCGCCGTCAACGATGAAGCACGGCTCATCATTCACAAGCTCGAAGCGCCCCGGCCAGCTCACGGCGTACAGTCCGTGCTCCACATCGCTCTGGTCGAGCGCCCAGCCGCGGCGGCGCAGTACCTCCACGAGCTGTCCCAGTACGACCGCGGCGTTGCGCAGCTGGTTTGCTCCAGCAGCGGCAGCGCGTAGACCTCGCCGCGATAGGTGAAGCTCTGACCGAAGAGACTGTCAAACTCGCTGTGCAGCTCCGAGAAATCCGCGACGTGCAGCCTTGCGCCGACCTCGTCGCAGCGCTCGCGCACGATCTCCGTCACGCTCTGCGACTGCTGGTACAGCACGCAGTCCGCGCCCGGCTTTATGATTCCGGCCTTCTCTTCGGCGATCTGCTCTACAGTATTTCCGAGCACAGCCGTGTGGTCAAGGCCGATGTTCATGATAACGCAGGCTTCAGGCGCCTTGATAACGTTCGTCGCATCGAGCCGCCCTCCGAGCCCGACCTCGAGCACAACGATGTCACAGTTCTGCTCCTTGAACCAGACCATGGCCGCGGCGGTCATAAGCTCAAACTCCGTAGGGTGATCGGCCATCGCGTCGGCCGCGATCTTCACGAGCGACACATCCGCCGCGAGTACATCGTCGTCGATCTGCTTGCCGTTTATCTGCATGCGCTCATTGAAGCGGTAGAGATAGGGCGAAGTGAAAAGCCCCGTCTTGTAGCCCGCCGCCTTGAGTACAGACGCCGTCATCGCAGCGCAGCTGCCCTTGCCGTTTGTCCCGGCGATGTGGATGAATTTCATCCCGTTCTGCGGGTTCCCGAGCTTCTCCAAAAGCTCCGTGATGCGTTCGAGCCCCGGCCTCGAGCCGAACCACTCGGTCTTATTTATATATTCAAGCGCTTCCTTATAGTCCATACCTACCATATCCTTTGCGTTTTGTGTAATGAATATAACACCGATCTGCTCCCGCGGCAAGGGAAAATGCGTTAAAAAGCGTTTATTTTCCTTTAGTTTACGTAAAAAAGTTATTGACCGCATGGATGTTCTATGTTATATTATGTATTACCTGTCGGCCGAGAGGTCTATTTTTGTGCGCATTTTTGCGCGCGCGGGCGATATACCGCAGCCATGGCCGCCGCTGCGGCGGCTGCCGAAACAGGAGGCAATGCCCATGGGCTTTGCGCCCGGGTAAATAAAATAGGAGGTGCCGAAAGAATGGCTGCAGGCGCAAGAGTAAAGATCACACTCAGATGCGAAGAATGCAAGCAGAGGAACTACAACACGGTCAAGAATAAGAAGAACACTTCAGACCGTTTGGAGCGCAGCAAGTATTGCCCCTTCTGCAGAAAGCACACCAAGCATGTGGAAACCAAGTAACTTCTGAAAGGACGCGTGAAAATGGCTGAAGAAAAGAAGAGCACAGCTCCGGCCAAGCCTGTCACTGCCGTTAAGAAGGACGATACCAAGCCCGGTTTCTTCAAGAGGATCGGCAAGTGGTTCCGTGAGATGAAGAGCGAGCTGAAGAAGGTCATATGGCCCACGCCGAAGACCCTTCTCAACAACACGCTCATTTCCGTCGTTATGATGGTGGCTTCCGCGATCGTTATTTGGGGCTTTGATGAGCTGGCACAGATGCTCGTCAGGGCGCTGTTTACACTGGCGGGTTAACAAAGCATGGCTGAAGAAGCAAAATGGTACGTTGTTCATACCTATTCCGGGTATGAAAACGCAGTCGCTGCCGCTGTAATGAAGGCAGCGGAAAACCGCAAGATGACGGATCTGATAAAAGAGGTCAACATCCCGCTGGAGACTGTCACCGAGATCACCGACTCCGGCGAGAAGAACGTCGAGCGCAAGGTGTTCCCCGGTTACGTGCTCGTCAAGATGATCCTTACGGATGACAGCTGGCATCTGATCCACAACGTCCGCGGTGCTACCGGCTTCGTCGGTTCGGATGGCAAGGCCATCCCCCTGACGGAGCAGGAAATTTACGATCTGGGTGTCGAACACAAGGAGATCGTCGTCGGCTACGGCCTCTCGGCGACGAGGTCAGGGTCACTGACGGACCTGCTGGCCGGTTTCTTCGGCGTTGTGGACGAGCTTGAGCCCGATAAGAACAGGGTTCGCGTCGTCGTGTCCATGTTCGGCAGAGAGACTCCTGTGGATCTGGAGCTTGACCAGGTCGAGGCTATCAAAGAATAATACTAGTAAGAAAGAGGTGCTGTAAATGGCACAGAAAGTAGTTGGATACGTTAGATTCCAGGTTCCCGCCGGCAAGGCAACTCCGGCTCCCCCTGTAGGCCCCGCACTGGGTCAGTACGGCGTTAACATCGGTCAGTTCACCAAGGACTTCAACGAGCGCACCAAGGGCGATATGGGTATGATGATCCCTGTCGTCATCACCGTGTACTCTGACCGCAGCTTTACCTTCATCACCAAGACTCCTCCTGCCGCTCTGCTCATCAAGAAGGCATGCGGCATCGAGACCGCTTCCGGCGTTCCCCAGAGAGACAAGGTCGCCACTATCAGCAAGGAAGATGTTCGCAAGATCGCCGAGCAGAAGATGCCCGATCTCAACTGCTCCGACATCGAGTCCGCAGTCAGTATGATCGCCGGTACCTGCCGCTCCATGGGCGTCGTCGTCGGAGACTGAGCGGGCGGCTAACGTGGGAGGATTAATCCATCCGACTCAACCACATTATTAGGAGGAAAACAAATTGTTTAGAGGAAAGAATTATAAAGAGAGCTCAAAGCTCATAGATAAGCAGGCACTCTATGATCCCATGGAGGCACTCACCCTCGTATACTCCGCAAGCAAGGCAAGTTCGACGAGACCGTCGAGCTGCACGTCAAGCTCGGTGTCGATGGCCGTCACGCTGACCAGCAGGTCCGCGGCGCTATCGTTCTCCCAACGGCACCGGCAAGTCCGTGCGCGTGCTCTGCTTCTGCAAGCCCGAGCGCGTTGACGAAGCTCTCCTTGAGGCCGGCGCGGATTACGCAGGCGGTATGGATCTCGTCGAGAAGATCCAGAAGGAAAACTGGTTCGAATTCGATACCGTTATCGCAAGCCCCGACATGATGGGCACTGTTGGCCGTCTCGGTAAGATCCTCGGCCTAAGGGCCTGATGCCTTCTCCCAAGGCCGGCACCGTCACTCCCGAACATCAAGCAGGCCATCGGCGAAGCTAAGGCCGGTAAGGTCGAGTACCGTCTGGACAAGACCAACATCATCCACTGCCCCATCGGCAAGGTCAGCTTCGGTGCGGACAAGCTCTATGAGAACTATGTTGCTCTCATCGGCGCTATCATCAAGGCAAAGCCCGCTTCCGCAAAGGGTCAGTACATCAGATCCTGCGTGACCGCTTCCACCATGGGTCCCGGCGTTAAGATCAACGCTCAGAAGCAGCTGTAATTAAAGCTTGATACAGTAAAAAGGAACTGCCTGCGTGCAGTTCCTTTTTTCGTACTTAAATGGGCGCAAACCGGACATATACGTTTCTCTGTAGCTTTTTTCAGTATTTCTCTGCGAATGACCTATCCAGAACACCCATCCTCTGTTGTCTCAAAATCCAAACATCCCCCAGCTCGTTTCTCTGAACTGGGGGGATGTTCACATATTCTTTTACGCTGCCTGAACCGCCGCGGCGACTTCAGCAAAATAATTGAGCCACATATCGATATGGTACTGGTCGTCAAGCACGGAGTAGATGCGCGTAAATTCCGCGCCCGTCAGCATACCGACGCCAACGCCGACTATGCCGATAACGACGACTATCAGAAATATCGTAAAAACGATCTTCCATCCCTTTTTCACTGAACCGCCACCTCCTTATAGCACCACTTTCCGCCGAGCACGCACAGCCCGTGGATAAGGCCGACTATGGCTCCGCCGATAAGCCAGACGAACAGCCACAGAAACAGCAGCGCCAGCGCCAGCAGGATAAGCGACACGCCAGCGACGACGAGGATATCCGCAAGCACCGCAAAGCCGGTGAACGTCGCGGCAAACCGTTTATCCCCAGGAAGCCTGCGGTTATCGCCAGCGACAGCGACACGAATGCCGGGATGAGCAGCAGCAGGATACCTGGCAAGTCTACAGCAATACGTACCGAACGTACGGCTACTGAG
>VOFK01003002.1_pt1 | contig 14271 bp, 17 predicted proteins | sample 5384121 | NCBI WGS metagenome assembly VOFK01 (sample SAMN12384730, study PRJNA508395) | human gut metagenome | isolation source: healthy gut J | host: Homo sapiens | reverse complement strand
GAGAAGAACTGATTACGTATTGCTCTGAACGCAGCGGAGAACAGATATCCCCGCAAGAAAGAGCAGCACCGTCCAATGTAGGCAAAGTCGATGCTGCCGACCCCGCGCAGCGGCGATCCAACCGGTGGCCAGTGCTGTGGTGGCTTTGGCCAGAATCTTGGGGCCTGCAATGTTGAAAATCGTCGAAAGAATTGCAAATACAACGACCACGATGAGCTCCTGCTCATGGCGGCCAGCAGCTGGCGCAGCGTGCCCTGAAGTCCTTGGCGCGCTCCGTTGTCGGGCGTCCGGGTCTGGCATATCACGCATCCTCCTTCTGTAAATTCAGTTGCTTCTGGCTCAGCTGGCTGCGTGCGATCTCCCGGTATTCGGGGCAGCTCTCCATCAGCTGGGCATGAGTGCCCACCGACGATACGCCCCTCATCCAGCACGATGATCTGGTTTGCATGCAGCACGGTCGAGATGCGCTGCGCCCACAATAATGACGGTGGCGCTGCCGGTCTCGCTCAGCCTTGAGCGCGCGGCGCAGGGGCCACATCGGTCTTGTAGTCCAGCGCCGAGAAGCTGTCATCAAACAGATAGATCTGCGGGTGCTTGGCAATGGCGCGTGCAATCGAAAGAGCGCTGCTTCTGCCCGCCGAGACATTGCTGCCGCCCTGTGCGATGGGGCTGGCAAAGCCCTCCGCTTTGGCGGAGATGAAATCGGCAGCCTGTGCGATCTCAGCGGCCTTCTGCACATCGGCATCGGTGATGTGGTCGCCGCCGAACTTGAGGTTGGTTGGAGATCGTGCCGCTGAACAGCACGCCCTTCTGGGGTACATAGCCAAGGCAGGCGTGCAGCTGCGCCTGGGTCAGCTCGCGTACATCCACACCGCCGATGGTTACACTGCCCGCTGTTGCATCGTAAAAGCGCGGGATCAGGTTGAGCAGCGTTGACTTACCGCAGCCGGTCGAGCCGATGATGGCGGTCGTTTCGCCGGGGCGGGCCGTAAAGCTGATGTGCTCAAGCGCGTCCTCCTCGGAGCCGGGATAGCGGAAGCTGACATCGTTAAACGCCACCACGCCCTCGGTACCGTTCTCCGGCAGGGACTTGGGGGCAGCGGGGTCGTGGATGGTGGCGTGGGTCGTGACAACCTCGTCAATGCGGTCGGCGGCCACACCGGCGCGCGGCAGCATAACGGCCACCATCGACAGCATCAGGAACGACATGACGATCTGCATCGTGTAGGTGATGAAGGCAATCATCTCGCCGACCTGCATCGTGCCCATATCCATGGCCTTGCCGCCGAACCAGACAATGAGCAGGCTTGTGCCGTTCATGATCAGCGTCATAAAGGGGCATCATGGCGACCATCGTGCGGTTGGTGAAAAGCTGGGTGCGCATCAGGTCGGTGTTGGCACGGTCGAACCGCTTTTCCTCAAAGGCCTCGCGGCTGAAGGCGCGGATCGGCATAATGCCGGTCAGAATCTCGCGGCTGACAAGGTTCAGCCGATCTACAAGGGTCTGCATCTGCTTGAACTTGGGCATGGCGACATTCATCAGCACAGCGATGAGCAGCAGCAGCGCCACCACCGCGACAAAGATGATCCATGTCAGCCCCGTGTTGCCGCCGGCCACATGCAGGATGCCGCCGATGCCGAGGATCGGCGCGTAGGCTACCATGCGCAGCAGGATAACGCAGACGAACTGCACCTGCTGAATGTCGTTGGTCGTGCGGGTGATGAGCGATGCAGTGGAAAACTTCTCGATCTCGGCGTTGGAATAGCCGACAACGGTGCGGAACACATCGCGCCGCAGGTCGCGGCCGATGCCAGCCGACACGCGGGAGGCGATGAAGCCGACAGCGATTGCCACAGCAACCATCAGCAGCGTCAGGGCCAGCATCCGGCCGCCGGTGCGCAGCAGATAGCCCATCTGGACATCGTGGGCGATGCCCTGTGCCTCATATTCCAGCGCGACCAGCAGCATGGCCTGGCTCGACAGGCCGCCCGCCACCGAATCATCGAGAGAGGCAAAGGCGGCGGCCAGCTGGCTTTGCAGCATTTCCCGTGCGCCGGGGGCCTGAGACAGCGCGGCAAACTGGGTCGCAACGGCATCGAGGTCGTAGACGGTGGGGGTCACTGCATCGGCCGTGCCGGCGGCGGTGGCGGCGTTTTTGGTGGCTGCCATGTACAGCACAATGTCAGGCGTGGCAAACGCGTTTTCCAGTTCCGACATGGCAGCGGTGGCATCGTGAGAGAGGGTACGCACACCGTCGGCATCGGGGGCACTGTACCACTGTTCGGCCAGCGCGGCGTCCTGCTCGGACATAAGCAACTCCAGTGCCTGCAGGGGCGTGTCGCGGACAGTCTCGGGCACAGGGCTTTCAATGCCGCCCTGCTGGATGCCGATGTCCACGATCTTGCTGGTGTAGTCGGGCAGGCTCAGGTCGCAGTAGGCCTGTACAAACAGCAGCGCCACCACGGCGATGCAGGCCGCCCAGTGACGCCCCAGCTGCTTAAATATCTTGATCATGCGCGGGGTCTCCTTTCCTGTTTGCAAGGTCTTGCTCCAAGGCATCGTTCTCGGCCACGATGGCGGCGAGGAAGGCGTCCTTCAGGGCCACCATCTGGGCCAGCTCCTCCGGGGTCAGCCGCGCCATAACGCGGGAAAAGTAGCCGCTGATGGCCTCTCCCCCGCAAGGCGGGCCCTGCCTTCCGGGGTGATGCGCACGAGCGTTTTGCGGCGGTCATTGGGGTCGGTCTCACGCAGGATATGGCCGTCCTGCTCGAGCAGGCGCAGCCCGCGTGAGACGGGGCATCGGCTGGCGCATTGCGCGGGCCAGCTCAGACACATAGATGCTGCCGTCCTGCCCGGACTGCTCGATCTGGAAATGCAGATGCTCCAGCATACCAAGGCGGCAGCGCGGCTGGCTGGCCAGCGCTGCGCGCATCCCGCGCTTGCCCAGAGTGTTGACACGGCCGAGGAACTGGATCAGCCAGCCAAGGTCGGTGTTTTCGGTGGCAGACATTGCACACCTCCTGTTAATAGTTATCACATGTTAATAATTGGAATGAGATAATAATACACCCCCCTGCACAGCGATGCAAGGGGGTGCGGTGTGTTTTTAAAAATTGTTTACAAATGCGGGTGTCAGGGCTCCACACAGCTGATATTGCTCAGCGTGATGCCGCGGCACAGGCGCAGCGGCAGGGTCACGGACGGCTTTTGGATCGTGATGTCCTTAAAGACGATATCCTCCACCGCATAGCCGGGCGTGTCAAAGCCGGCAATCTCCAGCGGGGCGGCATCGTGCCGGCTGCGGTCATGGTCCAGCACCTCGCCGGTCAGGGTCAGCCGCTCAAAGAAGCAATGACTGAGCTTCGGCGGCGTTTCGGCGGGGGTGCCATCATCGTTGTAGGCAACACTGTGCAGCATGACACGGGGCGCAATGCAGTCCCTGCACGGTTACGCCGCGCACATAGCCGCCGCGCTTGGGGGTGGCCTTGATCTCGATGCCCGACAGCGAGTTTTGCAAGGTCGCAGTCCCAAATCTGCACGTCCTCCACGCCGCCGCTCATCTCGCTGCCGATGCAGATGCCGTGGCCGCAGTCGCTGCGGCAGTCAAACACCCGGATGTGGGCGCAGGGGCGGCCGATTTCATTGCCCTCGGGGTTCTTGCCGCTCTTTGATGGCCACGGCATCGTCCCCCGTAAAGAACTCGCTGGCAAACAGCGTGCAGTTCGTCGAGGAGTCCGGGTCCCAGCCGTCGCCGTTCCAGACGCCCTCCGATACAAAAGGTGCAGTGGTCGGTCTGGATATTGTTGCAGTAGATCATGTGGACATTCCACGACGGGCCGTTTTTGAGGGTGACGCCGCTGATCCAGACATTTTCACAGTTGCTCAGGTTGATAAGGCGAGGACGCACACGGCCGGGGATCGTGTCGCTGTTCTCGCAGCTTTCGACCAGCTCCTTGTTGTCATCGAGGAAGCTCTTGATGCGCGCACGCTCATCCTCGATGATCTTGCGGGCCAGCGTCTGGCCGCCGCCGCAGATCGTGCCCTTGCCGCGGATGATGATGTTGCGGCAGTTCGGCCCGGTCTTGTGGTTCAGCTCACCGGCGTTGAGCAGGCTGGAATAGCAGCGCATCTCGATCCCCTCAAACCGGCTGGGGATGCGCGGGGCGTAGTCATGGATGTTGGCAGTGCCCTGCAGCACGGCGCCCTTGGCAAGGTAGATCTCAAGATCGCTGTGCAGCCGCAGCGCACCGGTCAGAAAATCACCCGCCGGGATATAGAGAATATCGTCCGGGCCGCAGTCGTTAATGGCGCGCTGCAGATTGTCGGTGTTCAGCAGCTGGCCGTCACCGCGGCAGAAGTAGGGCGCAGCGGTAATGTCGATTCGGTGCTTTTCCTGCCCGAACTGCAGCGTGGCGGAGCCGACGCAATAGCTGCCGCTGACCACATCCACACGGAAGGTGCTGCCGTAGGACAGACCCTCGATCGTAAAATGGGTCTTGTCGGTGCGGCCGATGGCCTCGCCGTTGAGGGAGACCGTGTACTCCGCCCCCGCGCGGCGCAGTGGCGGGCTTATCCCAGTACAGCACCGCGTAATCCTCGGTGCAGCGTATATTTAAACGGTTCTGTTTCATGTATGACATCCTTTGGTAAAGGGAGAAATTCATTAATACACATATTGTACCACAGCCCGCAGGTTTATCCAATACCTTGGTATGCCAAAATACCGCGGTCAAAAACCGGCAGGTTTTGACAGTTTGCAGCCTTGACAAATTCGGGGCCCGGTACACCGGGCAGGTTTTGCTTTTGCGGGTAAAATGTGGTAGAATAAGTCGATTGACAGGGGCGCGGGCTGCCCGCCCCGCTAACACCCAACGCCGCAGAAAGGAGGCCGCCATGGAGAAAACCGCGTTTGAGACCGCCCACATGGCGGCGCTGAATCCCCAACAGAGGGGCCGCCGTTGCGGCCGTAGACGGCCCGGTGCTGTTGCTGGCGGTGCCGGGCAGCGGCAAGACCACCGTGCTGATCACCCGCTTGGGCTACATGACCGAGGTCTGCGGCATCGCACCGGAGTCTATCCTGACAATGACCTACACGGTGGCCGCCACGCAGGAGATGCGCGCCCGGTTTGCCGCGCGGTTCGGGGAGGCCGAGGTGGCGCGGATGGAGTTCCGCACCATCAACGGCGTGGCGGCGCGCATCATCGCGCTCTACAGCCGGATGTACGGCCGCACACCGCCCGACCTGCTGCAGAGCGAGAGTGAGACAACGCCGCTGCTGCTGCAGCTGTGGCAGAGCATCAACCATGAGTATGCCGCCGAAAGCACCCTCAAGGAGCTGCGCACGGCCATCACCTACATTAAAAATATGTGCCTGACCGATGCCGAGCTTGACGAGCTGGAGACGGACCTTGAAAATCTGCCGGAGCTGTACCGCGCTTACCAGCAGGCGCTCAAGGCGCGGCATAAGATGGACTACGATGACCAGCTCTGCTTTGCGCTGCAGATCCTGAACGCCGCGCCCGCCGTGGCAGCAGCGTTCCGTAAGCGGTACCGCTATTTCTGCGTGGATGAGTCGCAGGATACCTCCCGCGTGCAGCATGAGATCATCCGGGTGCTGGCGCAGCAGAGCGGCAACCTTTTTATGGTCGGGGATGAGGACCAGAGCATTTATGGCTTCCGCGCGGCTTACCCGCAGGCGCTGATGGACTTTGAAAAGACCTACCCCGGCGCGCGGGTGCTGCTGATGGAGGAAAACTACCGCTCGCGGGAGCCGATTCTGGCCGCGGCCAATCGTTTTGTAGCGCGCAACCGCTACCGCCGGCCCAAGACCATCGCCCCTACGCAGGGGGCCGGAGAGCCGATCCGGGTCGTGGAGGTGCGCCGCCGCGCTGACCAGCTGGACTTTCTGTTTGCGGAGGCGCAGCATTGCGAGGTCGAGACCGCGGTGCTGTTCCGCAACCATGAGAGCGCGCTGCCCATCATCGACCTGTGTGAGCGCCGTGGCGTGCCTTACGGCTGCAAGGCGGTCGAGCAGACCTTTTTTACCAACAAGATCGTGCGGGATGTCGCGGATATTTTTGCGCTGGCAGCCCGCCCGGACGATGCCGACACCTTTCTGCGCTGCTATTTCAAGTTCGGCGTGCCGGTGACACGGGCACAGGCGCTGTACGCCGCCGGGCAGGCACGGCAGTACGGGCAGGGGCTGCTGGACAGCGCTGATCAATGAGGACAGCATCCGCCCGCGCACCCGCGCCGCGATGGCCGAGGTGGCCGCAGGGCTGGCCCGCCTGCCCCCGCATGGCGGCGGACGATGCTGTGCGGTTTTTGACCGACCAGCTGGGCTACGGCAAGTATCTGGACAAAAACGGCATGGACCGCGCCAAGTTGGCTGTGCTGGAAATGCTGGGCGCTCAGGAGCCTACGCCCCGGCGGCTGCTCCGGCGGCTGGCGGAGCTGCGCACCATCGTGCAGGAGCATGTCACACCGCCGGGGTGCAAATTTCTGCTCTCCACGATACACTCCGCCAAAGGGCTGGAGTATGACCGGGTGATCCTGCTCGATGTGCTGGACGGAATCCTGCCGGCCAAGCCGGAGCTGTGCTGCCGCACCCCCGCCGAGACGCGCCAGTATGAGGAGGACCGGCGGCTGTTTTATGTGGCGATGACCCGCGCCCGGCAGGAACTGGTGCTGTTTGACTGCACGGCCGAGCGCTCGTCCTTTGCGCAGGAGGTGCTTTCCGGTCTGCCGGGGCACCGCAGCCGCCCTGATGCGCCGTCCCCGCGGGCACCGCCCTGCCCGGCGGCGGCGCGCAAGCCGCTGCCGCCTGTGGATATGGCGGCGATCCCGGCGGTTGGGGCACGGTGCGCCATGCCGTGTTCGGCCCCGGCACGGTGGAAAGCGCAGAGGGCGGCCGCGTGACCGTCCGCTTTGCCGCCGGTGCAAGGACACTGGACGCCCGCGTCGTGGCCGACCGACACCTGCTGTGGCCGGAATGAAAGATATGCGCCTTCCCCTTTTGGGGGAAGGTGCCCGAGGCCCCGACCGAGGGCGGATGAGGGGAAAGTCACCGGATATTACCCGTTAATTGGCTATAAGGCGGACTCTGCCCTCATCAGTCCGCTTTGCGGACAGCTTCCCCCGAGGGGAAGCCAAAGAGGTACTTTTGATGAAAAAATTCTTCTTCTCGCCACCGGCGGCACGATCGCCAGCCGGCCCACGGCTGCGGGCGGGCTGGCCCCCGCCATCACCTCAGAGGAGCTGCTGGCCTGTGTGCCGGAGCTGGCCGACCTGTGTGCGATCGATGCAGTGCAGCTTTTCAACCTTGATTCCACAAATGTCGGCCCTGCGCAATGGCAGGAGATCGTGCGCAGCATCCGGGGAAAACGACGCCGCCTATGACGGCTTTGTCATTGCCACGGCACCGACACGATGCCCTACACGGCGGCCGCGCTGAGCTACATGATCCAGAACAGCGCCAAGCCGGTCGTGCTGACCGGCAGCCAGAAATCCATCTACAACCGCGACACCGATGCCCGCAACAACCTCTATCGCGCCTTTGTCACGCCGTGAGCGAGGGTGCATGGGGCGTGCAGCTGGTGTTTGACAACAAGGTCATTCTGGGCACCCGCGCCCGCAAGACGCGGACCCGCAGCTTTGACGCCTTCTCAAGCATCGACTACCCGGAGACTGCCGTTTTCCGTGACACAAGGCTTATCCCCTTCCTGCGGCGGCCGGCCGACCTGCCGCCCGTGCAGTTTTATGAGCAGCTTGAACCCCGCCGTCTTTGTGCTGCGGCTGGTGCCGGGTATGCGGGCAGATATTATCCCGCTGCTGGCCCCGCACTACCGTGCGCTTGTGCTGGAAAGCTTCGGCGTGGGCGGTCTGCCGGGCGGTGAGCAGGGCGAAATGTTTGCCGAACTGCGCCGCTGGTGCGACAGCGGACGGCTGGCCGTGTTTACGACCCAAGTCCCGCATGAGGGGGTGTGACCTTTGCCGTCTATGAGGTGGGCCGCGCCGTGGGCGAGCTGCCCGGCGTGCTGGAGGCGCACGACATGACCCCCCGAGGCCGTGGCCGTCAAGCTGATGTGGGCGCTGGGCCAGACACAGGACCGTGCCGAGGTCATGCGCCTGTTTGAAACCCCGGTGGAGGTCGATATTATTTAAGCTGCTTCTGCTTTTTTTAATAACGCGCCTTGGCCGCTGTCTTTTGGGACTGCGGCCTTTTGCTTTGCCGAAAAGTATGCTATAATCCATAAGTAGGAACCAAAAAGTACAGGAAGGAGCCTGCCCGTGCAGTATTCTGATGAACATTTGCGCTATCTGCGCCTGCTTTCCCAAAAATACAAGACGGTGGCCGCAGCCGCCAGCGAGATCATCCACTATTGAGGCGCTGCTGCGCCTCGCCCAAGGGCACCGAGCATTTCATGAGCGATCTGCACGGCGAGCATGAGGCGTTTGTACATATCCTGAACAGCGCATCGGGCGTTATCCGTGAGAAGATCGACACTGTGCTGGGGCCTGATGTCCCCGCCGAGGAGCGTGCCGAGCTGGCAACGCTGGTCTACTATCCCAATCAAAAGCTGCCGGAATTGAAGGCGCGCCAGCCCGATCTGCACGCATGGTACCGTCTGACGCTGCTGCGGCTGATCGACCTGTGTCGGTTCGTTTCCAGCAAGCACACCCGCGACCATGTGCGCCGCTGCCTGCCCCAGAACTGCGGCTACATTCTGGACGAGCTGCTTCACGCCCACTTTGAGGACCACGACAAAGGGACCAGTATTACGGCGAAATTATCGAGAGCATCCTGCGCTATGACCGTGCTGACGCCTACATTGTGCGGTTCTGTGAGGTCATCAAGCGGTTGGCCGTTGACCGGCTGCACATTGTGGGCGATTTGTTTGACCGCGGCCCGCGCCCGGACCGCATTCTGGACAGTCTCATGGCGCATCATCAGGTGGACATCCAGTGGGGCAACCACGATGTTGTCTGGATGGGGGCCGCTGCCGGCAGCCCATTGTGCATTATGACGGTGCTGAAAACAACGCTGGCCTACAACAACCTTGACACGCTGGAGGGCGGCTACGGCATCAGCCTGCGCCAGCTTGAGCGCTTTGCCCAGAGCACCTACGCTGACTCCGATGTGTCGCGCTGGATCCCCCACGCCGACCCGCGCACGGCGGCCGGCGATTTGAACGCCGCCGCCCGGATGCACAAGGCCGTGACCGTGATGATGCTCAAGCTTGAGGCGCAGGTCATCGCCCGCAACCCGGATTTTGATCTGCAGGGCCGCGACTTTTTGAACCATATTGATTTTGCGGCAGGCACGGTGGACTACCACGGCACCGTCTATCCCCTCGCTGGACTGCGACTTCCGACTGTGGACCCCGCCGCGCCGACCACGCTCACCGCCGAGGAGGCGCATGTCATCGCCGGGCTGGTGCGCAGCTTTGCCGAGAGCGAGCGTCTGCAGCGCCATGTGCAGTTCCTCTATGCGCACGGCGCGTTTTACAAGATCTGCAACGGCAACCTGCTCTACCACGGCGCTGTGCCGATGACCGAGGACGGTGCCTTTGCCGCCATCCGGTTTGAGGGGGTGGCGCGCAGCGGCAAGCAGTTGTTTGACTATTGCGACCGCCGTGCCCGGCAGGGCTACAGCGCGCCGCCGGGCAGCCCGGCGCGGCTGGCCGGGCAGGACTTTTTGTGGTATCTGTGGTGCGGGGCAAAATCGCCGTTGTTCGGCCGCAGCGCCATGACGACGTTTGAACGGCTGTACATTGCCGACCCCGCCGCCCACGGGGAGATCAAGGACCCCTACTACAGGCATATCGCCGCGCTGGACACGGCCGAGCGCATTTTGCGGGAGTTCGGCCTTTGCGGGTGCAGGCTGCCACATCGTCAACGGCCATGTGCCGGTCCGCGCTATTGAAGGCGAAAGCCCCATCAAGGGCGGCGGGCGGCTCATCATCATTGACGGCGGCTTCTGCCGTGCTTATCACCAGCGCACCGGCATTGCGGGCTATACGCTGGTCTACAACTCGCGCGGGCTGATCCTGCGCACCCACCAGCCGTTTGAAAGCGCCGAGAAGGCCATCCATGAGGATGAGGACATCGCAAGCAAGAGCGAATATATCTATACGGCGCCGCAGCGTATCCTGGTGCGCGACACCGATGAGGGCGGCCGCAAGCAGGCGCGCTGATCCGCGACCTCTGCGCCCTTTGTGGAGGCCTACCAGACCGGCGTGCTGCCGCAGGGTGTGGCACAGGAAATGTGATTGAAATTTGCGCCGTTTGCATTATAATAGGAAGCGGATGGGTGCTGTAGGGGCCGGGCATGCCCGGCCCGCGGCTTTCCGTAAAATGTCGTTTGCCGTCAGGCTGCACCCCGTCCGTGTAGAATACAAAAAAAAGGAGAGGATTTGCAAATGCCTTGTACAACCATTCTGGTCGGCAAAAACGCATCGTATGACGGCTCCACCATGATCGCCCGCAACGATGACTCCGGCTCCGGCCATTTCACTGCCAAAAAGCTCGCTGTGTTCCAACCGAAGGACTACCCTGCGGTATATAAGTCGGTGATTTCGGGCGTTGAGATCCCCTGCCCGCAGGCGGTCTGCGGATGACCGCTGTGCCTAACGCTGTGGAGGGCAAGGGCCTGTGGGCTGCCAGCGGCGTGAACGCTGCCAATGTCGGCATGACCGCCACCGAAACCATCACCTCCAACCCGCGTGCTGCTGGGGGCCGACCCGCTCGTCAAGGGCGGCATCGGCGAGGGCGAGGACATCGTTTATCTGGTCCTGCCCTACATCCGCTCCGCGCGTGAGGGTGTACACCGCCTCGGCAGCCTGCTGGAGCAGTACGGCACCTATGAGATGAACGGCATTGCATTTCAGGATCAGGATGAGATCTGGTGGCTGGAGACCATCGGCGGACATCACTGGATGGCGCGCCGTGTGCCCGATGATGTGTATGTGGTCATGCCCAACCAGCTGGGGCTGGATATGCTGGATCTGGACGATGCACTGGGCGAGCAGAAGGACTTTATCTGCTCTGCCGATCTGCGCGAGTTTATCAACCGGTATCATTTGGACCTTGCACAGGGCGGTGCGCTGAACCCGCGCGATGCCTTCGGCAGCCATGACGATGCCGACCATGTATACAACACGCCCCGCGGCTGGTACATGCTGCGCTATTTCAACCCCAACACCTTCGCATGGGACGGCCCCGATGCCGATTTCACGCCGCGCTCCGACGATCTGCCATGGTGCATGGTGCCCGGAGAAAAAAGATCACGCCGGAGGACATCAAGTATGTACTGTCCTCCCATTATCAGGGCACGCCCTACGACCCCTACGCAGCCACGGCGGCCGAAAAAGGGCATCTATCGCCCCATCGGCGTAAACCGCAACGACTTTATGGCGCTGCTGCAGCTCCGCCCCGATATGCCGGAGGATTTCCGTGCCGTGGAATGGCTGGCCTTTGCGTCCAACGCCTTCAACACGATGCTGCCCCTCTATGCCAATGTGGACACTGCGCCGGAATATCTGGCCAACACCACCGGGGATGTCTCCACCGACAACTTCTATTGGGCCAGCCGTCTGCTGGCCGCGATGGCCGATGCGTCCTACGCGAAGTCAGTGTTCCACATTGAGCGCTACACCCTGAGCGTCGGTGCGAAGGCTAACCACATCATCAACACCTGTGACGATGCCCAGCGTGCCGAGGCTGACCCCGCCGCCCGCGCCGCCCTGCGCGAAAAGGCAAACGCGGATCTGGCCGCGATGGCGAAGGCAGAAACGACCGACACGCTGAACAAGGTCCTGTTTGAGCTGAGCAGCGGCATGAAGAATGCTTATTCGCGCTCGGATGCGTAAGAAACCTGCATAAAAAAGGATGCCCCCGCCGCACGGCCCGCTGCCGTGCGGCTTTTTGCACTTTTTAACAATAATGTCACAATCTTTGCAGAATTTTCAACTTGCTTTTATACCGGAATCTTTTGTATAATAAATGTCAGGATGGGGCACTAGGAGGCTGACTTAGTCCCCCTGCTCCCCATTCAGCCAAAAAGTATAGAGAAAGAGGTATATGTAAACATGGCAAATCTGGATTTGACTAAGTATGGCATTACCGGCACGACCGAGGTTGTGCACAATCCTTCTTACGATCTGCTGTTCGAAGAAGAAACCAAGTCCACCAACGAGGGCTATGAAAAGGGTCAGGTGTCCGAACTGGGCGCTGTGAACGTCATGACCGGCATTTATACCGGCCGCAGCCCCAAGGACAAGTATATCGTCATGGACGAGAACTCCAAGGACACCGTGTGGTGGACGAGCGAGGGCTACAAGAACGACAACCATCCGATGACCGAGTCCACTTGGGCGTCCGTGAAGGATCTGGCGATTAAGGAGCTGTCTAATAAGAAGCTCTACGTCGTTGATGCCTTCTGCGGCGCGAACAAGGACACCCGCATGGCTGTCCGCTTCATCGTGGAAGTGGCGTGGCAGGCGCATTTCGTCAAGAACATGTTCATCCAGCCCTCTGAAGAAGAGCTGAAGAACTTCACCCCGGACTTCGTGGTTTACAACGCGTCCAAGGCGAAGGTCGAGAACTACAAGGAGCTGGGCCTCAACTCCGAAACCTGCGTGGCGTTCAACATCACCAGCCGTGAGCAGGTTATCCTGAACACGTGGTACGGCGGCGAGATGAAGAAGGGTATGTTCTCCATGATGAACTACTACCTGCCGCTGAAGGGCATCGCGTCCATGCACTGCTCTGCCAACACCGATAAGGAAGGCAAGAACACTGCCATCTTCTTCGGTCTGTCCGGCACCGGCAAGACCACCCTGTCCACCGACCCCAAGCGTCTGCTGATCGGCGACGACGAGCACGGCTGGGACGACAACGGCGTGTTCAACTTTGAAGGCGGCTGCTACGCCAAGGTCATCAACCTCGACAAGGACTCCGAGCCGGACATCTACAACGCCATCACCCGTGATGCGCTGCTGGAGAACGTCACCCTCGACAAGGACGGCAAGATTGACTTCGCCGACAAGTCCGTGACCGAGAACACCCGCGTGTCCTACCCGATCAACCACATCAAGAACATCGTGCGCCCGGTGTCCGCTGCGCCTGCCGCGAAGAACGTCATCTTCCTGTCTGCTGATGCGTTCGGCGTGCTGCCGCCCGTGTCCATCCTGACGCCCGAACAGACCCAGTACTACTTCCTGTCCGGCTTCACCGCGAAGCTCGCCGGCACGGAACGCGGCATCACCGAGCCGACCCCCACCTTCTCTGCTTGCTTCGGTCAGGCGTTCCTCGAACTGCACCCGACCAAGTACGGCGAAGAGCTGGTCAAGAAGATGAAGGCGAACGGCGCGAAGGCGTACCTCGTCAACACCGGCTGGAACGGCACTGGCAAGCGCATCACCATCAAGGATACCCGCGGCATCATCGACGCGATTCTGTCCGGCGACATCCTGAAGGCGCCCACCAAGAAGATTCCGTACTTCGACTTTGAGGTTCCGACCGAACTGCCGGGCGTGGACTCCCGCCATCCTCGACCCCGCGACACCTACAAGGATGCTTCCGAGTGGGAGACCAAGGCTCTGGATCTGGCTGGCCGCTTCATCAAGAACTTCGCCAAGTACGAGGGCAACGAGCACGGCAAGGCACTGGTCGCCGCCGGCCCGAAGCTGTAATTTGAGCGAAACTGCTTGAAGAACTAGCATAATAAACCGCCCGCATGTCACAGCATTGTGATATGCGGGCGGTTTTTTGTTTTGCGGCCGGCGGAGCATTGCCGGGTCATTGAGGACGCCGACCTCTACAACGTAGGGGCGGGTTCCATATCCGCCCGCGCACCGCCGCGGCAGCCGCACATTTTCTCCTCACAAATACAAAAAACACCGCGCTGTGTTTTCCACAGCGCGGTGTAAAAAGGAACAACATCGCACAATTCCCGCCTGACGGCTTAAGCGCCGCTCCGGCGGCTGCGGTACTTGGCATCTGCGTTGCCAAAAATGCTCGATAAGACATCCAGTATTATCTGCGCTTTTGGCTTAGCAGCTGCCGCACCTCGCTCGCCGTATCGGCACTTAGAATTATGCGGTATTGCCCTTATTCTCGAAAAAATCAGAGCGCGTAGTCCTTTGGCCTTGATGACATCCACGACCTGCGCAACATACTTCTCGCATGTCTCATGCTCGGGGGCCTCGACCATGACGCGGACCATGCGGCTCGGTACCAGCAATACGTAACTGAACGAAGTACATCAT